>Ga0233437_1006025_pt1 | contig 12707 bp, 3 predicted proteins | sample SI_122_August201_FD_182714 | JGI IMG/M metagenome (GOLD analysis project Ga0233437, IMG submission 182714) | Seawater microbial communities from Saanich Inlet, British Columbia, Canada - SI_122_August2016_200_MG | ecosystem: Environmental > Aquatic > Marine > Inlet | place: Canada: British... | reverse complement strand
GGAAGTTCAGAAACAAATTAAAGTAATCCAGCAATCGCAACCCAAAATACAAGCCAATACACAAACAACCATGTCAACACAATCCGATCAGGCTAAATTAAGCAGTCGCTTTAAAAATCAACCGGCCCAGGCAAATGTGGACCGATCAATGGAGCATTTTTATCAGCATCAAAATGAAACTTTAAAAGTTCATAATCAATTCCTTAAGCAGCAATCGGAATATTCAAAAAGTTTTATGCAGATCATGTTGCAACAAACACAATCCACCAACCCAAATGCCTTTTCGGTAGATGTTGTTAATAGCATCAATCAGTTTCATAAACACCAGTCTGATACTTTGCGCGTGCATGAAAACTATCTGAATCAACAGGTATCACACTCTAAGGAGTCTTTTCAATTTATAAAACAACTTTCAGGACAAGCTGTACCATACTCAGAGCCAGTTGCCATAAAAACTGTGTCACCGGTTCAATATGTCGAATCAGCAAATCCTGTGGTTGAGGATCAGAAACCGATAGAACCGGTAGTTTCCAGGGATACTGTTCAAGTAGTAAATAAAATAGATCCCATTCCTGTCACCACTATGCCTGAAACATCAGTGGCGCAACCAGATGGTGATATTAAAGAGAAAGTTTTAAAAATTGTCAGTGATAAAACCGGATACTTACCGGATATGCTGGATTTAAGTATGAATATTGAGGCAGATCTCGGCATCGATTCTATAAAACGGGTTGAGATTGTTAATAGCATACAGGATGAATTTCCAGCTACTAATCAGATGACACCCGAGGAAATTTCAGGAATTGAAACTCTGGGACAAATTGTTGAATTCTTATCCGGAGGAACATCAAAAACTTCACCTGCGCCGGAAACTGTTTCAGCACCTAGTCAGCCTATCCCGCTGGTAGGAATTAAAGTTGAACCCGAATCTGGTACCCAGGCGGTTAAAGATCTTTTATTGCAGGTTGTCAGTGAAAAAACCGGGTATTTAGTTGAGATGCTGGAATTAGATATGGATCTGGAAGCCGATTTAGGTATTGATTCAATTAAACGGGTTGAAATATTAAATGAAATAAAAGAAAAAGTCAGCGGATTACCTGAAATTAATAACGATCAATTATCTGAAAAACGAACATTAAGAGCCATCTGTCAGTTTCTTGAAAATGCATCCGGTGCTGAAACTAAAACCAATCAGGTTCAGGAAACACCTCTGCCACAAAAATCCTCCTTTTCTAAAGCTACTATTCAACAAGTACTTATTGAAGTGATCAGTGAAAAAACCGGATATGTGGAAGAAATGCTGGAACTGGATATGGATCTGGAAGCCGATTTAGGTATTGATTCTATCAAAAGGGTCGAAATTTTAAATGGGATTCAGGAAAAAATCACTGATTTACCAGGTGTTAATACGGACGATTTATCAGAACTCCGGACATTGCAGCAAATTGTTGATTTTCTGGTTTCTAATTCTGGTCAGATTTCAGTAATTGCTGAAGATAAACAGCCGCTGCAGCAGGATGTCCAAAATGGATTGTCAGATACTGAAATATCATCAGCTTTGCTGGACGTTGTTGGTGAAAAAACCGGTTATCCGCCGGATATGTTGGATATGAATATGGACCTGGAAGCTGATTTAGGGATTGACTCCATTAAACGTGTGGAAATTATTAATGCTCTGCAGGAAGTTTTCCCATCTTTGGGGGTTATTAATCCGGATGAGCTAACTGAAATTCGGACACTTCAGCAGATTATTGATCATATCAAAAAAATAAAAAAAAAAATCCCCAATTAATCGCCCAACCGGATCATGATATTGACAGGAAGGAAGTTTTTCTGAAATTCCTTCCCTTGCCGGATCGACTGGAATTTTCCCCGTCGGATGATCATGTTTTTTTAGTTGTCAATGATGGGTCAGAACTAACAACTAAAGTGATCGGAGAATTACAACTGAAAGGTTGGTCCAGGATAGCTATTTTGAATTTCCCCGCCACGTGTATTCCACAAAATATAGATCCTTCAGTTTCTGTTTTATCTATTGAAATGGCTGAATTGTCTGAACAGGCAATTCAGGAAGCACTTCAAAAGATTAAGCAGCAGCTAGGAACAATTGATTCAGCGATTTACCTAATCCCACAGCTTCCAACATCAAAATCTGAATTATTTACAAGCAGTTTACCTGAACAGGTCTTAAAATATCTCTTTTTCGTTTCTAAATATTTGCAACCTGAATTGACGCAAAATCGTTTTAAAGGAAATGAACGTCATAATTTTTTAATCGTGACACATATGGATGGACAGTTGGGGTTGCGTGGTGATCAATGGTATGATCCTATTCAAGGGGGATATTACGGTTTATTGAAAACGATTAATGTGGAATGGGAATCGGTTTTTACCAGAATTATTGACCTGTCATCAGCCTTATCGACTCAAGAACAGGCCAGCCATATTTCCAGTGAACTTCTTGACCCTGCTTTGAATTTGGTTGAAGTTGGCTATTCAGCCAACTGCAGGTACACCATAGGAACTGTTAAAAAAAATCATCCGATCTTGAATAGTCAAACAGGTTTGGATATAAGCCCTTCCGATGTTTTTGTAGTACCGGGTGGTGGTAAGGGTGTTACGGCTTCCTGCGTGATTGAAATGGCGAAAAAATTCAAAAATAAATTTGTTTTAATTGGGCGATCGGAAATATTTTTAGAAGAACCTGTATGGGCAGTCGATTGTTTCGAGATTAATCTATTGAAGAAAAATTATATAAATTTTTTAATAGCTAAAGGAGAAAAACCAGTCCCGAAAATTGTAGAAGCTACTGTTAGCGGTATTCTATCATCAAGGGAAATTAGTAGTACCATTCAAAAAGTTAAATCTTCCGGAAGCCAGGTTTTTTATTATGCAGCAGATATTACTGATTTGGTGATGATGCAGCAGACTGTTGGAAAAGTTCAAAACCAAATAGGGCCAGTTACTGGTGTTTTACATGGTGCTGGCGTTTTAGCCGATAAACAGCTTCATAAAAAAACTGAGTCTGATTATGACCATGTTTATCAAACAAAAATAAAAGGTTTACAGGTCATATTAAAAACCATTGATATTCAACAATTGAAACATCTGGTTCTATTTTCATCAGCCGCCGGTTTCTATGGCAATGAAGCGCAATCAGACTACGCACTAGCAAATGAAATATTAAATAAAACCAGCCATCTGATAAAACAATTGAATCCGAATTGTCATGTTATTTCGGCAAATTGGGGACCCTGGGATATGGGTATGGTTACTCCGCAATTAAAAAAACTTTTTAATGAGCGTAATATTAAAGTTATTCCTGAATCGGTTGGAACGGAAATTTTATGTAATGAACTTTCCAACCTTAACAAAAATCTTACTCAAATTGTTATCGGTAGTTCGATGGTTACACCTGTTCAGCCTGATCAAACAAAACAGGTAGTTGTAAAACGATCGATTGATCTAAAATCCAATCCAACCATTATCGATCATGTTATTGGAGGGGAAGCTGTATTACCCATTGTATTTGCACTGTCCTGGATTGCAGATAGTTGTTTGAATCAATACCCGGGTTATCGTTTCTACCAATGTCGTAATATGCAGGTATTAAAAGGAATTATTTTTAAGCAGGATGATCCAGGTGATTACCACATGGAGATCACCCAGTTAACCACAACAAATATCGAAACAATTGACTTGTCGGTTTCCGTTAATAGCCGAGGTAAAGGAAGGCTTCCAGTGTTTCATTATAAATGTGAACTCACTTTGAAGAAAAGAGTGGAACCAGCACCGGTTCATTTTCTTTCCACTGCCATGGAAGACACCGCTATTAAGAACCCAGCGTTTTACGAGGATGGAACTCTTTTTCACGGTTCCAGTCTGCAAGGGATTAAAACAGTGCTGGCCATTGATGATCAAATAATGCTTCTCAATTGCCGCAACTCTGCAATATCCTTCAAACAGCAGGGACAATTTCCTATAAATGCGATGAATCATTATGTCGCTGATGTTATGTTGCAATCCGTTGTTGTATGGGCACGGAAACAATATGGTGTTGCCAGTCTACCCTTGAAAATTACTGACGGAATTTTTTACAAACCAGTGCCATTTGAGCAGAATTACATTATTGAAGTAGAAATTACTGTAAAAAGTAGTGTTAAAGTTATTTCAAACATTAAATGTGTTGACCAACAGGGAAGTATTTATATGAAATTATCAGGAATTGAAATTACACTGAGTAAAAATCTCAATCAAAAATTTTTAGAAAACCAGCTTAAATAGAAAAACTTTTTAATTTTACTAAATTATAATCTTATACGACTGATTAACTGAATGTTTGAAAACCATTTCAAATCAGAACCTGGATCGGATTTGGATTAATGTTGCTTGGATTTTGGTGGTCAATAAAGACAGCATTATTTTAGTGGGCCTCAAGGTTTTTGGTTTCAGCGTTAAATAAATATAGTTTGTCTAAATGAAGATTCTCCATACCTCAGATTGGCATCTTGGACGCTCGCTTTATGGCCGGAAACGTTATCAGGAATTTGCCTCATTTTTAGATTGGTTAGCGGAAATTATTGGCCATCATTGTATCGATATTTTACTGGTTGCTGGTGATATTTTTGATACCAGTTTGCCGAGTAATCGTGCTCAGGAACTCTATTACCGTTTTCTGTGTAAGGTTTCACAAGGTTGTTGTCGCCATGTGGTTGTAATAGCTGGAAACCACGACTCCCCCTCATTCCTGGATGCTCCGAAAGAGATTCTGAAAGCTTTAAATGTCAATGTGGTTGGTTCCACCCCAGATGAACCCAATGATGAGGTAATCGTTTTAAGAGATTCGCATAAAAAAGCAGAAGCGATTATATGTGCAGTTCCTTATTTACGGGATCGTGATATTCGTACCGTGAAAGCCGACGAATCCATTGATGATAAAAATAAAAACCTGGTTAAAGGCCTTCAACTGCATTATGCAGATGTCTGTGCTATCGCAGAAGCAAAACAGCAAACATTAGGTGGTAAAGACGATTTACCGATTATTGCAATGGGTCATCTTTTCGCTGCAGGTGGTAAAACCATTGATGGTGATGGGGTTAGAGAACTTTATGTAGGATCCCTGGCTTATGTTGGTCAGGAAGTATTCCCCTCCACAATCGACTATCTGGCCTTAGGGCATCTACACGTTCCTCAATGCATCGGTAAGCAGGAACATCTACGATATTCAGGCTCACCCATCCCTATGGGTTATGGTGAGGCAAAGCAGGAAAAGCAAGTGCTTATTGTTGAATTCAAAGGTAAAATACCGACTATTCAAAAAATTATAGTGCCTTGCTTTCAACCGTTGGAAAAAATTTCCGGATCTTTTGATAAAATTCAAAGCAGGCTTAACCAGCTAAAAAATGAAAAAAGCCGTGCCTGGCTCGAAATAGAATATACTGGTTCGGAAATTATCAATAACCTCCGGGAGCTTTTGGATGAAATAATAGATGGATCATCTATGGAAATCAGACGTATCAAAAACAAACGGATTGTTGACCAGGTAATTAATAGTATACAAGAAAATGAAACACTGGATGATTTAGATGAAAAAGATGTTTTTAATCTCTGTCTCGACGCTTTTGAGGTTCCTCTGGATGACCGATCTGAAATGACAGAATCCTACAATGAAATCATTAAGTCTCTTTATGAAGAAGACGTCAATGCCGAATAGGGAGACAATTTATGAAAATTCTTGAGTTGAGATTTAAAAACTTGAATTCACTCTATGGTGAGTGGTCAATCGATTTCAAAACACCGGAATACGAAACATCTGGAATTTTTGCGCTGACCGGACCCACCGGTGCAGGAAAATCAACCATCCTGGATGCCATATGTTTGGCACTCTATGGAACAACGCCGCGACTGGGAAAAATTTCTAAAAGCGGTAATGAAATCATGTCCCGGCAAACGGGGGAATGTTTTGCAGAAGTGATTTTTGAATCCCAGGCTGGCAAATTCAGATGCCATTGGAGTCAACACAAAGCACGGAGAAAAGCGGAGGGGAATCTGGTTGAAGCAAAACATGAACTTGCAGAGGCTGATAGCGGTAAAATTCTTGAATCTAAAAAGAAGGATGTCGCCAACGTTATTGAGGAAAAAACGGGGATGGATTTTGAGAGATTCACCCGTTCAATTTTACTTGCTCAAGGTGGATTTGATACTTTTCTGAAAGCAAATACGGAACAAAAATCCAAAACATTAGAGCAGATAACTGGTACTGAAATTTACACTGAAATATCTAAACGCGTCCATGAGCGACAAAAAGCAGAAAATGATAAACTGAATCTTTTAAAGGCGGAAACATCCGGGATTATTATTTTAACAGAGGAAAAGGAAACAGAAATTACCGGTGAAGTTACTGTAAAACAAAAACTGGAAAAAGAAATAGCCAATAAAGTTCAGGAGACAGGAAAATCGATAACTTGGCTGATGGCAACAAACAATTTGCGGAAGGAAGTTGCTGCTATTTCGGAAGAAACGGTAAAATTAAATACAACGCTTAAATTATTTGAACCGGAACAGAAAAAGCTCGATCTTGCCTTAAAGGCAGCAGAGTTGGACAGTGATTGGGCTAAATTAATCTCAGCCCGTAAACAAAAGGAAGAGGATCAAAATGCCCTTAAAACTGAAGAGGAGCAATTACCAGCCTTTGAAGCCTCAAACCAAAAAAAGGAGGCTTTATTCAAAGAAACAGACAAGTTGATTATTCAGGCCAGGGAAAGACAGAAATCGCATCAACCCTTGATTCAAAAAATCCGTACCTTGGATCAGCAAATATTAGATAAAAATAAATTGACTAAAGATGCAAAAGCCAACTGTAATCAACTAACGCGACAGATTTCCATTGAAAAAACTAAACTGGAAAAGACAGAATTAAAATATAAATCTGCTCAAAAAGACTGGAAGCAAGCTCAAAACTATTTACATACACATGCCCGGGATGAATCACTTGTGACGCAATTCGCAGGGATTGAAGAGCAAATCAGGAACATTCAATCTATCCAGCAGGATATCATAGAAAAAAGTGCTTTATTACAGTCTACTGAACAACAATTAATTTTGACAACAAAAACACTATCTAACCATTCTCAAGATTTAGCCAAAAACCAGAAGGCGTTGAAAGAATCCGAACAACAAGTATTCAATAAAAAAACTGAATTGACGAATCTTCTTGAAAATCGTTTACTCCGGGAGTATCAAGCTGAAAAAGACTCTTTATTACGGGAAATGGTGTTTTTAAAAACAATTGCAAATCTAGAATCAGAAAGGACAAAACTCGAAGATAGTCAACCTTGTCCTTTATGCGGTTCCGAAAAACATCCTTATGCAGAAGGTAACATCCCTGAACCGGATGACACTGAAAAAAGGATCAATAAATTAACGATGGTGATCCAAAAAGCCGAGGTGATTAATACTAACATTAAAGAACTGGAAGTTTTAGAAAAGGATATTTCAAAAAAAGTGATTGCTGCTGAAAAATTGGTGGTTGATGCAAGCAATGACACAAGCAATGCGGAGAAAAGTAAAAATGAGGCTGCCTTAGCGCTCGACAAAGTTAAAGAGCGCTATATTCAACAAAAGGCAACAACCTTAATCAATTTGCAACCCCTCGGTATCAATGAAATAGTTGAAAAAGATGTACCATCGTTAATATCCAAACTAAAAAGTCGTCTAAAAAAATGGCAACATCACTACCAAAATAAAGAAAAAATTGAAAAAGAAGGTTCTGAGATAAAAATCGTAATGCAAAGACTGGATGGCATTGTAAAAACTCAAAACCAGTCACTGGTTGATAAGCAAAATGTATTGAATACGCTTAAAAAGGAATATGAGGGTCAAAAAACGGAACGATATGAACAATTTAGTGATAAAAAACCAGATATTGAAGAAGCGAATCTGGCAAAAGTGGTTTCTGAGGCAGAACTGGCAATAAGTAACGCCCGGGCTGAAAGGGATAAAACTAAAGAGTTATTACATTCGGTGAAAGCAAATATTGCCTCACTGAAAAAACGCATTCTTAAAATAACTACCGAACTACAGTCATTGGAAACTAATTTTATGACCCATCTAGCTAACACTGATTTCCAGGATGAACAATCGTTTGTCAAAGACCGATTATCTGCCCAGGAAAGAAATTTGCTACTAAAACAATCTAAAAAACTTGATCAGAAAAAAACAGAAATTCAAGCCCGCAGGAAAGATCGTGAAAATCTATTAAATCTGGAATTGGAAAAAAAGGTCAGCGAATCTTCACTGGAAGTATTGGAACCCTTAAATAAAGAATTCGAAAAGAATTTAAAGGAAACAAGAGATGTCATTGCCGGTTTGAAACAAAAGCTGATTGATAACAATGCTGCCAAGGATAAAATCAAAGAAAAACAAGGGCAGATTGATAAGCAAAGGCAAGAGTATCATAAATGGGGAAAACTACATAAATATATTGGTTCTGCTGACGGGAAAAAATATAGGAATTTTGCACAAGGTTTAACTTTTGAATTGATGGTTTCCCATGCAAATCTGCAACTTGGGAAAATGACCGATCGCTACCTTCTGATGAGGGATGACAATGAGCCACTTGAGTTAAACGTTATTGATAATTATCAGGCAGGTGAAATTCGCTCCATAAAAAATTTATCAGGGGGTGAAAGTTTTATTGTCAGTCTTTCACTGGCACTTGGGCTATCTAAAATGGCCAGTCGAAAAGTTCGCGTTGACTCTTTATTTTTAGATGAAGGATTTGGGACTCTGGATGATGATGCTTTGGAAACAGCTTTAGAAACGCTTTCTGGATTGCAACAAGATGGAAAATTAATTGGTGTTATTTCTCATGTCCCAACTTTAAAGGATCGCATTAGTACCCAAATAAATGTATTACCTATTTCAGGGGGTAAGAGCACCATAAACGGACCTGGGTGTCAGAGAATAATTTAAAATGAGTGTGGTGAAAAAGCAATTTGTAGTATTTTTGAATCAGAAAAAACAATAAAGGGTCAACCGTAGATAACAACCCTATTACCAAAAAAGAGAAAATTTAATGTCTAAAACGGCTATCATTGGAATTTCCTGTTTGTTTCCCGAGGCGAATTCTCCTGAAAAATATTATGAAAATTTATTGCAAAATAAAGATTGTACGTCTTTGATGCAAGAAAACCAGTTATTTGAAGATCCAAAAAAATATTTTCATCCCCAAAAAGGGCAGGTAGATAAATACTACAATATGAGAGGTGGGTTTATTCATGATTTTAAATTGGATACCACTGATTTTGCGGTTGATTGTGACTATCTGGAACAATTGGATGATATTCATCAATGGTCTTTATACGTAGCCAGAGAAGCACTCAGAGATAGTGGATATTTGGAACAGGTCGATGTTTTGAATCGATGTGGTGTGGTACTAGGGAATTTATCTTTTCCAACAAAAACGTCTAATCAGCTATGTATACCGATTTACCACAATGCTATCCAGAAACAGCTGAATGCAAAAGTCCCCGATCCGGGAATCTCTTTTCATAATAAAACTCCGGATCAGGTTCACCTGGATAATCTCCGTATTGGCGGTTACCCAGCCATGTTGATTCAGCAAGCTTTAAGATTGTCTAATATTGCTTTCTCAATCGATTCCGCCTGTGCGACATCATTATATTCAATTAAATTAGCTATTGATTATCTGGAAGCTGGTAAAGCTGATATGATGCTGGCCGGAGCGGTCAGTGCCGCAGATCCCTTTTTTATTAGTACAGGGTTTTCTATTTTCCAGGCCTATTCTGATAAAGACCTTAGTTGTCCTTTAGATAAAAGGAGTGGCGGTCTGACCTCGGGGGAAGGTGCCGGGATGGTTTTGTTAAAAAGATATGCTGCTGCGGTACGGGATAATGATCAGATATACGCCGTTATTGAAGGTGTCGGATTGTCTAATGATGGTAGTGGTAAATTTATTTTGGTTCCCAGTAGTGAGGGACAGGTTTTAGCACTCAACAGAGCGTATGAAATGAGTGGTGTGAAAACCAGTGAAGTGAGCTACATTGAATGTCATGCGACCGGAACTCCGGTTGGTGATAAAGCTGAAATGCAGACCCTGGATACGGTATTTCAGGAAAGCCCTGAACCACCACTGGTGGGCTCTGTGAAATCAAGTATCGGACATCTGTTAACTGCCGCCGGTATGGCCAGTTTAATCAAAATTATTCTAAGCATGAATAAAGGTACTATTCCTGCCACAATACATGTTAAAGAGCCCATTGCTTCACCTGGAAATATTATTAACTCCGATAAGGTAATTGCAGAAAACCGGACTTTCCCTGAGGGGGAAAATAAATATGCAGCTATTAATGCGTTCGGTTTCGGCGGAACCAATGCGCATTTGATATTGGGAGCAGCAGTAAAACAGACCAGTTTAAAACTAGAAAATAACCAGCTAACACCTCCTAATCAGCGTTTGGCGATTATTGGAATGTCCGCGTATTTCGGCGGCGAACAGGATTTGAATCAGTTAAACTATAACATATTCAATGGGCTTCTCGGAGACTATCAACAACCGGGAAAACGGTGGTTTGACTTCGGCTCGGATACGAAAAAAGGTTTGTATTATAACTCAATTGAGATGGATTTCAGATACTTTAAAATACCACCTTTTGAAATATCCACCCTGCTTCCCCAACAAATGCTGGTATTAAAAACAGCAGACGCAGCCCTAAAAGATGCCGATGCAGAAAAAGGCATAAATGCCGGAGTTATTATAGCCATGGAACCGGATTTATCATTGCATCAATTCAGGGGGCGAATAGAAGTATCCCAAAGGCTGGAAGCGTTCTTAAATCAGCAAAATATATCATTGTCATCAGAAGAAAAAAGTAATCTTGAAAATCAGCTAAAAGATTTTATCCATAAACCAGTTGAGATTAATGAATTTACCAGTTTTATTGGAAATACCATGGCCAGCCGGATATCAGCGCTATGGGATTTCAATGGGCCTGCTTTTACCGTATCCGAAGAAGAGTATTCCTTTTTCAGGGCCCTGGAAATCGCTCAGATGTTTCTTGCCAGAAAAGAAGTGGATATGATGGTAGTAGGTGCGGTGGATATGACCGGAAACATAGAAGATGTTTATTTTCATAAGCTGTTATTGGATAAGTTAAAGCAATCTGCATCCTTAAACATTGAACAACTGCCAGTTAGTGAAGGGGTCGCTGTTTTAGTATTGAAAAGATCAGAGGATATTACCCAAAATAAGCAAAAAACTTACGCCCATTTAGATGCGATTTGTATTAATAAAACGAACGGTGACGTTTCAAATAGAATTAAAAATGATTTAGAAAGTAGCCAAATAAATTCGAATCAGATTGATTATCTGGAAATATCCGGATTAGTTACCGGAAATAAAAAATATATTGAAGATTTTAGTCGTGTTTATAATCAAAACTCCCAAACATGCATTGGTCGGACCAATGATCATTTTGGTCGTTTGAGTTGTAGTAGTGGTGCTGCTTCTATGTTAAAAGCGGTCTTAGCCATTTATCATCGTTATTTGCCCGGATGGAGTAAAAAACCTACTAATGATTTTATTGAGGATATTAAAACGGCTGGTTTTTTGGTGTTGGATCAATCAAAAACCTGGAATTTATCAAAGGGGCAAACCAAAAGACGTGCTTCGATTTGCAATATTAATCACCACCAATCCTCGACCCATTTATTGCTGAGTGAACATGAATCAGCCCAGGTCGTTCAGCCTGATTATATTGAAACAGCACCGGAAAAAATGTTTATGGTTAAGGCGCAAACCATAGATCAATTGAGGCAAAGCCTGGAACAGTTTAATTCAAAGCTAAGTCAATCTATCAGTTTTCAACAATTGTCGGCACAGCATCTGGCTGAATACAATACCCATCAAAAAGGCCAAATCTATACCGCCGTCTTTATTGCCAGTAATCTGACTAACTTAGAAAAAGACATTCAATCATTATTAACACAACTACCAGCCTTACAGAATCAACCAAAAGAGTGGATTTCATCTTCCGGAAGTTATTTTACTGCAAATCCAATGGGTAGATCTTCTAAGATTGCCTATCTCTACCCGGGAATTCAAAGTAATTATGCTGGAATGTGGAAAGATATTTTTCAGGTTTTTCCGGAAGTTTATCATCTTTTTGAAACTTACCAGCTTAATCCTCTGGAAGTTCTGGATATCAAAGAAACTGAAATAAGAAAACCGATCAACCAGATTAGGCAGTCAGCTATGGCTGCAATTCTCAATACTTATATCGTAAAAGATGTTTTGAAAATTAAAACAGATGCAGCTGTAGGGTATGGTTTGGGTTACAATAATCTAATGTTTTCCCTGGGATACTGGCAGGATTTACAAAACTATTTCGGGTATATTGAGCGCTTAGGTTTATTTAAAAATAAATCATGGAATGAGATGAACTTCCTGGAAAATGTCTCGGATAATGATATTCAGAAATTGAATAAATGCTTTAATCAAACGATTCGGCTGAATGACTTCAATAAACATTTGTCTCTTTATCCGGTGAATCCTCTGGATGTTAATAGTGATCCTGAAAAACATGCGGCAAATATCAGTAGCATGCTTTGTCAGAATTATAGTTTTTCAGAACAATTACAAAACATTAGGCAGCAGGGAGTTAGCACTTTTATTGAAATTGGACCCA
>Ga0233437_1006020_pt1 | contig 12709 bp, 9 predicted proteins | sample SI_122_August201_FD_182714 | JGI IMG/M metagenome (GOLD analysis project Ga0233437, IMG submission 182714) | Seawater microbial communities from Saanich Inlet, British Columbia, Canada - SI_122_August2016_200_MG | ecosystem: Environmental > Aquatic > Marine > Inlet | place: Canada: British... | reverse complement strand
AGCGGTTTTTAAAGAGGGTGATTTTGCCCAGGAAGAGCGGATGGCCAGGGGAAAACGCCGCCAGGAGGAGGCTGTCGAGCAAAACGTTCGGATGATTGGCGACAAAGATCAGGCGTCGGTTGCGGGGCAGGTCGGAGCGGCCCCGGACATCGATGTGGCGGAAGAAGACCCACAGGGCGAAGCGGACGATGGGGAACAGAAGAGTGCGCAGCATGGGAATATCCGGGAAGAGGGTTTGGGTTGAGAGTCAACTTTCTTATCGCAAACCGAGTGCCAGAGGCAAAGGGCAAAGGGTGAAAGTCTATAACTATATGATTAACAATGTCTTTAGGTTGTTTAGGGGAAGGAAATAGAGGAGTCGGGATGATTTGGGGGAGTTGCGCAAGATTGCGTGAAAATGCGCTGCGTGACGATAATAGGGGAAACTTGGGTTGAGAAAACGTAGATCGGGGGTCGCTGAATCAGCTGGAGTAGATGGGAAGGGTTTGGTTATAATTTATGGGCGGAGAAGTTCAGAAGACCTGAGAAAAGGTGATGTAGAGGCCGGTGCGGTCCCCGGAAAGGCCGTAGTCGGCGCGGAGGACGGTGCTGTGCCAGTGGAAGCGCAGGCCGCCTCCGCGGCTGGTGCGCCAGTCGTCGAGAGAAGGGCCTTCGCGACGGGAGAATATCTGACCGGCGTCGGCGAAGAGGAGCCCTCCCAGATACATGCTCCGCTTGCGATACAGGGGGATTCCCTGCCAGCGGAGTTCCGCGTTGAACAGAAAACGGCCCTGGCCGCGGACCCGAGCGGCGGCCAGACCGCGCACCGTGCTGCTGCCCCCCAGTTTGAGTTCCTCGTAAAAGGGAACGTCGCCAAAGGTGATGTCTCCCCCGGCGCGGTGGGCGAAGATGAGACTCTCGCCCAGAGGGAGAAAGTGGCGATGCTCCAGGCTGAACTTCACCCCGTTGAAGTCGCCCCCTTTCCCCAGGCCGTATTCGATCAGGAACTCTTCCAACAATCCCTTTGAACAGTTGGTGTAGTCGTCGCGGGTGTCGTAGTGCAGGGAGCCGCTGAATTTGAGCAGCCAGCCGCCGTCGGCTCCGAGAGGATCGAGGATCTCCAGTAAACTGCCTTCGTCGGCGTTGGGGGTGATACTGCCGTGGGTTGCCCCGACCTCCGCTTTGACGCGCCAGTCGCCGCGCAGATTGCGGATCGTGGTGACGCGCAACAGGGGATGGGCTTGTTTGAAGGTCGTCCTCTGTTTCCGGGTCTCCTCGTCGACCATCCCCAGGAGACGGTCTACTTCCTCATTGCCCAATTCGCCGTAGTAGTTGGCGAACTTCTCCTTCTCGTATACCAGCTCGATCTCCAGGCGCTGTCCGGGGATGAAGTTGGGAACGTCCATCTGCAGGCGATGGACCCATTTTCCCTTGCTGGTAAAGAACCCCTGGATGCTGTAGGCGCGTCGGTAGGGAATGCTCTTCCCATCGTACTCGTACAGATAGGTGCGAAGACCGTACCCCGCTCCGTCGTCTGAGCTGAAATTGGCGATGGGAATGGGGGTCAGCTTCCAGCCGATGTTTTCGTAGGCGCGTTTGCGGGCGGAACCCGGAACTGCAGAGCCGAGGAGCAGTGCCGCTATCAGCATTCCGATTTTCCACGTGTAGGAGAGCAACATGAGATTCCTCCCTTTTTAATCCCGGTAACCGAGAAGTCGGTGGGCGAGAGACCACAATTTCCCCAGGCCGGGGAGAACTTCGTTCCACAGGACTCCGAAGGAACTCCATTCCAGCTTGAGATCGACGTGGGAGAACAGGCCGACGATGAGAGGAGGGTGCGCATTGGGCAGATTGCGGGCGAGGGTCAGGCTTTCGCTGAAGTGGACCTTATTGTCCCCGCGGCTGTGGACGATGAGCAGAGGAGCAGTGATATCGGCGGCGTAGTGGCGGAGAGAGAGGGTGTCGATCCAGGCGTGGAATGCGCCGGGGATGGTGGCGAAGAGGGAATCGAAGAGGGCTGGATTTTCGTTGTCCATAAAGGCCAGGGTCCGGGCCTCGGCAGGGTCGAGTTTGGGGAGAACGGGACGAATGTCGAGTCCCGGATCTCTCCGTTTGGTCTCCACGAACTGGAGGAACTGTTCCCGAGAAGAGGAGTGGGGCAGGAGATGGGCGTTGCCGCGAAGGAATTTCCAGCGGTTGTGACGGTTTTTCGACGGATCGATGAGACCTGCCTGTCCTTCGGCATCGTAGGCGCCGGTGAGGGTGTAAACCAGGGTCCGTTTCAGGTCGAAGTAGCCGCCGAAGATCAGTCCGAACTGGACCTGGTCGCGCACCTGGGGGCGACTGATGGCGATCAGCACGGGGCCGGCGCCGAAGCTGGGAGCGATGACGCCGATCCGAGTCGAGTCGATCTGGGGGTGTTGCTGCAGAAAAGCCAGACAGCCCGTCAGCGCGTCGGCGTCCTCAAAACCCAGCTGGTAATGCTTCATTTGCTGGAGATCCGGAGCCATAACGGCAAAGCCGGCGCGAGCCAGCCGGCGCGACTGGGCCTGTACTCGAGGGTCGCGATACCCCTCGTGGGCAAAACCGTGGGTGAAGATTATGGCGGGAGAGCGCTCGTGGGACGGTGAGAGATAGAGATCGAAAGGAACCTGCAGGTCGGTAGCCAGACGAAGGGTGTCGTTGGTGACTGTGGGAGAATCGGTGAGGCGTTTGAAAAGGGATGGGTTTTCGCCCGAGACAAAATCGGCCAGGAACAGAGTTGTCCAGGCGGCGTGGCGGACGGAGGGGAACAGAAGGGAAAAGCAGAGGACGAGCAAGAGGGCCGCTGAAATTCTGAAAAGCCATTTTGCGAGTTGCCTAATCATTTCCGGAACCTTCCCGATGGGGAATTTGCGACCTGGTCGTTTCGTCACAGGTGAACATTGATGATGGGCAGCAGGCGCAGCCATTTCGGGTTGTTCTCGGCGTAGTTGACCAGGCCGAACTGAACTCCCCGCAGATGGCGAGTGTAGTTGATAAGGCCGATGGAGAGGCCGGTGAAGCGGTCGTTGATGTACTTGAAGTGAAGGAAGTCCTCCAGGTCGATCCTGTCGATGATGAACCCGTTGAAGATGCCGGCGGCAATCCCCTGCACATCCCTGGCGAAGACCACGGCAGTGCCGATGGCGACGCCGCGGATTTTCCCCTCGGCTCCGACGCCCAGGCCGCCCAGGGCGATTCCCCTGAGATGTTTTTCCGCTCCGACGCCGCCCAGACTGAGGGTGATGCCGTCCATTTTTTCGGCCCCGGCGAACAGACCGCCGAAGACGACTCCTTTCAGGTCTCCTCCGCCGGCGGCGATGCCGCCAATTTCTACGCCGCGGACCCTGGAAGAGAAAGAGAATCCCAGACTCAAGGCAACTCCGGTTAGCCTGCTGCCACCCCCTGCGAGCAGGCCGCCGATAGTCAGGCCCCGGACTGTGTCGGCGATGGCACCGATCGGGCTGAGAGCGATGCCGTGCAACTGGTTGCACTCACCGGTCCAGATTCCGGCGATGGCGATGCCGCGGATTCGCTCTTCGACGTCGACCAGACCCAGACCAAGCGCCAGACCGTCCAGTCGGCGGGTGCCGACCCCCAGGCCTCCGGCGGCGATTCCGGTGATGGATTCCCGGGCGTTGATGCCGATGCCGCTGAGCGCCAGGCCGTTGATGGTGCGCGCTTTTGTGCCGATCGCTCCCAGGACGATGCCGTTGTAGGCGGCCTGGGGATTCTTTTTCGGGTTCCACAGGGTGAGATTCAGGCCGGTGATGCGCTCGACCTTGCTGTCGATCAGATTGAGACGGATACCGGTGAGCCGTTTCGAGTTGCCGATGCTCAGACCGTACCCTCCGGGAGCCAGATCCAGGGATTGGGCGCTGGCGGTGCAAAAAGTGAGGAGCAGGGCTGCCGCGAAAGGGAGAACGGTTTTCATAACATCTGTCTCGCGAAATGGACGAGTGATGGGAACTTTTCTGGAAGAAAATGGATAGGTATCATTCGGCCTCAGGGGAAGGAGGTGTTCCCTTTTTCCACAGGGACTGGTAGAAGTAGCTGAGGACGAGGAAGATGCCGCCAAAACCCAGAAACAGCAGGATGCGCCAGATCGCTTCGAGGCGGGCGAGATCGACCAGGAAGAGTTTGCCGACCACCAGGAGAAGGGTGCCCATGGCGACCATGAGGAGCTGATCGATCCCCAGTCTGAGACCGGCCAGGAGAAGGGCGATGGCGTAAATGCCCCAGACGACGGTGACGTAACCCTGTCCTCCATCGAGGGTGGAGAGTTCCCTGAGAGAAAGGCCCAGAATACCGGCGTGGACCAGGAGTCGGTAGACCAGCCGTTCTTCGGACGTCTGCAGGCGGAAGGAGGCGGCCAGCGCCAGTCCGATGACAGCCAGGTCGGTCAGGGAGTGAATGGTGAAAACCGGAAGGCCTTCGGGTGGCCATGCGAGGAGCCGTATTGTCAGAGCGATTCCGACTCCGATGAAAAGAGCGTGTCCGCTTATCGAGATGCCGCGGTCTTCCAGGCGATGAGAGAGAAAGTGCAGAATGGTCGCTTCGGCGGCCAGGGTGAAAAAGAGAACGTCTCCTTCGAGCAGGAGGCAGAGGGCCATGGTCGCCAGCAGGAGAGCGACCATTCCCTGCGTGTAGGCCAGGGCTTTTTCCCCGGTGAAGCGCTTCAGGTTCCAGGCCACCAGGGCGAATAGAGCCGCTCCTGCCAGAATAATCCAACCCCAGGTGCGCGGGGATAGATCCCAGAGCGGGGCGGATGCGGCGATGGCGATCAGTGGAGTGGAAACCGAAAGCATGTGGGGATGGCGGTGGATGAGTTTTATGGTCCTGTCGGGAATGTCCCAGGCAATGGATTCGAGTGAAGGGCGCGGCCAGTGGGAAGGGTTTGCGGCCGAGAGCACTTCGCGGAGAACGGGGAGGAGCCAGAAGGCCAGGAGACCGAAGAGAATACCGGCTTGCAGAGCCCAGCGGTCGGTGGTGTCGGTAAATGGGGCGTCGACCACGGCGATGCTTGCTGTCGAAAAGACCAGCCAGCCCCCGATGACCGAGGTCCAGAGCAGGGAACGCCAACCCCGGGCGAGATAGATAGCGCTGGTGCCGGCCAGAATCAGACAGGTGTACCCGACCAGGCCGGGAATGTTTCCCGCGCCGGTGTAGAGAAGGAAGGGAGTGCCCAACCCCCCGGCAGTGCCGATGAGGGAGAGGGTCGTTTCGCGCTGACGCAGGGATACAAAGAAACTCAGCAGGGTCACCGCGATCATGAAAGAGAAGGCGATGGGGTGGGAGATGAGGGCATAGAACTGGAAGGCGGCGTAGCCGGTGATGTAATACGCGGCGATGCCCCGCCCAGAAGGACCAGACTGAAGGAGCGGCGGGGGGTATGGAGGCGGACGCCGAGGGCGAAGAGAAGCGTTCCCAGGAGCAGGCCAAAGCATACGCGCACCGTTTCGGTGAGCCAGCCCTGGTCGATGGAATACTTGAAGACGAAGGCGATGCCGAACAGGATGAGGCTGATGCCGACTAGCTTGAGCAGGGATTCGCTTTTAAACAGGTCGCCATAACCTGGAGGTGGTTTTTTATGGGTGGCGGGTTTGGGAGAGAGCTCCTTGCGAACCGGTGCGGGAGGGGATGGAGGAGGAGTGATGCCGGTTTTAGCTCCGGGATCGAGGGCTGGTGCTGGCCGGTTACTTCGGGGATCTGCGATGGCCAGCTGGATCTCCTCCACCGCCTTTTCCAGTTTCTCAAGCCGCTCTATCAGGCCGTCGTTTCTCGCGTCCATTTTTCGTTGCCTTTCGGGCGTCCCTGAATTGGGAGAAAGGTGGGTTTCAGGGTTTGGTGGCGATGCAGGTGATATAGTCGTGGATTACTCTGCAGGGTTCTCCTGGTTTCTGTCTGTGGCTCAGTATTTCCAGAAACTGCTGCTGAAGACGATCCCTCCTGGCGGGATCGATGGCGTCGTTGAAGGCGGTGCCTGCGCCGGATTTCAACAGGTGCTCGAGGACCTGCTCGGGGGAGTCGTAGGTGAAGGTGATGGCACCCTCCCAGAGCTGTTCGACGTCGAGGCCGGCGCGCCCGATCTCCGTTCTCACGTGATCCATATCGGGGGGGAAGTCGAAATCGACGCGCTTCAATAAGACGGACGGGTCACGGGCGACCAGTTCGGAAAAGATCTCCAGTGGCTCGCGGGGGGAGTTTTCCTTGTGGACGACGAAGGCAAGCTGGCCGCCGGGAGACAGGGCTTCCTCCACGGCGGTGAAGAACGGGTTGAGGGGGATGTAGCCGAGGACCCAGCTGGAGAAGACCAGATCCAGGTCGTCCGCATTTTTAAGCTCCTCGAGGGCGTCTCCCGCGATAAAGCGAATTCCGGAATTGTCGCCGGTTTTCCTGCGGGCTTCTCCCAGCATGCCGGGGGATAGGTCTACGGCGGTGAACTCCCCGTCTTCCGGGAGGAGCGGGGCGATGCGGACGGTGGCGTGACCGGTGCCGCAGCCGGCTTCCAGAATGCGTTTGCGATCGGCGAGGTCGAGTTTTTCCAGCAGTTCCTCGACCGGTTTTCCCGCTTCGGTCACCCAGAATTCGTCGTAATCGCCGTGCACGCGGTCGTACGCCGACTGCAACTCGGGCTGGCCGACTTCCTCTTGCGCCTGGGTGCGGATCTGGAAGAAGCGGGGCACCGGATGGTCGGTGGGTAGGTGTTGTTCGCAGAGCCGACGGGAGACCGCGGGTGGCGTCGGGAGCTGTTCATCGGGAATGTGGGGAGCCAGGACGCGCCCCACGCAGACTGTTCTGGGTTTGCAAAAGCTGCAGCGCATGCGTCCGAGGATCTCCTCGAGCGGGTCTTGTGCCACGTTGCCGAAGGAGAGGGGCACCAGGTTGCAGGGGGAAACCTCGCCGCTGCCGTCGATGTACAGGTGGGTGAGGCCGGCGCCGCAGCCAAAGGCGTCGGGTGATTCCATGTGGGCGAAGCTGGAGAGGATGGGCAGGTCTTCCCGCTGGGAGACCTGGAGCTGGTAGCGGAGGATGAGCTGGCGCTCTCGGGAATCGAGGGCGATCTCTTCCTGGCCGGCCAGGCGGCCGGTGGGGCAGGGCTCGAGCAGGTGTATTTCCCGGGCGGGGGTTTCGCCGATGAAGTCGATGAATTTCCAGAAACGCTCGGGATCCAGAAACTCCCGGGTGGCAACGGCGACCACGTATGGGTATAGTCCGTTGACTTCTGCGGTTTGCAGGGCGTCGAGGGCGATATGGAAGGCGCCGGAGTGGCCGCGCATCCGATCGTGCTCTTCCGGATCGATGGAATCGAGGCTTACGCCGACCGCAAAGAGGCCGTTTTTCCGCAGGGCCGCCGCCCGTTTCGGGGTGAAACCGAAGCCGGTGGTGTTGAGGGTCAGGCAGGTGTGGTCGTCGAAGGCTGCGGCGATCTCTTCCAGATCATCCCTGAGCATCGGCTCGCCGCCGGAGAGGGCGACCATGATGGCCCCCTGCTCCTGGAGTTGGGCGGCCACCTCCCGCATGCCGTCGAGAGGGATGTCGCGCTGGCAGCGATCGGCGTTGTAACAGTGCCAGCAGCTATATGGACAGCGATTGGTGACGGCGAGAGTAACCGAGTGGAGTGGGCTCTCGTCGACCCGGTCGAAATGAGAGAGCAGTTGGTCGAAGGCGGAACTGGGGTAGGGAGGGAAGTGGGTGTTGAGAACGAGCTGGTCGCCGAATTCGACGACTTTTTCGGCCGCCAGGAATTCCTGAAAAAAGGAGGCCACCTGCGGATGGAGACGGGAGAGTGGAGTGCTGGAGGCCATCTGCTGGAAGAACGCGTTCCCTTTCACGGTATGCTCCTGGAAAGAGGGTGGGTTAGCGCTTATGGGGGCAGATTGCAAATAAGAGGCCAGGTGGCCGAATATGGGGGCGAAGGTCAAAAAAAGGTTTGTTTATAGTGAAATATACGATGGGTGAGGGGAGTTGTAGTAAGAAAAACGGAGAGGAAGGTGGGTGCGCATAAATGCGGGTTATTGCGCCAAATTGCGCAATATAGAAAAAAGGCATTACATTGGGGGAAATAGACCGGAGGAGCGACATGGGAAAAAGTGGATCGGAACCTGGCTTCCTAAAGCGATTGCGCAAAGCCGTACAGCTGAGTGGCCTGACCGCCGATCAGGCAGCCCTTGAGGAGCCGGCACAGGTGTTGCTGGTTTCGAGCCGACTGGCGCAGACGGCGCTTCACCATCTGCATTCGGTAAACCTTTCCACGGAGGGGCAGCTGGCCGGGGAATTGGCGACCATGGGCAGCGCTGAAGAATGCGAACTGCTGACCCACGGGAGGGGGTACACCTTTCTCCATGTGGTCCATTTTCTTTATGAGTATGTCCGCCATTATAGCGGTTTAGAAGATGGCCGGAGTTTCCCCGCCGAAGTGGGATGGGAGGGCAGCGGTCTACATTTGGAGTACGATACCGATATCATCACCATGATGCGTCTTCTGGTCAACGCCATGCCGCCCGGGGACGAGGAGCGCAATTTGGGGTTGATAGTAGAGGCGCTAACGCCGCTGCTGCTGGACAAGATCTTCCCCAACCGGTTGTTCGCCATGGAGGTAGAATTACAGGGATCCAGCAGTCTCCGATTCGATCTGCACTTTGCCGATCCGGAGGAGTTTGAGAAGGGATTGAAGGGATTCGGTCTGGAAAAGGATGCCGGAGCCTTCTTCATCAATTCGGCGCTGCAGATCCAGGAGACCATCCGCAAAGGGGTGAAAGAGATGGTCTGCGATGCAGAGCGGCACACCGCATTGGATGCCCCCATTGAAGAGCGGGATAGGGTGGAGCAGATAGAGATCGTACGCACCTGCAGATGTGCGTGGAAGGTCACCTGGGACGCCGATCTCAAACTCAGACTGCTGACCGACCCGGAGGAGGTGCTGGAACTGATCCGCACCCTGCATGCGACGCTGCATCGCCGGGATCTGGAGTACTTCCAGGAACGCGTGAAGACGCTGGAGATGCGCGTGCAGGAATTGGAAGAGGGGGATCGTTTCCACGATCTGATCGGCCGGAGCCCGCAAATGAGGAGGGTCTACCGGATTATCGAACAGGTGGCGGCGACCGATTCTACGGTGTTGATCCGGGGGGAGTCGGGAACGGGCAAGGAACTGGTGGCGCACGCCATCCACCAGAGCAGCCCTCGTCGGGAACAGCCGTTCGTGGCCGTCAACTGCGCGGCGTTTACCGAATCTCTGCTGGAGAGCGAACTCTTCGGTCACGAAAAAGGGGCGTTTACCGGCGCCGACAGAACCAAGCCGGGGCGGTTTGAACTGGCCGATGGAGGAACGCTCTTTCTGGACGAGGTGGGAGATATTCCGCTGACGACCCAGGTAAAACTGCTGCGCGCCCTCGAGACGCAGACCTTCGAGCGGGTGGGGGGGACGCGGAGCATAACGACCGACGTGCGCTTTATCGGCGCGACCAATCGCGATCTGGAAGAGCGGATCGAAGAAGGGGAGTTCCGCGAGGATTTCTACTTTCGGTTGAATGTTCTGCCGGTGAATTTACCTTCGTTGCGGGAGCACAGAGAAGATATTCCGCAGCTGGCTCATCATTTTATCGAGCGCATCGGTCGGAAATCGGGCAAACCCGGGGCCAATCTCTCCCGGGGGGCGATCAGGCGGTTGGTTGAACATCCCTGGCCGGGCAACATCCGCGAGTTGCAGAACGTCATCGAAAGGGGGGTGGCGGTGTACGCCCGGGAGGACACGTTGACCGAGGGGGATATCGTCCAGGCGCTGGGGCTGCAGATCCGCGGGACAAGGATGCCGGACTTGAATCTCCGCCAGCAGGAGATCCTCGGGGTTCTGGCCCGGAGTCTGGAAGGATGCCGGGTGGAGGAATTGATGGCGGAGATTGGCCAATCCGGAAGCCGGGGAGGGGGGTCGGTGCGGACCTTGCAGAACGATCTGAGGAAGTTGGCGGAGAGAGGCTATGCCAACTGGGTCAAAGACGGTAGCGCTCGGGTCTATGCGATCAGTTCTGAAGGGGAGAAGCTGATTCGGGAGATGGGTTAGGGGGCAGGGAGAGCCAGGCACCGGGTGCGGGCATCCAATAATCGGCATCGGCGGGAAGGGCCGCTTCGAGCCGTTCGAGGAAGCGTTTGACGTTGGTCGCGGGGACAGTGCGGAGATTGCGGGAGTCTTCCGGAAAAGGGGCGAACAAGTTCTCCCAGTGGGCGAGGACGACGGTGCGCGGGTTGAGCTGGTGGAGGAGGGTTTCGGGGTAGTCGTCGACCTGGTCGAATCCGGGTACGCAGAGAAGGGCGATATCCACGCGCCGAGCTTCCGGACCGGAGAGATGCGCGGGGTAGGGGGGTGGGAAAGAGCTGACGGCATCCTGGTAGTGAATGCGGAACTCGACGGTTTTTTTGTCTTCTCCCAAAAAATCGATCAGGTAGGCAAAGGTCTGTCCCTCGCGCCACCCGGACCCTCTGGTGGGCAATTTCTCCAGATCCCTATGGTATTTCCCTCCAAAAACTTTCACGCCCATGAAGTGCGGCGCATGGTCTGACTTCAGGGCCATGAAACGTATTCTGTCGTCCCCGGCGGATTGCCATTGACCGATCTGGGAGTTGAGGGGAATGAGCCGCTTTGGGGGGAGTGCGGGTGCGAGAATGTGGGCCATGGTTTTGCTGCCGAAAATCGCAGCTGCGGGTGTGTAGGCGGTTGAGATATAGGGCAGGTCCATCAGATGGTCGTAGTGTGCGTGTCCCACCAGGATGGCCCCAACCGGGTCGAGAGAATCCCGCAGGAGAGCCATGCGGCGATCGATCTGGGGGTGGTTGGGAGAAATGCGCCAGAGAGCCAGTCGTTTGAGGGAGGGATTGGAAAAGAATGGGGCGGTGAGGAGGGCGCTATCCCGGCACCGAAGGAGAAATCCCCCCGCGCCCAGATAGCAGACCTGGAGATGGATGCGGTGCTGGGGATCGTCGGACGGTAGAGCTTCTTCGGGGTGCTGCACTGGGAGCCCTTTGATAGAACTGGTGCAGGCCGACAGCGCTATAAGGAGGAGGAGAGACCCCAGGTATCTTTTCATGAAATCGATCCGGAAATAAGTGGTTTCCTTAAAAGATAACCGGGGGAAGTGATTTCGCCACCAGGGAAAGGGAGAGAGAAAGAGGATAACCGCAAGGAGGCGCAAAGTCGCGAAAAGAAGCTGGTGCAAGAAAACGTAGAAGAATGTAGGGAATGGGGCGTTCGCGGAGATTAATGGAGTCCTTTTTTTATTTTTAAAGATTTGTTAAATAGTAACTTAAGAAAAAAATTACGGTGGAGGAAGACGGCACGGATAAAAACGGCATGCGCCTTGCTACCGGGATAGGATAGATGACTGAACGCAATAAATGGGACCCGGACCCGAGCCAGATCGACCGGAAAATTCGGTTCCCAAACGGTAGAAGGAGCAGAGGATCATGTCAAAAATAAAGATGGGAAACGCTTTCAGAACGGGATTGGGAGGGCTGTTGATTCTGTGTCTTGCCGGAGTGCAGACCCACGCCCAGGAGCGGGGAAGGGCGCCAACGCCCCCGCCCATTGAGCCATCCAATCTGTTTTCCATTCCGGCGGGACGAGTGACCCGGTCGCTGGACCTGGATATCACCGCTTCGGGGCTTTTCCTTGGCGAGGGGAGTTCGCTGCCCACGGGGACCAGCGCAGTGCTGGGACTCGGGGATATCGCCGAGGTGGAGTTGGGATCGATGGGGTTGGGTAGCTCTTTCAGAGGGAAAGGGGAACTGCAGACGGTGCCGACCGGTGGGTTGAAGGTCTACCTCCCCATGTGGAAATACTGGCACGGGGTGGCCGCCGCCTTCCGCAGATCCGGCACCCATACCGAGATGATCGATGGCGTGGAGTACAAAAAGCGGGTCGGGAACTTCCTGGTGGTGGGGACGCTGGCCAATTTCCTCACTCCTGAAGAGGGGAATCGCCCGAGTGCGGGTTGGAAGGGAATCAAGATCAAAACGCACATGGGGGTAACCTATATCGATCCGAATATGACGCCGGAGATCGACAATGCGCGCGGATTCTGGCGCCCCTTTGGTGGGTTCGAGATGTGGCGCAAGGATGCCCGGGCCCGCATCATGGCCGAATTGGATTGGACCGCTGACTTCAGTGAGACTCAGGTAAAAGATATCTGGATGATGACGGGCGGGGTGAGGTTCTTCTTCTCCAAGCACGTGGTGGCGGATATAGGCGTGCGTTACCAGAGCAACTACAGCGGTCTGTCGGAGTCGGTCATCCATTCAAAGTTGCGGATGTCCCTGCCGACGCACCTCATACGCGAGCGGGTAATCGGTTTATAAGGGTCGAAGATGGGCGGGAGGATCCCAAACGGACCTCCCGCCCCTTGGGGAAAATGAGAGACCCTTATAGGAGGGGGGAATCATGAAAACCTTGACCATGGTAATAGGTTGTTTTTTGCTGTTTCTTGCCGTTCCTGGGGCGTTGGCAGGAGAGGGGGCAGCGGGGCGGAAAGTGGCAATTCTCGATTTTGAAAACTACGCTTCCGAACTCTACGACAGCTTTGTCCGCGGTCTGGCCGACATGCTCATGACGAGCCTGGGGCAGGGGGAGAAGCTGACCGTTATCGAACGGGCGCAAATCGAAAAGGCGATGGATAATTTCCACGTGGAGATGAGCGGCCCAATCGATGCGGAGAAG
>Ga0233437_1006018_pt1 | contig 12710 bp, 12 predicted proteins | sample SI_122_August201_FD_182714 | JGI IMG/M metagenome (GOLD analysis project Ga0233437, IMG submission 182714) | Seawater microbial communities from Saanich Inlet, British Columbia, Canada - SI_122_August2016_200_MG | ecosystem: Environmental > Aquatic > Marine > Inlet | place: Canada: British... | reverse complement strand
TTATTTAATAGCAGACTGTCCGGCTCCACCAGCTGACATAATAGTCATGCCCTTTTGTTGATCAGGAAATAATAAGCCTAAGAAAATAAATAGAAGCGGAATCGCTGTGAATCGGTTGCTGGTTTCGTGTTTCAGGTTATCCATAGTAGATTAGCGTTGACCCTTTTTGCAAAGCACCCATTAATTTCAAATAATTATTCTTGATGATTTGCTACCGCTTCAAATATTTTTAGTTTTATTTCTTCATTTAATTCAGGCTCAGAAATTATTGAGCCAATCACTTCACCCAATAAATTCTTATCAATAGCTCCAGAAGCAACATGGTAGCTTATATTTTCCATCTCCTCAATAAAACGAGAAACAATAAATACATAGCCATTTATTAATAAGAAGTGAGCTCCAAGTGCAATTGCTATTCTTTTATTTCCATCACTAAAACAGTGAAATTTATTTGAACAAAAGAAAAGGTGAATCAATTTGTATTCAAAATTTGGGTAGTAGTCATCATTTTGAATATGGTCCAGTACACTCTCAAGTTTTCCGATGTCAATGATTCCATAATCACCTCCACCACTTACCTCAATTGTTTTGCGATGAATTTCTTTTGCTTGCTCAATGTCAATATAAAAAAGGTTCATTCTCGTTCCTTTAATCTTTTAAAGACATCCTTTGCTTCTTCAATCCTATCAGCAAGTTCTTTACTTTTCTCTCCTAAGAATCGTTCAAAATCATCTGCTGGGACAGCTCCTATGTATCCCTCTAATTGTTGATGTAAAACATCCCTAAAAGCTAAATCTCTACTGGCCATTTTTCGGCGGGCTTTTTCAATTAAGGGAACCCACAGTGGCAATAGCTCAAAAGCATGAAACAAAGAATCTAATTCCATAGAGGTTAGTTTCCGACCAGTATTTTTGTAGCGCTCTTCAATAAGTTTTGCGAGACCATATTCATAGCTTGATACTAAATCTATGACCTCGCTATACATTGTTTCTCGAACGTCTTCTGTTTCAGCGAGCTTCAATATTTGACGGTATTCGGTAGCCTTTTCTTTGAATATAGATTGGTATATTTTATTAGTGTAAATGGCATACTTTGCGTTACCCATGGCAATACAATTCTTCAACGCATCTGTAAATTCTTTTCTGTAGCTTTCTTCTTTATAATAACTCAGAATAAAATCTTCGTCTCTTTGGTTTATGTATTTAGTGTTACCACCTGTTCTTTGATTAATGGTATCTAACGCAATATCAAGGATTACACTTCTTAATGTTTTTGCTTTTTCACTCTCAGTCAGCAACATACCTAAGTTTAGGAATGCTCTAAAATTGAATATCCCTAAAATTGCTGTTGACTGAGCGACATTGATGTCGCTCACTTGCATCTCCTTTACCAGTAACTTAAACTCTTTCAGCCTTTTACCCTTAAGAACATCGTAACCATTCACCTTTAATTCATCATCATGTGAATCAAGATATCGTTCTATTGTTCTTTCGTCAACTTCAAAAAATGTTGCGATTTGGTTTTTCAAAAATCTAAACTGTTTCTCAAATACAATTCCTTCAACACCTACAGCTCGCTTAATTTCTTCTATCGTATAAGAATTATTTAATATATTTTGGCGGGCAACATTAGAATTTGTTAAGTCTTTCATAGGTCTTCTCATTTCCATATTCTCACTACTAAAATACAATTTTGCAACTATTTTTAGTTTCTATGCCCCAAATAAAATCATTGGTTCTCAAATGATCTTCAATGTGTTGGATTTTCTCTTGAGGAATATCTATTTCAGCTGCTAACCTGGGCCATTGATTCACTGCTGTTAATACCTCCTTAAATATTATTGGCTTTTTTGATTCCAAAGGTTTTAGCAGAGTTAAACCTTCAATCTATCAGGATTACGAGTACCCGAGTACCAGCCCCCCCGAGCACCTTCGACCAAATTAATCTACTCCTTTTATTTTCAAGCCAATCCGATAAATTGAAGTGCGAGCTGTAATAAAGAGTTGCTTTCTGTCTTTTCCACCAAAACAAACATTTGATGGTTTTTCTGGAACATTGATGGTCTCTAATAATTCGCCGGAAGGTGAAAAGACGTCAACAGCATTTTTACCTCCGGTTGTTAGATAGACATTTCCTGCTTTGTCAATTGTCATCCCATCGCAAGCAACATTTACAAAAAGTGTTTTGTTTGTTAAAGAACCATCTTCCTGAATATCGAACTTAAATGTTTTCTGTATCTGTGTATCCGTAACATAAAGAGTTTTCCCGTCAGGTGTTCCGAGTATCCCGTTGGGTTTTCCAAAATCATCACAGACCCTGATAACTGATTTTTGGTTTGGCGTAAGATAATAGACATGCATCCCACCCTGAGGAAGGTCAGTTTCATCACCACCATATTTAGGATCAGTGAAGTAAATACCCCCTTTTTTATCAGGCCATAAATCATTGGTCTGGTTAAATCTTTTGCCGTCATATTCAGTCGCTATAGCAGAATAATCGCCATCCGGACTCGTAGAGGTAATTCGCCCCTTCTCTCCCTCACAAGCCAATAAGTTTCCGTCTTTATCGAAATACAATCCATTGGCGCGACCACTGTTTATACGAAAAGTGTCGAGTTTGTTGTCGATTGTCCAAATGAGAATCAACTTATTGGGAATATCAGTGAAGTAAACATTTCCTATAGAATCAACTGCTGGTCCTTCGGTGAAGCTAAAATCACCAGCCAACTTCTTTACCTTTTTAACAAAGATTGGGGTATCACAGGAAAATAGTGCAAATACGATCAATAGCAATGTGATGTTTTTCATGATGATAGTGTTGTTTTTCGTTAGTCGTTTTGGTCGTTGGTCGTTAGTCATTGGTCCATTGTCTGTTAAAAAGTGAGACCCAGATATGTAGGAGGATGATTGTTTTTGTTGTGCGAGCTCCATCCGGCAGATAAAAATAAATATAAACGGATGAAATCCATTATCTTGTAGTTCAAACAAACCCGTCCTATGAAATTCAGAGCCTTCGCTTGTATATTGCTTTTATCATCATTATACAGCTGTTCATACGTAAATAATAATAAGTCCAATATTCTTTTTATTATGTCAGATGATCATGCTGCCCAGGCTCTTGGTGTATACGGTAGTCATCTGGCAAGTCTTAATCCTACTCCTGTCCTTGATCTCCTGGCTTCTGAAGGACTAACATTCACTAATTGTTTCGTTACCAATTCAATTTGTGCGCCCAGCCGGGCTTGTATTCTTACAGGGCAATATTCTCATATCAATGGTATTCTGGATTTGGAAGATCAATTGGATACCACAAAACATGAGAAGCTTAAAGCAGAGAATCATTACCTCCCCATTGAGATGAATAAATTGGGTTATGAAACAGCCATTATTGGGAAAACATCGACATACCACCTCCCGTAAGTATGTTTTTCAGAGACAAATGGGGATCTGAAGCTACAAGAGGAAAGAATGATAGCCTCGTGAATTCCATTGGTGCATCAATTTCTTCGCGTCAGATTTATCGGAATTATACAGATATCTATAAAATTGACAGCACATTGCCTACTGATATGCGAACGTTTTTGGCCTATCAGGGATATCTGAAAAGATATCTTAGATGCATCAAAGGTATTGATGATAATTTGGGACGCCTGTTTGAATATTTAAAAGAAAATGATCTTTGGGAGAATACTGTTATCATGTATACCGGGGATCAGGGGATGATGCTTGGAGCACATGATTTAATGGATAAAAGGTGGATGTATGAGGAATCGATGCAGATGCCTTTTATATTATTCGATCCCAGATCTGACAAACAAGATGTAAAAACTGACCTTCTTATCAATAACACCGATTTCGCACCAACCATAATTGAGCTTGCCGGAGGTAAAGTACCTGATTACATGCAGGGTAGAAGTTTTAAGGAAGAAATATCAGGTAATAGTCCTGTAAATTGGAGAAGCGGGACATACTACAGATACTGGATGCATCTCGAACACCTGGATGTTCCGGCTCATTTTGGGATCCGTACAAAAGAATATAAACTGATCTTCTTTTATGGCAGGCATTATGATCCTGATCTTATGGGCACAAAATCCATGTATTGGGAGGAGTTTACGGCAATGATAAAACCTACTCCCCCAGCCTGGGAGTTCTATGATCTCAAACGCGACCCACAAGAATTGATCAATCGGTATGATGATCCGAACTATTCCGACATTATCTCAATTTTAAAAGTAGAGCTAAAACAATTGCGCAATGAGCTAAGAGACACGGATGAGAATTATCCGGAGATAAAAAAAATTATTAATGAGCACTGGGATAGGTAATAACTTGATGCAATAAAAAATGAAACCAAAGCTATTAATCGGATCCAGGACAGAAAGACAATTTGTTCAGTGGAACAAATCCAGACTGTCAGGATCTTACAAAAATTATGATCGAAAAATGGATTGAAATCCGGGATGAATTTGATACAATCTAATGCACATAACATGCAACTATTCAGAAACACAACCCAAGTAATAGTAGATTTGCCACAGGGCTTTAATCTGGGTAATAGCGTATCAATTAAGCTAAACCACGGAGTAAGCGAGTAACTTCTATTTATCGAAGTCATCTAAGAAGAAATTCGCTTTTGAATTATTCTTTTTTTGCTCTTTGCCATCAATATTATAAATGAAACTCAATATTATATAGCGAGATTCATTCTTCCTTCTATTAGTCTGGCTATATCGGTAATTTCTATCATCAATGGCATCAATGTCAAGTCCAAATAAATAGGTATTAAAAACATCTGAAATTTTCAAAACCAATTGTCCCTTATTCTTCAATATTTTTCTGTTCACAGCCAGATCCACATAATATCTTTCGATATATGTACCCATTACAGAAGGTAATTTCGACCTGTAATAAGCAAATAACTGTAAGCCAAAATCATTTGAAAGCTTAATTTTGTTTAAAACACTAGCATTCCAGGCAATTTTACTGTTATTCACCTGATTGTTTTCATACTCTCCTCTTAAGCTTGTGTAAAAAACATTCCCTCCAATATTAATACTCCACCACTTATATGGTTTATAGGATATTGCAGCCTCAGCACCAAGTAACTTCGCTTCATCCAAATTCAAATATGATACAAAAAGTGCACTATCATTTGAAGCTGACTTTATTCTTGAGATAGCCTGGTCAATATCACGAAAATAGACTGAGCCAAAACCGGATAATTTGTCAAAGATGAAACGATTTCCAAGCTCATAAGAGTTTACATATTCAGGTCTCAAATCTGGATTTCCTTTATGAATATTTAAAATGTCTGCATATTCATATGTAAAGGGATTGAGCATTTTTATTGTGGGACGGTTTATTCTACGATTGCCATTTGCAAAAACAGTATAATGATCATTTATTTTGCGGGACAAATTAATTGAGGGAAATAAGTCAAAATATTTACTTGCATTTTTGTTATTCTGTAAATCACTGGTGTATTCGGCCCTGACTCCTGTCTGAATTTCTAATAGCTTAAATTTGGTATTTATATTCAGATAGAAAGCATTTATTTCCTGAATATAATTGAATCTATTTGCCAAGGCTATATCATCTGTCCATCCTTCTGTATTGTAGTTATATCTTTCAGAATAAAAATCATTTATAAGGTCTCTGGTGTTATAATTATATCCTGTTTCAAACAGAAATGAGTTGTCGACAGGGTGTGAATAGTCGAGTGAAAAATCTGTCTTTTTGTTCAATTGCTCAGAAACTGTATTCTGTAATTCAGGAAAAATATCATTCAAGTCAGAATAAGACTTGTTATTCATTTGAAGCAATTGGTCAAGCAATGAAAAATGGAAATTAGCTTTGAGAGATTGTCCCTTGTTATTAAAATTGTAACGATAATTTAGATTTCCATCAATTGTGTTATTACCCAAAGCAATATCCAATCTTCTTAACGATTCCATTTCAATATTCCCAATTTCATTTTGGGTTTCATAATTTATCTCCCTGTCAGCAGAATTAAATGTTTTAGATCCTATAACTGCGAATGCTATTTGTTGTTTTTGGTTAATTGCATATTCAAGATTTGTATTTATAAAAGCATTATTCAGGTTCTCATCCTGCCTGTCGAACTGGTAATAATTCAGAGCATCAGGGTGTTCATAATTTTCTCTCAGATGCTCTTTGGTTTGGTACTTTGTTTTATGATTAAAACCGGCGTTTGCAAAAAAGCGGACTTTCCCATACTGTCCTGAATATCCTGCATTGCCACCTAAAGTTTCAGGATAACCGGAGTTTAGCATAATAGTTGTCTTATTCTTCCCAGAATTTCCCGTTTTTAATTCAATGTTGATAATGCCTGACATTCCTTCGGCATCGTATTTAGCTGAAGGATTATTAATCAGTTCTACTTTCTCAATCTGATCAGCCGGAATTTGGTCAAGCGATTTTACAAGTTCTGATCTTTCACCATTCAACAAAATGATAACCTTATCACTACCCCTGTATATAATGTTTCCATCAATATCTATATCTACTGAAGGCAGTGTTTGCATGACATCTTTAGCAGTTCCACCGGTAATGGTTGTGTTTTTTGAAACATTGATTGTCGTTTTTTCAATATTCTTTTCAACAAGATTTTTCTCTTCAGCTATTACAATTTCAGATAAGGAGATATTTTTTTGAGAAAGGAGAAAATTGTGTTCTTCATTCTTCCTCTGAATGTTTTTTACAATTTCGTTCTCATTGTAACCCATATACGAAGCGATTATCCTGTACTTTCCCGGAATAATAGCCTTAATAGTATAATTTCCATTTACATCAGTAAGTACTCCTTTTAGTGCAATGAAATTATTTTGAGAAAACAATTGAACCGAAGCAAAAGGTAATCGTTCTCCAGTTAGACTATCTTTTACTATACCTTTTAAAACACAATTATTAATCCTTGGAGTCGAAAATGCGTTTCCAATTAGCACAAATAGAATTAGAGCTAAAACACTTATTTTTTTGATACTATTATTTGTCATTGTTATGTTTGGCTCTTTACAAACCATTCAATATTTCTTTCCGATGCCGGGATGATGTTGGATTCTGATATTATTGGCTCCAAATTAATTGTTTTGCTTTCATATTTAATATCGCAGATTACAAACTTCCAGTAATTGGAGCTAAATTTTACGCAAGGTAACTATGATTTAATCACATTGCTATATAAAAACAATTTTCTTCTGACTGATATTGAAGATAGCAGCATACTTGAATATGAAATAACCCAGAGAAAACAATCAGAACATGAGTTTCCAGAGCTTATGTGGCATCTGTACAGTCAAGTTAATTACGTAATTAAATACATAATTAATTACGTAATTCTTTTCATTTGAATGTCATTCCAATTGTCGTACACAAAACATTTTTTTTGCAGGTGACAATATTTATTGTATGTTTGTACCGTAAACTTAATTGCATTACATTATTCACTGCAATTCAAATATAAATATAAATGAGTAAACTTGAAAAAAAACTTTTTACATCCTACAGCTTTAAAGACGGAATATCCGACATTTTCTGGGGACTTTTTCTGATTGGATTAGGATGTAGCGCTTTTATTACTAATGCTGGTATTGAAAGACCTTTCTCCCTCTTAATAATTGCTTTACCAGTGGGAGGATTGTTCCTGGTGTTTAAATATTACATCTCCAGGCCCCGGCTCGGAGTGATTAAATTCTCGAAATCACGAAAGCGAAAGAGAGGCCTTGTTTTATTAATAGCCGTAATAGTTCAGATAATCGTCGGAGTTCTGCTATGGCTGGTGCTGTCTAAGAATGAAGCAATGGAGAATCTTTCCGGCTTCATCAACCCGGTGACCATATTTTTCTTTATTGTATTATTCACAAGCGCAATTGCATATATATATGATTACAACCGACTATACCTAATTGGATTGGCTATAGGATCAGGAATACCCCTTGCTGAGGCCCTGGAACCCACTCTTGGCTCAAATTGGGCTGGCTTATTGGCCTTTGGAATATATGGTTTCATAATGTTTTGCTTTGGCTTGTACCTTTTTGTTAAGTTTCTGATGGATAATCCTCTCAACGAACAGACAGTCTAAAGCTATGATTATTAAAACGATCACCTCACTAAACAAGCAAATCCATGAGCCAGCACGGATGGCTATCATGTCGATCCTTTATGCGATGGATAAAGTAGAATTTCTTTATCTGATGAATGAGATTGGATTAACTCAGGGGAATCTTTCATCACACATCACCAAATTGGAAACTGCCAAATATATTGTGGTAGAAAAAACATTTGTTGGGAAGCGACCTAAAACATTTATCGCAGCGACCGAAGCAGGGAGGCTTTCTTTTAAGAGTTATATGAAAGATCTTAATGAGATATTAAAGTCTGTCATTTAGCCCATATTAACATGAATACGACTTAGAAGATTACTACATTATATCTTCTTCTTTTTCTTTCTCTTTTTCGGCTTTGGCTCAGGAAGTTCTTTAAGGGTAAGTCTCACTAATTCACTTATCCAGTCTCTGTCCTCCAATTTCTCTTCAATCAGAAAGCTCATTTTAGCTCCCGGATATGCGGGAGCTAAAACAGGTTCATTGATAAATGCTCTTCCTGCCTCAGTAGGTTTAATAAATAGCTTGTTGTCGCATACAAGGGCAAATATTTTACCATCCGAAAATACTCCATATTCACCGAACATCATTCTATAAGTAATTTGACCAGCATTTTCGATCTGGTCCACTAAAAATTCTAAAAAGCTTTTATCTGATGCCATTGTTGTGCTAAGTTAGTATTTATCTATTTATCCCAAATTTACATTCCCGACTCCCGATTCCCGATTCCCGATTCCCGATCTCAAACATATTGCACAGCACCTGACAGGGTGCTTCTCTTTTGGGCAAAACTTGCTAAATTTACTATCCTGTAATCAAGCTAAGTCAATTGTTATGAAATCAAACCAAGTCTTTCGTTTATTCGTGATAATATTTCTTCTTGCCGCATATGGTAGTACTAACAATACTGTCAGGGCACAAAACAAAGTAAGCTCACCAGAACAGTATTTTGGTTTTCAGATGGGAGAAGATCGAAAACTGGCCCGCTGGGATAAGATCGTTGAGTATTTCTATCATCTTGAAAACGAAAGTGGCAAGCTAAAGGTGATCAACATGGGCCCCTCTTCTGAAGGACATCCATTTCTGGTTTGCATTATATCATCAGAAGAAAACCTTTCAAACTTAGAACGTTTACAAGAGATTAATAAAGGACTTTCTGATCCGAGAGGACTTGATGAAGAAACAATCAATCATTTCGTGGAAGAAGGGAAAGCAGTAATCTTTCAATCAATGAGTCTGCATGCCTCAGAAGTTGGCGGCACCCAAATGACTCCTGAATTGACTTATGATCTGTTAAGCCGTACGGATGAAGAAACACAAAGAATACTTGACAATGTGCTTTTTTTCATGATTCCATGTCTGAATCCTGACGGACAAGTTATGATCACCGATTGGTACAGAGAAACCGTTAATACCGAGTATGAAGGAATAAGCATGCCTTATTTGTACCATAAATATTCAGGACATGATAACAATCGCGATGGGGATTACCACAATCTCATTGAATCGAAATATACAGCCCGGGCAATGTTTGTAGACTGGCCACCTCAGGCCTACATCGACCATCATCACATGGGATCATACGGGGCTCGCTTTTATGTGCCTCCTTATTGCGATCCTATCAGGCCATATGCTGACCCTTTGGTTTGGAGAGAAATCAGTTGGTATGGCTCTCATATTGCTTACAAACTTGAGGAACAAGGTTTTCAGGGCATTCTAAATGCAGCTCAATTTGCAGGATGGGGCCATTTCGGGTGGCATTGGGTTACTCCTTTTCACAATATCGCCGGTATGCTTACAGAATCGGCCGGTGTTAAATATGCAACCCCGATTTATATCCACCCTGAACAACTAAGGGCTGGCGGGAGGATGTTCCCTGAATATGCAGCACAATCAACTTTCCCTAACCCCTGGCCAGGTGGATGGTGGACACTAAGAGATATTGTGGAGCAGAAAAAATCTTCGGCCTGGTCTCTCCTGGATTTAGCAGCCAGAAATAAAGAAACCGTGTTGCGTACCGCCTACATGAAAGCCAGGAATCAAACCAATCGCGGGGCAACAGGCGATGTAAAGACTGTGGTTATCCCAGCTAAACAGCATGACTATCTTAGCGCAGTTAAAATGGTCAACAACCTGCTTCGATCGGGTATTGAAATTCAAAAAGCCAATTCCCAGTTTATGGTAGACAATATTCATTATGATAAGGGCTCATACATAGTTTCATTAGCTCAACCGAAAATGGGACTCATCCGGAATCTGCTGGTCGAAACTCATTATGCTGATAATGCCTGGACGCGTAAAGAAGATGGCTCACCGGTTTATCCTTATGACCTGGCTACCCATACAATGTTTGAATTCATGGGTGTACAGGTGGATGCAAAAGTTGTTGATGTAAAAGGAGACTTTAGTATCCTGGATAGCAAAGAAGCCCCTGATGGATTTATAGAGGAGGGAAATAAAGGATACCTATTGGATGGCAGGTCAAATCAAAGCTACAGAGCTGTTAATATGCTTATTGAAGAAGGAGTAAAAGTAAAACGTCTGACAGCACAATTCGGGGATTTCCATCCAGGAGATTTTGTAGTTTCTCGTGGCCACAAAAAAGTAATTGAGACAATCAGCAAAAATACCGGGGTTCATTTCATGCCCCTCAATTCGCTTCCAAAAAAAGAAATTATCAATCTGGAGCGAGGTCGATTAGCCCTTTTTCAACGCTATAATGGTGGAAATATGGATGAAGGCTGGACACGGCAGTGTTTAGAAAATTTTAATTTCCCCTATCATACTCTGATGGGAAATGAGATTAAAGAGGGCAAGCTAATAGACAAGTGGGATGTTATCATTTTACCAAGTGATTCTCCTGACGGGATAAAAGGAACCTATTCCCCAAACTCTTACCGACAACCCGAGAAGTACCCTGAGAAATACATGAACGGGATGGGCAAAGAAGGAGTGGAAGCCCTTAAAGAATTTGTCAAAGCCGGTGGCACATTGGTAGCCCTGGGTTCATCATATGAATTTGCTGTAAAGGAATTTGATTTAAAAGTCAGAAATCTCACAGACGATCTGGAATCAAAGAAGTTCTTCTGTCCGGGATCAACTATTAAAGTAAATTTCGACAATACCGATCCTCTGGCATATGGAATGCCTGATGAAGGACTGGTTCTTTTCCGCTCAAGTCCAACCTTCGCAGTTTCACCATCTCGCAAGAATACTGATTACAAAACCATTGTCCGCTACAAAGAAAAAGACCTGCTAAAAAGTGGCTGGCTCATTGGCGAAAAAAACATAGCAAAAAAATCAGCCATGTTATCGGTAAAATACGGTGATGGAAGAATTGTACTAATAGGCTTCAGAACCCAGCACAGAAATCAAACCGATGGAACTTTTAAGCTACTATTTAATACAATAATGTAAGGGTTTTCGGACTTCGGACCACGGACCACGGACCACGGACCGCAAAGCCAAAGGCTTTGCTAATACATCCACCGAAAAACACGGATCATTTCCATCAAATCATCGTGCTTATATTGCACTGACCATGGTCCTGTTCTTTTTGCTCCGGGAAATTGGGCTGCATCATTGGCTAATACTTCGCTCAAAAATTTCACATCCAGTGTGTAAGGAGGTTTCATTTTGTATGGCTTATAAGCACTTAAGTTTTTAAGCGCTTTTTCTACTCCCTCTTTTATGCTGTCATATGATACCGAAGGATGCCAGCAAAGAGCAGCGTTTCCCATCCCCTCCTTTACAGAAACTGTTTCAATTGTATCAAAAAGACCTTTTACCTGCTCACAAATGGCCAGGTCACCAGCAACAAAAACAACCGGCACATCACTGTATCCGGCTATTAAAGCATTAAAACCAGCCTCCGGCAGGGATATACCATTAACTGATGCATCCTGAATCTTCGAGCTACTGTTTGTATGGTCAAGAGTGGCATCGGGTGTACCAGCTTTCGCGTGATAACCAATAAATATAACAGCATCAAAAGTATGATCGATTCCATCCATCATACCTTCTGGTGCACCTGACCAGTCTCTGATTAGTCTGGCACGCTTATCGAGTTTATCTGGAAGAATATTTCGTGCAGTACCATGTGAATCACGCACCCAGATTTCCTTCGCTCCCGCAGCAACAGCTCCAATTATGGCCGCATTGGTTTCTTCAGTCATAATAGTCCGAAAAAGATTGTAATCTCTCCCGGTAGTTCTTACATCCTCCCAGTGTACTACACCAGAAATACCTTCCATATCAACAGAGATAAATACTTTTCGCGGCGTTTGAGCCAAACTCAAAGTGAGAAAAACAAATAGTAAGAGAATAGTGGAGACAAGTTTTTTGTGTGTCATGGTCATGTATTTTGCTTAGGATATGCAAGATAGTAAAAATGGCGTGCTTGGTTAAGCAAGGTTACGGGGTTTTGGGAACCAGACGGAGGTTTGTGGTTGTTTTGGAACATCTCGATTTTGAAAAAATTGGCGGTTCCAAAACAACTGCAAACCGGAGGCGACCGGAAGAAAACGTGACGCCATCGTAACGCCAACGTGACGCCAAACGTGACGCCAAAAGCCAAGTGACAGGC
>Ga0233437_1006016_pt1 | contig 12712 bp, 12 predicted proteins | sample SI_122_August201_FD_182714 | JGI IMG/M metagenome (GOLD analysis project Ga0233437, IMG submission 182714) | Seawater microbial communities from Saanich Inlet, British Columbia, Canada - SI_122_August2016_200_MG | ecosystem: Environmental > Aquatic > Marine > Inlet | place: Canada: British... | reverse complement strand
ACGCTTCAGACGTCGTTCAGCAACCTGATTCTTTTCTGTTTTGAGGTAATGCTGCACTCGTTCGCGATCAAGAGGCGCTAATCTGTTTAAGATAACACCTTGAGCGGCATCTGGTAGCGTAATCAAGCCTAAAGCCACCTCACGATAACCAAAATTGCGGAAAACTTTTTCAATGTGATCGGCGCGCAACAAACACAGGTGTTCATATTCAAAACGCTTATTAGGGTCAAACTGCTTTGAAACAGGGAAAAAACTTTCAAATTTCTTTTGAAACAAGTCCACAAGCTGCTCTGGAATGGCATAAGTGTCGGAAAGCTTGGGCATAAAATCAAGAACCTCATGAGGCAAAGTGTCAAGAATCGCACGCACACGCTCAGCAGGAAGTTGGCGCAAAATGGCAGCAATGATTTCGGGTGTTTCTTCACAGAGCTTGTCTACAAGCCAATCAACATGAACATCAGCTAAGTAATTTTGTTTTTTTGAGGAGGCAAGTTTGCGCAATTCTGAGGTGGCGACAGCTGAGATTTCTTTTTCCCCACGACCAGAAAGCTCGGCATACATTTTGGTCATTTCTTTTTCCTCACCTTGAGAAACAAAGGCAAAAAGAGGCGCGGCATTTTTTAAACGCTGCTTCAAAACGATCAGAAAAAAGGCTTTTTGTCGGGCGGTCAGATTCATGATTATATTACTCTATCTACAAGCAGATATTAGCTTTTTTTGCCACTTTTGGGAATTCTTTTTTTTGAGGATATTCACGATAGAGCTGGGACCGTTAACCAAGGTTTGTCTGCAATATGGTATTGAGATTCTGGGAAATAGATTGGGCTAACTTGGAGAACAAATCTGTATTAATGGTGAGCGTCCCAATGCTAGCCTGGTAGGCTAGTAGTTGTCGACGTGACAAGCGTGTATTATCGCTTGATAGGACCTCAATAATGGAATCCATTTTTAAGACATCATTATTGATATTGGTAAAAAGGTCAGACATGGCTTTTTTGCCATCAAAGTTTGTTGTTGAACCAAACTCACCTTCATTGATTTCAATCTTAATGTCATCAGCAGATAATGCCTGCATTTTGTTATCCGAAGGTTTGTCAATAATACTGTCAGAAAGCTTTTGCATCATCATGTCGTCTTGCTTCTTTTGCAAGACATGATCGAACTTTGATAAAGCATCTGGGCCACCAGGACCCATCGTGCCTTGCGGCTTCACATTGGCTATCTTAGTGGCTAATCTTTGATTGAGGGCTTTTATAATGGGGTCTGCCATATATATCCTCTCAGCTTTCTTCCTGCCTGGCCTTATTTTTTAAGACACGGCACAAAAATTCATGCTGCTAACTTTCTTAAAAAGTAATTCTAAACCACGAGCGTGTAAACGTGATGTCCATGATTTAGATAAGCTAAGTTGTTTACCGATTTCTTCCATAGTTTTATTTTGGAAGTAATACATCTTAATCAACTTTCTTTCTTTATCTGGCAATGATTCAATTGCATCACAAACACGTTCTTTAATCTTTTGAAATTCAGCTTTACGCTCAATATCCTTTTTGGCTTCATGATCTTCTACTTCAAAGTCTTCCATGCTATCAATGCTCATCACATAAATTGAAGCCACTGAATTAATAGAGTCATTTAATTGACCAAGTTCTTTTCTATAGAACTCAGACTTGCTATCCGCGCGTTTTTCATTAGCTTCTAAATATTCATTAGCAGCTTGTTCAAACTTAATCCGTGAATACAAAGAACGAGGAATCCAACCTGTTTTTCTTAAACCATCATAAATCGCGCCTTTAATACGATAATAAGCAAATGTTCTAAAATCGACACCATACTTAGCATCATAACGTTTGGCTGCTTCGAGCAAACCAAGTCGCGCGTTACAAAGAACATCATCAAAATCAACTTCTGAAGGAAGCGTACGAATCAATTTTGATGAAATTGACGTTGCATAAGGTAGATACTTTTCTATCAATGCATCGCGTTCAGCATATTCATTCTCTACAGGTGCAGAGACGGCTTTTGCTGTGCTCTTATTTGTATCCTTCTTCTCTATGATACCATTTTTCTTAGTTTTTTTGTATGTATTTTCTTGGATGTTTGTATGCATGACTGACTCCTTTTGTTGTCGTGACACCATTCTAATAAGCATGCTTTGTGCCAGTCTCGACAAAAATCGTATCTTCTTAGTATTTTTTTTGTTTTTCTAAACCTTCAACCTTATCTTCTTAATATTATTGAGTTTTAATTTTTCCATTTCTTTCATTTTTTTCTACCAATTTTACGACAAAAACATATCCTCAGAAACAGCTCAAAACAGGCCAATAAACTGGGGAAAAAACTCCCCAACATGGGGTTGCCTGTCTCAATAATGGTACTTTTGGAAACCAAGTGAGACTCTAAAATGGGATTTTGGGATTTTTGGTAGGTTGTTCTGACAAAACTTGTGATTAAGTCGAAGCCCACAATATTATGACATTGATATTATTAACCTTTTATAATATATGTCCTCCCATGATGCCTGTTAAAAGAGGTTAACTCATGTATCGTTTGCCACAAACAACTCACCCACTCGACTTTCCTGATGATATCATTACAACACCCGAAGGCTTGCTAGCTGTTGGTGGCAATCTTCACCCTTTGACTCTGATTAATGCCTACGCCAAAGGAATTTTTCCCTGGTTTTCTCAGGACGACCCCACCCTTTGGTGGCATCCTGATCCTCGACTTGTCATATTCCCTGAATCCGTTCATTTATCAAGAAGGATGTCACAAATTCTGAATAAAATTTCACTACCGTCAAAAAAAGCAACACTTCGAAAAGGACAAAAACCGCCCTATTTTGTTACATTAAATAAATCATTTCATAAGGTTATAGAGGAATGCGCCTCAAAAAGAGGAAAGGGGCGTGAAAGCACTTGGATAACGCAGGGCATGATCACATCCTATATTAAGCTACACGAAATGAAATTTGCCCATTCAGTTGAAGTTTGGAATGAGAAGCAAGAACTAGTGGGAGGAATGTATGGCATAAGCTTGGGCAAGGTGTTTTTTGGTGAATCCATGTTTAGTCATGAAAGCAATACATCCAAAATAGCCCTGTATTGGCTTTGTGATTTGCTCAAAATGAATGATTTTGTCCTCCTCGATTGCCAAATTGTATCTGATCACCTGAAAAAATTGGGTGCTACGGAAATTTCTGGGCAGAAGTTTATGGAATATCTTGTGAAGGGGAAGACGTATTTGAAGCGGGCTAGCGTTTTGGCGTCTAGCGTCTAGCGTCTGGCGTCGCTCGTCATATTTAAAACACCCTCTCCCTCCTTTGCCCCGCATACCGGGGTCCCGTTTGCGGGGCAAAGGAGAGGGAGGCTTACCATCGAACCGTCGAACCGTCGATCCCCTCTCAAAAAAATAAACCAATACGTCCTTAACATCCGTTCCTATCATATCAGCATCTTAGAGGTCCTTCAGGAGGTCAGTATGGTTAACACGATTAAGTTTTTTACAATTTCTTTATTCATCCTTTTACTTCTCTCACCAAATCTCGTTTTCGCCACTGATGCAGCTTATGAAATAATCACAACAACAGCATTCGAAACATACTCATTTAATGATACAGGTGATGTTGATGGTGATGGCATTCAAGATATTCTTGTTGGTATTCCCAAATATGATGATGATGCTATTGAAAATGGTAAAACATTTCTTTTCCTTGGTAAAGATGTCACTGATAATGTTCTTGAACTTTCTAAAGCCAACTACGTTTTTTTAGGTGAAGAAGATTATGATCACGCCGGATCTTATGTCATGTTTCTTGATGATGAAGATGGCGATACGTTTGATGAAATTCTCATCGGTTTTGGTGACAATGAAGATGAACAGACCATTTTATCGAGTGAACTCGCTGATTATGCCCAAACAAACACTGTTGTCGCTAATAGCAATGTCAAGTATGGCAGCACAACTGTGTATGTGGGTGTTGGCAAAACACTAGATTGTACCCTCAATAAAACAGCCCTTTACTCTGGCCATCATAATGGGTCGCTTTTTATGTTTCTAGCTGGCATGATCCTTATACTTTTGGGATTAAGAATCCACGCTAAAGAGTAGAAAATCAAAATAATTTATCCATTGAAATCTTAATTTAAGCTGATATACTTCCTCGCGTACAGCGTACAACGTACGTCATTGCGAGGAATCTTGAGCTTGTCGAAAGATGACATGGCAATCCAGTGCTCTGTTCTACTTCCTGGATCGCTTACCCTCATAGACTTCGGGTTCGCAATGATGGTTTCCATATCAAAGAAGACAAGAACAAGGAGAAATCATCATGACTAAAAAAAGAGTACTCATCATGGGCGCAGCTGGGCGCGACTTCCATAATTTTAATATTAATTTTCGTAAAAATAACGATTACGAAGTGGTCACTTTTACCGCCACACAAATTCCAGACATTGACGATAAAGTTTATCCCTTTCCCTTAAGCGGCGAACTCTACCCCAATGGCATTCCCATTCAATCTGAAGATAAATTAGTAGATCTTATTAAGAATGAAAAAATTGATGTTGTCGTTTTTGCTTACAGCGATGTCTCACACGAATACGTCATGCACAAAGCCTCAACCGTTATGGCTTGTGGTGCTGACTTCTGGCTCTTGGGTGCTCACAACAGCATGATCAAATCTGAAAAGCCTATGATTTCTGTATGCGCCACAAGAACAGGCTGCGGTAAATCACAAACAACGCGCCGTATTTCTGACATCCTTCACAGCATGGGCAAAAAAGTTGTTTCCATTCGCCACCCCATGCCTTACGGTGACATTGCTGCTCAAGCTGTTCAACGTTTTGCTACCATTGAAGATCTCAAGAAACACAAATGCACAATCGAAGAAATGGAAGAGTATGAACCTCATATTGCCATGGGTAATGTGATTTATGCTGGTGTTGATTATGAAGCCATTGTTCGCCAAGCAGAACAAGAAGCTGACATCATTTTGTGGGATGGTGGCAATAATGACCTTCCCTTTTACACACCAGATCTTGAAATTGTTGTTGTTGATCCTCACCGTGTTGGTCATGAACTCACGTATCACCCTGGCGAAACAAACTTGCGTCGCGCTGATGTGATTGTGATTAATAAAGAAGACACAGCTAGTGCAGAGGAAATCGCTAAATTAAAAAATAATATTAAACTAACAAATCCCACAGCACTTGTTATCGATGCTGAATCACCACTCACAATAGAAGGTGATTGCGACATCAATGGCAAACGTATTCTAGCTGTTGAAGATGGCCCCACACTCACACATGGTGACATGAAATTTGGTGCTGCTATTGTCGCAGCCAAAAATAATAAGGCTGCTGAAATCATCGATCCCAGACCTTTTGTTAAAGGCAAGATTGCTGAAACGTTTGAAAAATATCCGCACATTGGCACATTACTCCCAGCCATGGGTTATGGTGATGAGCAAATGCAAGATTTGGAAGACACCATTAATGCCATTGATTGTGATTTGGTTGTTATTGGCACACCCATTGACTTAAATCGCGTGATCAACATCAAACACCCAACAGTTCGTGTACAGTACAGCTTGAAAGAAATTGGTGATGTGACGTTAGAGACAGTATTAAAAGAACGGTTTTAGTTGAGTTCCAAAGATCCGGAGTTCCAGAGTTCCAGAGTTCCAGGGTTCCAGGGTTAATTAGCTCTGGCACTTTGGCACTTCGGCACTCCGGTACTTTTTTTAAAAAAACATAGGTCATTAATTGCACACAGGTTTCCTCAAAAAATTAGCTGCCCAACGCCTCGATGATGATAATCCAATAAATTATTATCTTCCTCTCGATAATCATAAAATCCTTCTCAATGATTATATAAATGAGAAAATCACGTTAACCTATTCTGGAGATATTCGCTGCATTAACTGCAATTGTCTCACTCATAAAAGTTATGCCCAAGGACATTGTTATCCGTGTTTTGCCACTCTGGCCTCTTGCGATATGTGCATGATGAAGCCTGAAACCTGTCATCATCACAGGGGCACATGCCGCGACAACGAATTTGCAACTGATTATTGTTTTAACCCACACATTGTTTATCTTGCTGTGAGCAGCAACGTGAAAGTCGGCATCACAAACGAGACACAAAAATTAATCCGTTGGACAGATCAAGGTGCTTCTTATGCTATGGTATTAGCCGTTGTTCCAGATCGCAAAACAGCAGGCAACATAGAAATAGAACTCGCAAAACACATTGCTGACAGAACCAATTGGCGCAAAATGCTATCCAATAATATTCCAGAAATTGATCTTATCGAACAAAAACACAATTTGGCTCAGAAGCTTCCTAAAGATCTAATAAAACACCTTTCAGACGACAACACAATCACGCACATAACTTATCCAACGACCCATTTCCCAGACAAAATCAAAAGCCTTAACTTTGACAAAACACCAACAATTTCAAAAACACTCCGCGGCATCAAAGGCCAATACCTCATCTTCGACGACGCCGTCATAAACTTGCGAAAATTCCAAGGGTATGAGATCATGTTTACGTGCTAGCCCTTCGACAAGCTCAGGGTCTAACGACGTCTGGCGTCTGGCGTCTATCGTCTAGCGTCTAGCGTACAGAGTAAATGTTTTCCATTGGAGATAAAATGAACAATACGATAAAACTAAAAGATATTTTTTGTGAGGGATTTGAGCTTTTTAAGAAGAATGCTATGCTGTTAATAGGTATTGCGTTTGTCAGCATGATTCCTACAATTCTACAGATAATAGCAGGACAACTAAAAATCATGACTCCTTTGTTGATCTTACCCTTAAGCCTTCTAGCTTTGTTTTGCCCCTTTTGGGGCGTTTTTGCACTCCTTAAAGCAACAGCCACCTTGTATAGCAATCAATCCACCTCTGTTAAAGAAGCCTATCTCTCCACCATCAATAAAATTATTCCTGGCATCATTTTAGCCCTCTTTTTAAACCTCATCATCTTAAGTGGGCTTTTGCTATTTCTTATTCCTGGCATCGTTATAGCAACGTTTTTTGCCTTCTCTACTAACTTTCTAATTTTAGAAGACACAACACTGAAAGATTCATTAATACTCAGTAAAAAGCTCATTACGGGTCATTTTAGAAACGTCTGCATTGTAGCCACACTAGCTTTACTCATCGGCTATGGTAATTTAGCCATTTATCTTTCAAACCTACCTATCATCTTTGAAAACACGCTCAGCCTGATTCTTACATTATTAACAGGCCCTGTGATCGTTTGTGTTTCAGTAGTTTACTTTTACAAGCTAAAATCACAACAACCACAAGATAAGAAACCTGAAACTAACAATCAACTACAAGAAAAACCTGCCCAAGAGAAACCAGAACAAAAAAAAGGCTATAGCTCCTGCATGGGCTGCTTTGTATTAGCAGTATCCCTAGGCATTCTCTTTAGTATGCTCATGCTTGGCGTAAGAGGTTGTGGTAAATTTGTAGCTACTGATGAAGGTAAAGTATATTTTGAAAAAGTTGCCCAGAGATTTAATCCTGAAATAAATATTGATGGAATAATTCAGCTTAAAAGACCTGAATACTATCTCGTAACTAAATCAACTAAACACATGGGTTTTACAGCCTTTGATTTCAGACACAACACACATTTTAATTTTAGCATGTTTGCCTACCCGTTTAGTTTACTTAAAATTACCCCACAAGATTTAGATACATTTGGCGCAGGTTCAATTTTTGAGAAGTTTCTTCAACACTTATATGCGACCAACACGTATTCTAAAAAACTCTATAGCAACTTGGAAGAAACAAAGCTCAGCCCATTACTAATAAATAAGAAACAATGGGTAATGCACAGAGGCATTGAAAAAAACAAATTTGATCCTGACAAGGATATTACACATGTCATGATGTATACAATTATTGACGATCGTGTTCTGTTTGTCTCATATGAATTAGATCATGCCGATGGCAAACTCGTGCCTGAATGGGGAGATCAAGAGATCATAAGAATTTTAGAGACGGCCAGCCTTATAAACCCTACATCACCTTAGCGCGCCTCAAAAAACTGCCTGTAAAGAATATCGTAATCTAAACCAGTGATCCTGCGAACCAGCGAACCAAAGTCCCTTATTTAAGAAAAGACCTTTTGTTTATTCAACAAACTTGTCCCAATATGCCATTTCATCTGCAATAAAGCGGGTAAAAGGAATAATGTTTTTTTCTACTGAGGCAGACTCTAGAGTTTTCATATAACGGGTTCTTTCTGAAACACGAATCACTGTCCAGTGATAACCTCCTGTCACCAACATATAGTTCATGAGAAAACGTCCAAGCCTACCATTCCCATCCATGTATGGATGAATATACACAAACATGAAATGTCCTAACACAGCCTTAACAGCAGGATTACCCTCTTTTTTGAGAAGGTCAAAATATTTTTCCATAACATCAACTAAAGAATGGTTTGGTAAAGGAACATGCCGGGAATTCCGAATATACACAGGTTGGCTACGATAACCAATAATATCGGTGGCCTTATAAAGACCTGATTTAATAAAAGAAGTGAAAAGAGCCCTGTACCATGTCTGCAAATCTCTGCTTACAACCTGTCCCTGTTTTGTTTGTAATTTTGTCTTCTGAATGCTCTGTAGAACACTTTGAAAAGCTTCTTGATAACCTTTTGCTGATAATCCAGAAAACAGATCTCTATCATGAATGTTTTTTTCAGGACTCCATTTTCCTTTTGCTATTTTCTGAATCAACTCTTCCGTCACCTGATAGCCTTCAATAGACAGTGAGTGATAGGCATCATGAGTATACAAATCGCGAATATTTTTTAATACTCGAAACTCTTTTTTCTTTTCTGGTTCAGGAAAATTATTTTGGATATCCTTTCTCATACTTTGCCAAAGCAATTCAATGCGCGCAGGATACGGAGAGGAATAAATTTTTCTGCTACTAACAACTAATTTCTTTCTTTGAAAAAGATTTTCAGCTTTAATATGAAACCCTGCAAGCTTCATATCAGCAATTATCTGGTCAGCATAGCTATTCAGTCCCATTGACTGAAAAGCCCCAGCCAATCTCTCAGCACTTGATAATGAGGCTGTTTCAATGAGTTGTTTAGAAAGTGTCACAACTGATTGATATAAATTAAGAACTAATAAAATGTTTTCAGATTTTTCCACATAATAGGCAGGAGACAGTCTGCATAATGCGGTTTCCTGTATCATAACATTTATATCATTTATTTTTGATATTTTTTTCGGAAAATTGGTTTTATCAGAATAGATGAGAAGTGACGTCTTAAATGGTAATTCTATTGCTTGATTACTTGTTTTTTTTGTTATGACAACAAGTTGTTCGGGTATAATTGTTTCTCCAGCATGCAAATTCATTGAGTGGTCTGCGCTTAAGCAATATCCTGTTTTCCCAAATCGATCAGTGAGATACTGCTTAATAAATGACCAGTAAAAACCATACCAAACGCCTGAGCTCCCTTCTATGCAAGGAGTTGTTAATAAATACCAGCCTTGAATCACTTCAATAAGATATCCTGCTCGCGTTAATTGTTCGCGTACCCTTCGACTAATTCTGTTTGATTTGACTATGTGATCGTGACTGATTTTTTTTACCTCTTTCAAGGCTAAAGCCAGCTGCTGTCCCATTGTTTGCTTATCTTTCCTGTTCATATCACCATCCTAGCTTACTAGATATTTTTGTTTTATTTTACTAGATTATTGTGTTTTTGTCTACTAGATTATTATGTTATTATTTACTAGATAATTTTGAATAGTTTCAAGCATTGTGTGCAAGACTGAAAAAGTGCCCCGTACCCAAATTGCTCTGGAGTCCTTCGATCAGCTCAGGATAAATAGCCCGGCACCTTTAGAACCCAGAATCTAGAGTAGTTGACTGCCACTAAATAATCCCCTAATGCAACTCCCAGAAAGACCCTCAAGACGTTGGGATCCATCCTATACGGTCCCTCGACCCCACGGTCCTTCGGCCCCATATTATGAAATCATATCGTAAAGAGCTTTGGTTTAACATCCCCACGAGAAGGGCTTTTATTAACATCACTTCTGATGTCTTTGAAGCGCTGAAAGAAAGCGGCATTAAAGAAGGCCTGTGTCTTGTCAACCCCATGCACATCACAGCATCTGTCTTTATTAATGATCATGAATCTGGCCTGCATCATGACTATGAAAAGTTCTTAGAGCGCATTGCCCCTCATGAGCCTATTAGCCAATATGAGCATAACCGCACAGGCGAAGATAATGGTGACGCCCACATTAAGCGACAACTCATGGGACAACAAGTTACTGTGGCCATCACAAATGGTGCCTTTGACTTTGGGCCTTGGGAACAAATTTTCTATGCCGAGTTTGATGGTCGCCGTCGTAAACGCGTACTCGTAAAAATTATTGGGGAATAAATGGATTTTCAATTTGCTGATCTCAAAAAACCCAAACCCTACTCACCTTATACCTATGATCCTGAACCTGAAGAATGGCATGTGCTCAACACATTTCCCCAAGTCAAAAAACTTATTGTAGAAGTCGGCTGTGGTAAAGGAGCCTGGGTTGTTGCGCAAGCCAAAGAAAATCCAGAAACATTCTACATAGGTATTGAACGCACCATCAATAAAAGCAAAACGCTCTTAAATACTTCAGGGGAAGCCGCTTTAAAAAACCTCATTGCTATTCAAGCTGATGCGATAGCGCTCATAAGCCAAAAGTTTCCCAAAGAGTGTGTGGATGAACTTTTTTTCTTTTACCCCAACCCCACACCCAAAAAACGCCAAGCCAATCAGCGTTTCTTTGTCAGTTCTGCTTTTGAAGTCTTTGACCAATGTTTAAAACAAAATGGCACTATCACACTTGTCACAAATATTGAGCCCTACTACCAAGAAGCCAGTGCTTTTTTAGAAAAGATATGGGGCTACCAAATTGTAGACAAAAAAAAGCTGCCCAGTGATCTAAAACCACGGACAGCTTTTGAAAAAAGATATTTAGAATCCAGCGATAATCTCTACGAGCTCACAGCAAGCAAATAATCTTCCTGCGAACCCACGACCCATCGACCCTTCGAACCAACTTAAAAATCTACATCATCAGCATCAAGTGTTTCATCAACACCTTCGGCATCATCTTCATGTAATTCTTCTTCAACAGCAGGAATCTCATCAACAGCTTCTTCTGGAGTCACAATATTTTCTTCTTCAACGTCTTGAATAGGCGTGTTAATAACAGATACTTTCTCAACAGGTTTTACTGTTGGCACTGTAATCGTTGTTGTGGCTGTTTTAGGAATGGTTACTGTTTCTTTTTCTAAAACAGGAGGGGCAACATATGTTTCAGGTTGTACAACAGGAACAGAAACTGTTTTAACAGTGTTAGTGACTTCTACTTCTTGCTTAACCACTTTAGGTGTTGCAACAACAGGTGTTGCGGTAACGTCCTGAGCGGCGTTGAAGGATGTTGTTGTTTCAGACACAGCACAAGTCATCGTGCCTTCAGCAGTGAGATAACCTTCATCCCCAGAATTTTTGTACGTTACAGAATAACCAGTGATTCCACCTTGTGAACCAAGATCTAATCGGTATGTGCCACCTTTAAATGTTTCAATATTTCGTGTGTAATCTTTACCTTCATTTTGTCTTTTAATGACTAATTGACCATATTCAAATTTATGATCCATAGTAATACGGACATCATTTCCATATTCGCCACCTGGAGTGCACTGAGCTTTTTCTACAGGGTTTGCATAGACATTGGTTGCAAAAACTAATGCGATAAAAACAACTAATAATATTCTTCTAACTTTCATAATTAACCTCTTTTCTATTTGTTATCCTATTTCCACAGGCTATTAACCACTGAGCACTCATAGTGTCAATACCCTGCAGGCATTAATCTCCCAAGAGATTCCTTATTGACCATGTAACATATTAATTATATTAGTTATTTTATAAGAAACTTCTGAATAAACATGACGATAATAATAGTAGATGAAGAATAAACTCAATAAACCATATAAAATCATATTAATAGCCATTTTCACATGGCTTTGCTTTGGTTTATTTGTCCCCACAGCTCAGGCAGGAACCTCGATTACCTTTAATCTTGGTAATGCTTACCCCATTAGTTGGAGCAGTGGCACAGGCAGTTTACGCGTAAACATGAACTTTGGTCATTATTATGGTGGCTCTGGGTATTATGGTTACAGGCCAAGCTATTCTTACATACCCATGACACGTTATGTTCGTATTCCCAGTTATCCCAGACCAACACCAACGCAATACATGAGAGACTATTATAGAAGTCTGCAACATTTAGATCAAAAATACGCACAGTATCTGGCGCAAAAAGAAGTAGCTAAACAAAAACAAATCATGATTCCACCTGATCTTATCATTGAAGAAAATGAAGCTCCTGAAATCATCCTAAAAGAAAACGCGGAAACAAACTCTCCCAACCAACCCCATGAACCTTCTGATAAACCAACACCTAAGGAAATTATAACCATCGATGGTGGCACTGTTGTGATGGCGATGTATTAGTCGCTAGTCTCTAGTCGCTAGTCTCTTGTTTTTAAAAAATAAATATAGTATTCAGTTTCTATGTCCGGAAAGTATGAGACAGTGATTGGGCTTGAAATTCATGTTCAGCTCAAAACAAAAACCAAAATCTTTTGTTCTTGTTCCA
>Ga0233437_1006013_pt1 | contig 12716 bp, 6 predicted proteins | sample SI_122_August201_FD_182714 | JGI IMG/M metagenome (GOLD analysis project Ga0233437, IMG submission 182714) | Seawater microbial communities from Saanich Inlet, British Columbia, Canada - SI_122_August2016_200_MG | ecosystem: Environmental > Aquatic > Marine > Inlet | place: Canada: British... | reverse complement strand
TGGTGCTGTATTATTGACATCAACTCCTTGTAGCTTGTTTGCATTCCATTGTGCAATGGTTGTTTGCGCATTCAGCAATCCTCCGCTTAAAGTTAAGCCAGTACCTGGATTTACTTCTAATTCACCTGAATTATAGGCTAATCCTGAATTGGATGAAAGGGCAGTTGCTATGGTCGTTCCTGAAATATTGATACCATTTCCAGCAGTATAGGTGTTTACTGCATCAGCAGTAGCTTCCCATTGAGAATTTGTATTGTTCCACTTCAACACTTGACCATCGGAAGGTGTCAATGAAGGATTAATACTTGTTCCGTATAAGCTATTTGCATTCCATATGGCAGCATTGCTGTCTGCATTGATTACACTTCCAGCAATCGTAATTCCTGTACCTCCTGTGTAGGTTGAACCTGCATTATCGGTTCCAATTTCCCACTGACTACTTGTTCCATTCCATTTAAGGATATCTCCATTTGTAGGAGTTAATGAATTGGAAACCGCTGTACCATATATTTGATTTGCATTCCACTGAGCAATGGTTGTTTGTGCATTCAGAAGTCCACCACTAAGCGTTAAACCAGTGCCTGGATTCACTTCCAGTTCACCTGCATTATAAGCCAATCCTGAGTTTGATGAAAGGGCAGTTGCTATGGTTGTTCCTGAAATATTGATACCATTTCCAGCAGTATAAGTGTTTACAGCATCAGCTGTTGCTTCCCATCGAGAATTCGTATTACTCCATTTCAATACCTGCCCATCTGAAGGTGTTAAAGAAGGATCAATGCTTGTTCCATACAAACTATTTGCATTCCAAATAGCTCTATTGCTATCGGCATGGAAAGTATTTCCTGTAAGTGTCATCCCTGATCCAGCTAAATAAGTAGATCCACTTGCTGTAGCGGCTTCCCATTGGCTGGATGTTCCATTCCAAGTTAATATTTGTCCAGCTGTAGGGCTTAAGGCATTTGAAACAGCGGTTCCGTATAATTGGTTTGCATTCCAAATTGCTCGGTTACTATCCGCATCGAAAATGGTTCCATTCAGTGTCATTCCTGATCCTGCTGTATAAGTAGATCCACTGGCAGTAGTCGCTTCCCATTGACTGGATGTTCCATTCCAAGTTAATACTTGTCCAGCTGCAGGGCTTAAAGTATTTGAAACAGCGGTTCCATAAAGTTGGTTTGCGTTCCAAATTGCTCGGTTACTATCTGCATCGAAAGTAGTTCCGTTCAGCGTCATTCCTGATCCTGCTGAATAAGTAGCTCCACTAGCTGTAGTAGCTTCCCATTGATTGGAAATTCCATTCCATGTTAAAACTTGACCAGCTGCGGGGCTTAATGTATTTGAAACAGCAGTTCCATATAATTGGTTTGCATTCCAAATTGCTCTGTTACTATCTGCATCGAAAGTAGTACCAGTAAGCGTCATTCCAGCACCAGCTGAGTAAGTAGCACCACTGGCAGTAGCTGCTTCCCACTGACTGGAAGTTCCATTCCACGTTAGCACCTGATCTGCAGATGGAGCAAGACCACTTGAAACAGCAGTTCCATAAAGTTGGTTAGCATTCCACTGAGCAATGGTTGTTTGTGCATTCAGTAATCCTCCGCTTAGTGATAAGCCAGTACCTGGATTTACTTCTAATTCAGCAGCATTAAATGCTAAACCACTGTTGGAAGATATAACAGTACTAACAGTTGTGCCCGTAATATCAATTCCATTACCAGCGGTGTATGTTGTTCCTGTATTATTATCAACACCCAATTCCCAGGTGCTGGTTATATTATTCCATTTAAGAATTTGCCCATCAATAGAAGGTGCTGTTGCAGTAAGAGTTTGTCCTTGCAAGCCAATGACTGATGGATTTGGATAAGTACCTGAAAGGTCTCCACCAGCTGCAGTTGAGTTTGTAATATCGTCAGTGCTATTGGTATCACCAGTATTGGTAAAAGTTACTGTGGAACCCGTCTGACTAATATTCATTCCAGCACCGGAAACAAAAGTTGTTGCACCTGTAACTGCAAAAGTTGCAGGTTTCCAAACACCTGCTGTTGAGTCAAATAATAAAACCTGATTGTTTCCGGGAGTTGCAGATGAAATGCTAACGCTTTGAAGTTTGCGAGCATTCCATAAAGCTGTTTCATTATCGGCATCTATAGTTAATCCAGTTAATGTAATTCCTGTTCCTCCAACATAGGCATTAACATTATCTGTTGAAGCGACCCATTCTGTACCAATATACTTGAGAACATCACCACTTGCAGGAGTTAAGGTGTTTGAAATAGCAGTACCATATAGTAAATTAGCATTCCATTTTGGGGCTGCGGTGTCTGCATCTATTGTTGTTCCTGTAATATCAATTCCTGAACCACCTGTATAGGTAGTTCCTGCATCTGCAGCTACTTCCCATTGATTGGATGTCCCATTCCATTTTAGAATTTCTCCATCAGCAGGGCTAATAGATCCGGCTACAGCTGTTCCACTAATTTGATTTGCATTCCACATGGAAGTAGAAGCATTCGCATCAATAGTTGTTCCTGTAATGGTGATTCCTGTTCCTGATGTATAGGTATTTCCTCCATCAGTAGCAGCTTCCCACTGATTTGATGTTCCATTCCATTTGAGAATTTCGCCATCTGCAGGAGCCAGTGTGCTTGTGATAGCGGTACCATATAATTGATTTGCATTCCATAAAGCACGATTACTATCAGCATTAAAAGTTGAGCCATTAAGTGTCATACCGCTTCCAGCATTATAAATGGTTGCTGTATTGTTATCGACACCCAATTCCCATGTAGAGGTTAAGGTATTCCATTTTAAAACTTGCCCATCTGCGCTGGGAGCTATATTTGTTAGCATAGAACCCTGTAATTGATTGGCATTCCAAATTGCTTTGTTTGAATCTGCATCAATATTTGTCCCACTTACTGTAATGCCAGCACCACCGCTAATTGAAGTAATTCCCACATTATCGCTTGCTATTTCCCATGAACTGCTCAGGCTATTCCATTTTAAAATTTGGCCATTAATTGGCACACCAGCTGAAACAGGATTTCCCTGAATACCAACTACAGTTAGGTTAGCGTAATTTCCATTTACATCGCCACCAGCAATTTGCCAACTTGAATTTCCAAAAGAATCAGAAATCAATACAGCTCCATTTGCTGCACCTGTTTTTAGTTTCAAACTATTAGCTTGAATTTCCAAAGCTTTTAATGTGTCCAGACTGAGCACACTTGGTTGGGGATAATTTTTAACAGAATCAGCAAAAAGCGCATAAGGCACCGATAAAAATTTTGTTGTACCCATGTTTATCAAGCCATTGCCAAAGTCAACCCGCACTTCCAGAAAATAGGAATTGGATCCCCAAGGAATGTTTTTAAAGCTTGATAGCAAACCGCTTCCAGTTGTAACACCATTGCCAATAATAAGGTTGAAAAGACCATAATCATTTGTTCTTACATTGTGTCCTTCCTGCCATTCGATAATACCTGAGGCAGATCCTGATCGGATTGAAACTTCTACAACCAGATTTTTATTAACGATAGCTCGGCCATCGTTATCTCTTGCTACTGCTTGATAATTAAAACCTTTTGGAATTGATTGTGCTAATAGTCCAAAAGACATGACACTCAGAATAAAGAGGATCACTATTTTATGTACGCTGGTTTGTACGTTTATTTTCATCGTATAATTCTTTAAAAATTATCTAATCTTAATTACTTTGAAATCAGTGAAGTGCTTCTGAGAAACTGGATCATGGATTCGAATAAAATAAGCTCCATGTGCTTCACTTGATAAATCAATTGATATATTTTCCCCATCAGTTGTTGAAAAACGTTTCAATGATGGACTTAGCTTTTGCCCATATAAATTATATAAGTCTACCTGACATTGCTCACTTAAATTGTCGCTACGTATACTAATGTTTACAATATCCCTGGTTGGATTGGGAAAAACATTAATGCTGATTTCGGCATCAATAGTTGTATTAACACTGGTGAAATACAAACTTGGAGGCTGATGAAAGCCTTGTGTGAGTGTATAATTGCCGTTACTTTCAGTAGAAACGACTAATTCTCCAACTGTAAAAGCAAGACGTTTTTCTCCATTAGATACATCTCTCCCTGCCGATGCTATAACAACAGGAGCAAGTTCCTGTGCTTGCAAATTAATGATCAGCAATAATAGAAGAGTAATTCCGAAGAATTTCTTCATGAATTATTATTTTGAATTTTTCCACAAATATATCCAACCAAACACCGCATTATCTTTCAGTGTACTCTTTACACGTAATGCATCGTTATAGGTTGGGTACTTTCCTACATATATATAATAGAAGTCTCTGACCTCATTATAAATCATTTTTACTTCAAGACCTTTAATACGCCAAATTTCGATAGATTTTTCGGCATTTTCAGGAATCTTAAACGCTTCTACGACAACAAAGAATTGTCCGCCAACTTCCTGCAATTGCTTTTCAATATCTAAAATTTCCTCATCAATTTCCTTTTCTTTGGCAGCTTTTTGCTCTTCAGTATAGTTCTTAATATTGGCCATTTCCAGCTCTGCATCGCTTAAGCGTTGCTGTAATTGATCAATTTTTGCAATTGCCTTGGCTCTTTCTGCTGCGGCAGCTTTCTGCTCTTCTACCAATTCATCTTTCAATTTTTTCGATTCTGATGCAAGTGAGTCAGACTTTTCGGTAAGAGCAAGTTGGTTTTCTTTGATTTTCTTGATTCCTCTTCCTAAAAACAATCCCAATGTAAACTCATGTGTTCCATCGGATTGAGCTGTCATACCTTTTCCCATCATTTCATAGGTATAATTAAGAGCCATTTTTTTATTGACATTGAATCCCGCACTCAGTCCAATGTTACCTTCTCTACGATAAGAGGCTCCAAGCCAAACTTGTTCTTTGTATTTAAAAAGAGAAGCAAATTCGAAATTAACAGGAGCATATTCAGTAAAACGCACAATTCCAAATGGTTCAATTTTAAAGTCATCGGTAATGGTGATGTCGTAAGAGGCATGTCCCACATAATGTCTTCTCAATAAATATTCGTCAATATTATTCTCAGAATTGAACCTACTTCTGTTGTTTAATAAATAAGGAGCATTAAATCCAACATACAAACCTTTAAAATTATAAAGGACAGATGCACCTGCATTCAAAACTGTTTCGTTTTGTGTAACACGATTGTCTAAAACCGGATCAAGTGGATTGTCAATTACCACATCATTAAGATTAATGCTGTGTTCATATAAACGGCCTGAAAGTCCGAAAGAAATGATATGCTCATCAGCAACTTTTAGCTGATAGGCATATGTAAGCCCTGCATATAGTCGGGTAAACATGCCTTCCTGATCAGAGATTATTTCCCCACCAATGGCAATCTTATTTCCTAAGGCGGAGTGAGCTGAAAACATTTTTGTTATAGGTGTACCTTCTACACCAACCCACTGATTTCTATAACCGGCAAATGCATTTATTCCTGATTCCAAGCCAGCATAGGATGGATTGAGGGAATATTTATTAATCAAATATTGATTGTTAAGCGGTAATTTCTGGGCATAAACAGAAATGCTCATGCCAATTATTAGTGCGATCAGAATTCCGTGCTTTTTCATGTATTGAGAATTTAGGTTCTTACAAATATTTTGAATATTGACTATCGAATGATGTTTAAACTTCCTTTTTGAACATCGTCAATTTTTGTTCTAATGATATAATAATAGGTGCCTTCAGGAAGTTTTTGACCATTGAAAGTAGCATCCCAATCATTTTGGTAATTGGTGCTGCTATACATTACGTCACCCCATCTGTTGTAAATGTTAACCTCAACAGGTGCATAAAAAGGCAAATCGTATATGATCCACAAATCATTGATATTATCTCCATTCGGTGTTAACACTTCGTTGGCTTTGAACTCTGTGACATTGATAAGACTTATCAATGTAGAATCTTCGGCTGAACAGTTATTCGTATCTACTACACGAACTGTATGAACTCCAGCAGAATTTGCAATGATGGCTGCAGATGTTTGTCCTGTTGACCAGAAAATACTATCGTATGGGCCTGGTCCGGCTGTAATGGTTACGCTTGAACCACTATAAAAAGTAGTATCTCCACTGAAAAGTAAATTTAAAGCAGGTGAAGGATGTATAGTTACACTTTTGGTAACAGTGTCGCGACAAGCTTTGTTTGAAAGGGTAATTAATCGGACTGCATAAGTTCCATCCAGCGCATAGTAATGTCTGTGGTTGTCTTTAATAATGGCGTCTGTTCCATCTCCATAATCCCATAGATAATTGATCACAGTGTCATTGAGTATCACAGTGTTATTGGTAAACAAGGTCGAGTCTCCAATGCAATTATCAGAAAAGCTGAAATCTGCACTTGGTTGGAAATTAACTTTAACGGGCTTTACAACAAAATCAAAACATCCTTTGTTAGTAACCACTGCATGACCTACTAAAATGGTACCGGCAACAGCAAAATTAGTAATCGCGTTAGTGTTGCTATCATCTGGATTTCCATCGTTATCAAAATCCCAATAATACTTGACAATGGTATCTTTTACAATAGTAGATTGATCAAGCAAAGAAGTGGCAACTCCCTGACATGCTTCAGTAAAGGAGAAGTCAACAATAGGTATTTCATTTACGGTAACACTTTTATATATAGTATCCACTGAAGAAGCGGTGGTTATCATCATTCCTACATTGTAAATTCCAAAAGAAGGGAATAAATATTTTACAATTGGCCCTGTGGCATTGGTAAATACATTGTCGTTATTCATGTCCCAATCAATTGAAAGAATTGGGCTTCCACTGATGGTTGTATCCACAAATATCATAGAATCTCCATCGCAAACTTCAAAAGAAATAAAGCCTAAATTTAGTGGTGAGTTTACATACATATTACTTGTTATGGAGTCGGAACAACCATCGACACTAACTACATTGAGTTTAACAGGATAAGTTCCAATAGCAAGATAACTGTGAGTTGGACTAGCAGTAGAAGATGTATCTCCATCGGCAAAATTCCAAAGATATGTTAAAGCTGAAGGAGGTGTAATACTGGATGTATTTGTGAAAATAAAACTATTTCCTCCAAGAGCCTGAGTTGAATCATTAACAGTAAATCCTGCAACAGGATCCGGATACACCATCATATTCATTGAAATTGAATCGGTATCCGTAGTTGTGGTAAGCCTCATTCCGATGGCAAAAATTCCTGAAGTAACAAATGAATAATTTACCGTATCGCCTAATGCATCAGCTATATTATCTCCATCAAAATCCCATTCAATAGAAACAACAGGAGAACAGCTAATGGAATTATTGATAAATGTAAAGGCGTTTCCAGATAAACACTGATCAGTGTCGTTTGTGTTAAATCGAGCAACAGAAGTGGCATACACATAAGCCATTTTCGTAATGGAATCAGAACATCCACTATCTGATACGGCAATCAATTTTACAGTATAATTGCCACTGGCAATGTAATTATGTGATGGGTTTTGAGCTGTATCAGTTGATGCATCTCCAAAGTCCCAATTATAAGTTAATACCCATGGGGATGGGATAGTAGAATTATTGGTCATTTTAAAGGTATCGGCAGTACATGCCAGACTATCAGCAAAAATAAAATCAACTACTGGTTGAGGATATATGTTTGCATTCATGATTGTTGAATCAATACAGCCCATATCACTGGTTGCCAGAAGTTTGACAGGAAAAGCTGCTTGTGTCAGATATGTATGAACAGGTGGATTGGTAGCAGTAGAAGTGTCACCATCACCATAATTCCAAAGATACGAAACACTGCCAGGGCCTCCCAAAACAGTTGTATTATTGAATGCAAAGCTGTTAGCTGCTAGACATTGGCCTGAATCGGTTGTGAAAGCAAACGAGGAGGCTGGTGTGGCATATACATACATGGTTTTATAGATGGAATCTACACCACCAAGTGTTGTTGTTACTTTAAATCCTATCTGGTAGTTCCCAGGTGTAGTAAAAATATGGGTTAATGGACTTTGATTTACGGAGTCCCCAAAAACACCATCGCCATCTAAATCCCATGAAAAGTTTAAAACAGGATCGCACATGAGCGAATTGTCAGTGAATAAAAAAGAATTACCGAGCAAACATTGTGAGGTGTCGTTGGCGATAAAATCAACAACTGATGCTGTTAGTACTTCTGCATTTTGAGTTATTGAATCCATACATCCTGAATCTGAGGTGGCAATTAACTTGACTGAAAATGTGCCTGCAGAAAAATAGATGCAATTGGTATCAGTTGCTGTATTAGAAGTTACACCATTGCCCAAATCCCAAAAATAAGTCATGGATCCTGAAGCCAAAGAGGATGCATTTGTATACGTAAAGAAATTGCTACTCAAACATTGTTTAGGAAAATCAATATTGAAGTTAGCAGTTGGTTGTGCACGAGTTAAAACAGTTTTATAAATAACAACGGTGTCAACATTTGTAATGACCTGTAAGCCAACAGTGTATGACTGGTAAGCAGGAAATAGCCATTTTACAACGGCTCCTGTATCATCTGTAAATAAGCCATTACTATCAATATCCCAGTTTAGCTGGAGTATTGTGTTTGTACTTGTTGCCAGACTGGTGAGAGTTGTTGAGTCGCCAAAGCAGGCGGTGTTAAATTTAAATTCTGCGACTGTTTGACTGCTTGCGCCAAGAGCAAAAAAGCCAACAAAAAATAGTGCAAGTATTAACTTTCTCATGTATTGTATTTTTAATTTGATACTTTTTGAAGTAGTATTGTTACCAGGAGTTTTCAAAACAAATAATTAAACTAGTATAAAAATTCCTTTTTTATCTAAAATAGCTTAAACAATGCAAGTTACTAAGAAAAATGCAAATATGTCTAATTCTCATTTTATAAGGAATTTAATTCATAAACAATAGGTTAATAAGTGTTGCAACCGGGAAAGATTACAAGTAAATATTAGCTAATTAAAAGACTGTTTTTTTTAGCATTTAAGTTTTCAAAGAACGCTGCCCAAATATATAATTTAATATTCCTTTCAGGAGGCAAAACTGCTTTATCCAAAAATAAGAGCATTTCTGGGCTAAACCGAAGCAATGCGAATAGACTAAGCTGCAAATTGAAATCCAATCCCGTTTTTTCAATTAATTTTTCAACTTGTTCAGAATTTCGTAATGCATCTAAATCATTTGTAAGGTATTCAATATCAGGGGAATCAAAATCTTCTATATAAGCAAACGAATATTCAAAAAGATCGAATAGTATGGGGTATTTGGGATCTGCATTTTCCCATTTTAAGAGATGTATTCTTTCTTTGGTGTAAGCAATATTTGAAGGTGTCAGGTCCACGTTTACTAGTGAAGTGGGCACTGTTTGTTTCATGTCAAGACCATTCAGGACAAGAACCAATTCCTTAAATACTTTGACATAATTAATGATGCTAAGTCCTCTGGGAAACTTCTTTTTTTCGATTATTGTTTTTAAATGATCAAGAATTTCGGGTATTCGGCTATCTTTTATCAAGCTTTTGATTTCCTGCTCATCTTGCTTTAGTTGAATATATTCAAAAACAGCTTTATTAAAACGTTCGTTAATTAGCTTTTGGATCCCAAAATAACCCATTTGTTTAAAAGTTGACTTGTAAGTCAGCAGCATGCCATCTGGGTATTCTTTTGAAACAGGAACTTCAAGGTGTTCAAATCTTTTGGAATTTAGATTTTGAAGAATAGCGTGTTCGTTGGCTAGCTTCTTTCTCCCTTTGACATTAAAGCCTCTTTTAGCAGAAAAGATCCATTTATTATTGGTATAATATTTTGCAAGAATAACCCCACTCGAAAAAGAAGGTCGAATATTGACTGAAAAACTCTCATATTGCTTGTTTTCAAGGAATGAGAATAAATAGCGTTCTTTTAGTAACACCTGCATTCGACCTTTTGCAACGCTTCCAATAAAGCCTAATTTCAGGCGAATAAAGTTGATTAGAAAAGGAAATACAGAGAAAAAATTATTTACATCAACCAGTGTTTTATTCTCGTCTGTATCAGATAAAAAATCACCACGGGTGTATTTCTCAGATAATATCCATTTCAATCGACCACTATCATCTGTGTGATAATGAAGTTGTGTATGGTAAAAGTCGGTTGATGTTTCAACTTTTTTATTGAAGGAGATAAGTCCCTCAACTTTTGAAAAATCAATTGGAAAACTGAAAGTGCTGGCTCCTGAAATATTGATCAAAAAGTAGCTTTTATTGAGCTTGGCAAGGCTTTCTACTTCTTTTCGCTGTCGTACAAAATGCAATCCGGTTTTTACATTGCTAATACAAACATTGCCGGGATCCAATACAAAAACCTCTTTTGGATTGGCAAAAACAAACCGGCTAATCAGGTAAAGGTCGCTTTCTAATAAGTTCATAGGCTGGTTAAATACAAAGCAAAAATAGAATGCTGCTCTGAATCATGCAAGTAGACTGTAAATGAATGCATAAATTTATTTTTAAAAAAATTGTTGGAGATTAAAAATTAATCTATTTTTGCAGCGCTATTTAAAACGCTAAATAGGAAGCAGAAAATAATGGTTTGGTAGTTCAGCTGGTTAGAATACATGCCTGTCACGCATGGGGTCGCGGGTTCGAATCCCGTCCAGACCGCTAAAAGCCTTGAGAAATCAAGGCTTTTTCTTTAATTAACTCTATATAAATCAATGAGATAGGCTGTTGGAAACTTTAGCCTATTTTTGTTTTACACACAGTTTTGCACACAAAACAACGAACGTAACCCTTCATTTCAAATCCTCGTGAAATATAGAATCTCAATCAAATTAAGTAATTTTGTAATCGTTAGTCAATTCTACCTTGACAAGGTCACGGGCTAACAATTTGAATTAATGCCCAAACGGTTTGCAATTGTATTTTAAAGAACTTCATAATTTGGTTAGATATTATTTTAATAAAAAATTAATTTGATGCTATGCATGAAACAAAGAAAATAAATCTAGAAATATTTTCAGACAAGGAGTTTGAATTTTATTCAAGTATTGAGCAATTGTTGACAATTGGAGATAACACAAATGTTGATGTTAAAGATGTTTTGAAAACATTACAATCTAGTATCGTTTATGAACAAGAATTGTTAGAAAAGTTACCTGTAATAACAGAAATTGATAATCCGGAAAATCCTGCAAGACAACAAATAATGAGTATTTATTCAAGGTTAGAGTTGTATAAGAAGAACTCTCCTTTTTATAAAGTAATATTATGCAGCAATTTTGAAGAATTTCAACTCAGTAATACATATAATAAATTGTCTCTTCTTTTATTGCTATTGAACTTAAGAGTAATGCTAAAAGGAAAAGAGCATTCGTTAGTTTATAAAATAATAATAAATAAGCTCACAACTTTTATATCAATAATCCCAGTACTGATTGCAAAAGCTTTGGAGAAAGGACTAAATTCAGCTGTTAATAAGGCATTCCGTCCGCAAATTATACAGCAAATTGTAGATGAAATTCCTCCTGCTAAAGCATCTTTTAGTGAAAAAGATGGTTTACGCTTTCAGTCTCCTGAATTAACTTTTGAGAAATTTGAATATTTCATTGAGAATGAAGGTAAACTGAAAAAGGTTAATATCGACTTTGAACAAGAAGAAGCAACTCTTCCATACTTTATTGCATTCAATGAAGAACTAGTAAAGATTGATGTATGTGAAGATGAATTTGAAATATCGTTATATGAAAATACAGAAAAACCACCTAACGAGATAGAAATACTAGACCTACTTATAAAAACTTCAGTCAAATTACCAATAGAAGAACTGGAAAATAGTATTCAGGAAAAAGGTGATGGTAATTTTGAACTTGATTTCACAAAAATAAACATGAACCCAATAATTAATATTTTAGTTGGACATGATGAAGAAAAAGAGGAAGAGGAGCAATTACAACTTTCTGAATCAGATGTTGAAAAGACTAATGAGTTTAGGGTTGAATTATTCTCAACCTTTGATGAAATGATAAGCAGTTTAATTAAAAATCCATCTAATAAATCTGAAACATTAAGCTTTAGAGATGCTGTTATTTGTGCTATTTATGATGTTTTGTACGAAGAACATCCTACTATTAGCAATCATGTCAGATATACAATAACTGGTGTTATTTGTTCTGAGATGCAAGTATTAGACAATGAAGATCAGCATGACTCTTCAGACAGATATGGCAGTTTTAATAAGTATCTTAAAAGTACTGTCGAGAATGTTATTAAGAAAAATAGATAGTATTTCTATCAATCTACACAAAGACATAACCTAAAACTTTTTTTGTTTTAGGCTACCCTAAAAATATTTTAAAAATTTGCTAATCGACTGAAAAACAGTGTTTTAAATTGCGTTTTTTATTTTAATTCATTTTAAATCTAATCGTAATGAAAAACAAAGATTTTTTAGATTCGTCTTTCGATCAATTAGTTTTGATACCGAAAAGACAGCTTGACGAGATTCAACTTGTTCAAGAAAAAATTCTTAATGCAATTAGCAATAAGGAGTTTAAAAGTCCAATAAAAGGGGCAATTGCAAACAAATGGGTATTTCGGAGTAACCGTGCCACTCATTTCGGTCTAATGGTGCCACTCTATAAGAACATACAATGTTAAAAAAAATCATTCAAAATTCTTCAAAATATCTTTTCGTAAAGACTCTCCTTTCAG
>Ga0233437_1006010_pt1 | contig 12717 bp, 10 predicted proteins | sample SI_122_August201_FD_182714 | JGI IMG/M metagenome (GOLD analysis project Ga0233437, IMG submission 182714) | Seawater microbial communities from Saanich Inlet, British Columbia, Canada - SI_122_August2016_200_MG | ecosystem: Environmental > Aquatic > Marine > Inlet | place: Canada: British... | reverse complement strand
CAGACATGTCTGCCACTTCTAAACTTCCTCGACTGTTTTTGAATGAGTATAAGAGTTTTGATATTCGCCCTAGAGAAACATTATAGTTTTCACTGACAAAACAAAATTTTTCTCCTCGGTTTTCTTCTTTGTTTAATGCATTAAACAACTCATCCATCAAATCATCGATATATACTAGAGGAACAATTGTTTTTTCATTATTAATAGTAATATCAAGCCCATTAGCTATGTTGTGACAAAATGTAGCCACAGCACTGTTATAATTGGGCCTGCACCACTTTCCAAATAGATTTTGGAGCCTATAGACTAAAACTTTTACGCTATGCTCTTTTCCATAGTTAAAAATTGCATCCTCGCCTGCTCTTTTAGAAATTCCATAAGGATTATCTTTGTCTGCGTGGATCGAAGATGTTATTAATATTGGTGCTTTATTATTATTTTTAATCAGAGAATCAAGAAGTGTTGTAGTGAATCCAAAGTTGCCTTTCATAAAATCTTCTTGATTTTTTGGTCTGTTAACACCAGCAAGATGGAACACAAAATCACAAGACTTGGTGTATACATCAAGTAAATCAGGGTTAGTATCTATATCATATTCGAATACATCTGTATATTCTTTGTTTTTTAGCTCCCAGACAAAGTTTTTGCCGACAAACCCCTTTGCTCCGGTGACTAATATTTTCATCGGTTTTTCCAAATTTCCAGCTCATCCTTTATATAGTCTAATTTAACTAATATCTCTTTTACCTTCTCTTTATTTAAAATCTTCGTGTTGTGAGAATTATAGTCTTCGGTTTCATCAAAATTAATTTCGCCTTCGCTGTAATATTTATTATAGTTTAAATCACGTTTATCAGAAGGCACTCTAAAAAAACCGCCCATATCTTCTGCTACTAAATATTCTTCTTTTGTTAATAACGTTTCGTATAATTTTTCTCCGTGTCTTGTCCCAATAATTTTTATTTCATTTTTTGCATCAAAAAGTTCAACTAAAGCTTCGGCTAAAACTTTTATTGTGCATGCTGGTGCTTTTTGCACCATAATATCACCCGACACAGCGTTTTCAAAAGCAAAGATTACAAGTTCGACAGCCTCATCCAGACTCATTAAAAATCGTGTCATACCCGGGTTGGTTATAGTTATTGGCTCCCCGCTTTTAATTTGATTGATAAACAGCGGAATAACAGAGCCTCTTGATGCCATAACGTTGCCATACCTTGTGCCGCATATTGTCGTTTGTTCCGGCTCTACTGTTTTAGATTTTGCAACAAAAACCTTTTCCATCATCGCTTTAGATATACCCATCGCATTAATAGGATAAGCAGCCTTATCTGTAGAAAGACAGATCACTTTAGAAACATCACAAGTGATTGCAGCATTCAAAACGTTTTCTGTGCCTATTACGTTTGTCTTTACTGCTTCAATAGGAAAAAACTCACAAGAAGGTACTTGCTTTAGTGCTGCTGCATGAAAAACATAATCCACACCGTACATCGCATTTTTTATGCTATCTGTTTCTCTGACGTTTCCAATAAAAAACTTTATTTTGTCGTTTGCATAAAACTTTCTCATATCATGCTGTTTTTTTTCATCACGGGAAAATATCCGAATCTCTTTGATATCAGTATCTAAAAATCTCTTTAAAACAGCATTTCCAAAAGAGCCTGTACCGCCTGTGATAAGCAAAGTTTTGTCTTTAAACATTTTTATTAAATCCTCCGATTAATCTTCTTTCATAAATCTAATTAGTTTTTTTATAAATATATCTATCGTAAAGTTTTGGTTATAATATTCTTTTGCGTTTTTTGCTAATTCCTTCTTATTATCTACTTTTATAAATTTCTTTATCTTCTTTTTTAAACCTTTATAATCTTCTGCATCTGCAACAAACCCGCATCCTGCTTCTCTTATCGTCCTTTTAACCTCTCCATTAGCACAAGCAATAATAGGCTTTCCTGCCGCCATATAGGATAAAACTTTGTTCGGCAAAGTGTATGATATTAGATCATTGTCAGCAAGAGTAATAAGCATAGCATCAGCCATAGCGTACATTTGTGGCATTTTTGAAAAATCCATACGTCCGTAAAACTTTAAGTTTTTAAGTTTTAAATCATTGCTCAGTTTTTGACAACTTTCAAAAGCGGAACCATCACCTAAAATATGAAACATAACACTTTTATCTTGCAGTTCATTTGCAGCTAAAACAATCGTTTTTACGCTCTGCATCTGACCGATATTTCCTGCAAAAACTAAGTTTATTGTCTCGTTAGTTTTTTTACTCTTATTCTCTACTCCTAAAAATGAATCATCAGCATAAAAGGGCAGATACTTTATGTTTCCTCTAATGTTTAAGGTTTTATCAAAATACTCTTCAAACTTTCTGGATGATACAAAAATCTTATCAGCAGAATTATATATAAACTTAGAAAACTTTAAAACTATTTTATAAATCCTCGAGCCCGGCTTAACACCGCCAGAAACAAGACTTTCCGGCCATAAATCAAAGGTGTAGATATAAAATGGCTTTTTAGTTAGTTTTTTAAGCACCATACCTGGCATAGCCATAGTGACCGGGGATGTTTGGATAACTAATACCGCATCAAAATCTTTTTTAATAAAAAATGCTTTTGACATAGAGGACAGTGCAAAACTTATATAGTTTATAAATAGTCCTGCCTTTGATTTACCTCTCGGGATAAGAAAACATCTGGTGACTTTAACGCCATCAATCACTTGATATCTGTTTTTACCCCATTTATAATCCTTATATATATAGCCTTCTGGATAGTTAGGAAGTCCTGTTAAAATGCTGACATCATGACCTCGTTTTGCTAAATCAGAACATATCTTAGTTAAAGGATATTGTTCAGGATAAAAATGTTGGCATATCACTTGAATCTTCATATATTTCGCTTATCCAATCTTAAAAAACCGTTAAAGCGCAAAAGTTAAAACTTATGAAATTAATATGCAATTTAACAGTAAATCTTTAACCTTTATATAATAACAAAGTAACCATCTAAAGTAAAGATTTTGAGCGATTATGAACATTTGAGGAAAACTTTTTTACTATTAAGTAGTGAATTTTCTGTCGCAATTTGCTATAATACTTTTGTATATAAGTAAAATTTGGTTATTATGAGGTTTGATTAATGTTTAAACGATTTTATTATTTATTAAATGGGTTTCGGATTGCAGTTGATGTTGTTATTATAATCGCTTCATTCACCTATGCTTTTCTAATAAGGTTCTATACTCCATTGTTTGGAGTAGGGGAGCTTTCCTTAAGTCTAAGTGAATATTCGATAATTCTGCTTTTCGTAATTCCAATAAATATTTTGGGCTATAAAATAAGCGGGCTGTATGATTCGCTTAGAACAAAAAAGTTTGCAATTCAAATGAGAAATATATTTTTAGTAAATCTAATTTCTCTTGGAATGGTGTTTATCTATCTGTTTTTATCAAGGAGTTCTAATTATTCTAGATTATTGATATTAGCATTTTTTGTAATGACTTATTGCGGCACAGTGTTAGCGCATTTTATTGTAAAAAAATCTTTAAACCGCCTGAGAATTAAAGACAGAAATTTAAGATATGTTGTTGTTGTGGGGGCAGGAAGGATTGGAAAAGAATATGCTAGAAAAGTTTTGGCCCATCAGGAATATGGATATGAAATCGCAGCTTTTTTTGATGATAATGAGAAGCTTAAGGGTGCGGATGTTGCAGGTGCAAAAGTTTATGGTGATATTGATAGTTTAGACAGCTATCTAAAAGAGAACTATATAGATCTATTAGTAATTGCTTTGCCGAATTACTGTACAGAAAAGATTAATAATGTAATTAATGCTTCAGAGCTTTATGGTGTAAAATCACAGATTATTCCAGACTACTACAGCATTTTGCCTGCAAAACCTTTAATTGATGATTTAGACGGTATGCCGCTTTTACATACCAGGTTTGTTCCTCTTGATAATTGGACAAACAAAGTATTAAAGAGAATAATGGATTTAGCAGTTTCGGGAGTAGCACTTATAATGCTAATGCCGTTTTTATTGATATTTGCGATAATAATAAAAATCTCTTCACCGGGACCTGTTATATATAAGCAAAGAAGAGTAGGATATAACAGAAAAGAATTTAACATGTATAAGTTTAGAAGCATGAAATATGATAAAGACGCTAAACCGGGCTGGACAAAAGAAAACGATGACAGGACGACAAAGTTCGGCGAGTTTATGCGCAGGAACAACATAGACGAACTCATGCAGCTTTTCAATGTTTTTAAAGGAGACATGACGCTTGTTGGTCCAAGACCAGAGCAGCCAGCATTCGTTAAACAATTTATGTACGAGATTCCGAAATACATGATAAAACATCACGTAAAGCCGGGAATGACAGGCTGGGCACAAGTTAATGGATGGCGAGGCGACACATCGATTGAAGAGCGTATTAAATGTGATATTTTTTATATAGAAAATTGGACATTTGGATTTGATATAAAAATTATATTTAAAACTGTATACAGCGGCAAAAAGAATGCATACTAAAAAAAATATTTAAGGATATAGAAAAACTATATGAAAAGTGTAGCAATATTGATGGCAACATATAATCCGAATATGAAATGGCTCAAGGAACAATTATTGTCCTTAGAATCACAGACATATAAAAACCTCAAGCTCTATGTTTTAGATGATTGTTCGCCGGATGTATCATTTATTGATATTAAGAATATGGTTAAGAGATGCATTAAATCTTTTAGCTTTGAAATATCAAAAAATGAAGAAAACCTTGGCAGCTGTAAAACCTTTGAAAAACTAACCGATATAGGACAAGGCGATTATTTTTCTTATTGTGACCAAGATGATGTTTGGGAAAAAGTGAAGATAGAGAAATTGATAAAAGAGATAGATAATAAAACATCAATAATTTATGCAGACCTATCGATTATTGATGAAAATGGGATAAAAACGCATAACAGCTTAAGAGATATAAGAAAAAGACTTAGGCATTTAGAGGGATACGGATTAGCAAAAAAGATTCTTTTTAGAAACTTTATAACGGGATGCACTATGATAGTGCCCTCTGATATAGCTAAAAAAAGTATTCCTTTCGTGGATGAAATGATAGGGGATCATCACATTGCGTTATATAGTGCAAGCAAAGGTAAAGTAAAATATATTGATGAGCCATTAGTGAAATATCGTCAACACGAAAGTAACGTCACAGGAATTTTAAAAGGGGTAAAAACCAAAGAAGATTATATAGACGTGCGGATCGCTCCGTTAATCAGACAATTTAAAAAACTTAAAAAGACGTTTAAAGATGACGGCGATATGCTTAAAACGATTGAAAAAGGTTTAATATGGCTGGATGCCAGAGAAAAATATTTAAGAGGGAAGATGTCTTATCTATTTACTATTAAGCGATATTCATATTTAAATTTTAAAACGTCGCTTTTTGATTTATTTATTCCGTTTATGCCAAAAAAGATTTTTAAAAAAGCACTAGCAAAGATTAGAGGGGAGTCGGCATAAATATAATTTTACTAAAAAAAAGGTGATCTACTAATAGGTCATCTTTTTATTTACTATTTAAAAGTCATCTAAGGGGAAGTCCATCAACGGATATTCCTCCCAATCTTTATCATTAAAATGCCACCATTCACCTATATATGTTTCAAAACCCGATTTTACCATAACATCAGAAAGGTAATTCATCAAAGCTTTTTGCTCTTTACTCATACTGCTGTTCCTAGCAGATTCAGATAAATCCATTACTCTTTTATCAGTCGGCATATTTGCCATCTTTCCGCCGATATACAAAGTTACATCAACAGCAGCGCCGCGATTGTGTTTAGATCCTTTTTTTGGGTTAGCCGTTAAATAATTATCCTGAACAATCTCAAACAAATCCTGTGTAACGCTGTAAGGTCTGTAAGCATCCCACAAGACTAACTGATATCCATCTTTAGCAAAAATTTTAGCTGCTTCATTAAGCTTATATCCGGTAGATTTTTGTATTAAAGCAACGTCTTTAGAATACATCTTAACACCGACAAAGTTATCTTTTGTAGCTAATGTGATATCTGTTTTTACTCCCGGAGCGGCGTGAGATACATAATCTAATCTTGAGTAAGCTTTTTTTCCTGTCACAACATCTTCTATTTCGATTCCGAAAAGAATATCTGGCAGTCTAGCAGGCTTTTCTAACGATAAAAAATCTCCTCTTATAAACCCTTTATTATTGTTGTAAACTATTTGATACCATATATGTCCATCATCTTGCACAGTCGTTTTTCCAACTATAGACACTTCTTCTCTGTCTCTTACTATATCAACCTCAACGCCAGATATTGAAGGTTGAGTTCTCATCTTTACTGAAGAGCCAAAATCACTGGTTATGATCCAAGCGGCCTGCTGCGTTGCTTCGAATGTTGGCGCAGGTTCAGGGGCTAAGCTTGGAGTTGGGGTTGACTCAACAAAATAATAAGGGTCAACTGAAGCCGCAGCCTCTTTAATAGAATCTTTAGGGTCTTTTGAATTTTTAACAGCTATAACAATAGTCGCTATAACCAGAACTAAAAATAGAGCACCTGCACCCACAATAAAAAGCTGCTTTTTAAGTCTTTTGCGCCTTGTATTGGTGTTTGACCTTGGAGCTATTTTTGACATATTCCGTTTGTGTGGTTTAATATTATTCATAAGTTGTTTATTTATATGTTCTTTATGATATCATCACTAAAAAAAATATCATAATGTCCTTTCAAAAAAAGATAAATTTCTTAATAAATAATACTATAGTCTGTTATGATACGTCAAGAAAACACGTAAATATACACTATTTGGAATATACAAAAAGTGTGTTAAAATAGCCTGAGTACAAAACTTATAAGGAGATAAGACTAAAAATGTATATTTTATCGGTTGGGTTGGTGGTACTATCAAACGTCGCCTACCATATCACACAAAAAAATACACCTGAAGGAGCAAATCCATTCGGAGCATTGCTCGTAACTTATATTACTGCTGCGGTTATAACTGTGATTTGCATGTTTTTTTATAAAACAGACACAGGAATAACCTCTGCATTCAGACACATAAATTGGACAAGTATAGTGTTAGGGTTTGCGATTGTCGGGTTAGAGCTTGGATATCTATTGATGTATCGTTCTGGGTGGAACATAAGTATCGGATCGCTAGTTGCAAACATTTTGCTTGCTTTAGTGCTTGTGCCTATCGGGATTTTCTTTTATAAAGATAATTTATCTCTAAGCAAAATTATCGGTATACTTTTATGCGCTGCTGGTCTTATTTTTATTAATAAATAATACTATATTAGATTCTCTAAAAATGCATGGCATTCCCCAATGCTCACTAAAACCGGGTTCTTGCTCATGCTAGAACCCATAGAAGCTTTTGAAAGCGTCTCTAATTCATCTTTTTTTATATTAAAGCCTTTTAAGTCTTTTGGGATATTTAAACTTGTGTTTAACTCAGATATTTTGTAAATTGCCATTTCGCATGCTTTATCTTTGGATTCGAACTTTTTGTTATAAAACACTTCGGCTAGATCGGCATACTTATAAATACCATGATCATAATTAAACTTCATAACATGAGGCAAAAGCAACCCGCATGCGATTCCGTGTGGGATACCTAATGTTGCCCCGAGCCCTGCTGCGATTCCGTGCACCATACCAAGACCAGCATTAGCAAGGCAAAGCCCACTCACCATTGCACAAACAGACATAACCTGCCTGGCGTCCTCATCATCTTTATGGTAGGCCTTTTCAATTGCATCAACAGCTAGTTTGCTGTGATGAAGAGCAAGAGCATCTGTAATTGAGTTGGTGTTTTTGGTGACATAGCTTTCTATAAGCTGACATATAGCATCCATACCGGAAGAAGCTGTGACGTTTTTTGGAAGACCCATAGTTAGGCTGTAATCTAAAACAGCAACTTTAGCAATCATATCATCATCTCTTATGCTTTTTTTGAATCCATGCTTTAGCGATGAAATAACAGCATTTTTTGTAACCTCTGTGCCTGTGCCTGATGTCGTAGGAACAGCAATAAAAGGCAGAGGTTTATTTGAAACTTGTTTTCCATTACCTACACCTTCAAGATAGTCAAGAACAGGAAGACCGTTAGTGACAAGAGCACTGACTGCTTTTGCTGTATCCATAACACTCCCGCCGCCGATACCGATTATAACATTGGCATCGTTCTTAATCGCAAACTTAGCAGCACTGTCAACCGATCCTGGGCTGGGTTCACCTGATGTGATTTCATAGCTTAAAACTTTGGATGACTCAGACATAGATTCAATTATCTTTTTAAAAACAGACTCTTTTGCTAAAGATGCACCATGATAAAGAACTATACTCGAATTTTTTTGAATATGTTTATATAAGTTTAATGATTCATTTTTACCAATGATAATTTTTGTTGGTGAAAGAAAAGAAAAATTCATAGTTTATATTTTCTCCAGTATTTTTTATTTATAATATCATTTTTTATAATAAAATAATAGAGGCATAAAGAGCAATTACATTTGGCTGTAATAATCAAAATTGAATTATGCAGAAAAATACAAACACCTCTTATATGATGTTTTTGTGTTTGGTTATGTGTAATTCTAAATAGGGTTTCCGTATATTCGTATTATTATGTATGATTGAGAATCCATTAGTTTTATCTTGGTTGCAGTACGGTTAAAGTATTTTTGCAAAGAATCTCTAAAAACACAATAAATTTTAGATGTAAAAAGCCATAAAGATCCAGTTTCTAGCATTTTTTCGGTAGAGAGAAGTGGATTTACCTGCTGCTTCACATCATACTTGTTCGTTCGTGCCTTCCTTTCTCACCCAGCAAATAGTGTTAACACTAGAGTTCTTTCTTAATGCTTAGTGCTTTTTAGAGTTTAAATTCTACTCATTTAACTTTTTGTTAAACGAATCCTTCTCTTTAATCAGCTCAGTATAACGTTCTTTTGACTGTGTCTGATTATCCCATGTACAGTTATTAAGATTATCAGAATAGTTCTTATCTAAATAATTGCTAAGATGATCTGTTGTTTTTACAGCACCACTAATATTTAAATGTCCCGGGTCCGCAAAATCAGTCATTTTTAATCCAATCTCATCGGTAAGCTCAATATAGTTTATAATAGGAATATTGCGTTCAATACAAAATGCATTTAATGCATTTACTTTTTCTGCTAAATCAATATATGTATAATTTTCCTGCATGATAAAAGGAGCAACAACAAATATCAGCTGGATATCGTTATTTTTACAAAGATCTGATATTTTCTGCAAACTTGTTATATCCTTATTACTTATGGAAACATCATTTAAAGATTTGTTCTCTAAGGTAGGCAGCAAATACTCTCTTTTATTCTCGTATATATTATCAAAAAGCAAATAACCATACTGATTAAGTTTAGGACTTCTTGTAAAAACGCCAATTAAATCCTTCGATATCTCTGAATTTTTCCACTGTAATCGATTATTTATTAGTGGAAATAGGTTCGATATCATTTGATTCGGCAACAGCTCTTTAACAGCATCATACTTATTTCTCGAGAGTTTCATCCCCGAAAACGCTTTCTCGTAATATTTCTCATTATTACCAAACCCAGCCACTGAAAACATCTCTATAGTCACAATTTTAGGAGAGTGTGTTTTTAATACCTCTTTAAGTTGAAAGTAAATCACATCTATGTTCGCACCAATAGTAGATAAGTTAAAGCTATTCACCTTAAGTTTATTATTAAGTACAGCTGGAATTATTGTGCAATTACTATGTGACGACCCAAAGCTTATAATCTCTAGTTCATTTTTATCAAACCTGTAAAACTCTTTCCACATGCAATAACTATAAGTATAATCAAAATCGAACGCCGGGAAATTATTCTTAGGCAAAAAGAATACATGGGCATAAGAAGTTATCAATATTAGTATTATGATTAATATAATTGTTTGAATAAATAGTTTTTTATTGCTCATGTTTTCTCCTAAAACTGAAAGTATATGAATTCGTTTGCTTCATTTGCTCCATACTTTCCAAAAATGATAATTATAATAATTAAAAAAATACTCATTATACCTTTCGTAAAATATGAATTTTTAATTGGTGTTTTCTTATAGTATCTGATCCCATCCACCGCAAATAAAAATATTGCTGATAAAACCGCCAATAACAGCTCCTTATTATCTAAGCCTAAACTCAGAATCGACTTTTCTCCAATAAATACTTTATATCCTGAAAACCCTAAATTTGAAATAATATAAAATGAGTCCTGAAGATTATCTGCTCTGAAGAATATCCATGTGAAACAAACCAAAGAAAAAGTAAACATAAGTTTTATTATATCTGGTATTTTAAATTTTTTGGTACCCCTTGCTGTCAGCCTTTCTGCTATTTGGAATATCCCATGTAGAGCACCCCAAACCAAAAAAGTCCATTCTGCACCATGCCAAAATCCACTCACTAAGAATACAATCATTATGTTCAAATAATATTTCCATCTTTTCGTTGTCCTGTTCCCGCCAAGCGGTATATATAAATAGTCCTTAAACCATGTTGAAAGTGAGATATGCCACCTTGTCCAAAACTCATTGATTGATTTGGAAAAGTAGGGCATTTTGAAGTTCTCCATCAAATCTATACCCATTATTTTTGCTGAGCCTATAGCAATATCTGAATAACCCGAAAAATCGCAATAAATCTGAATAGCAAAACCTATTGTAGCAATTATTAGGTATATGCCTGTATATGTTGGCAAATCATTATATACAGCATTAACCATCAAGGCAACTCTATCGGCAATAACTATTTTCTTAAAAAATCCCCAGCATATCCTTAAAACACCATCCATAGTATTCTGATAACTAATTTTGTGCTTTTGTCTTAATTGCGGCAGCAACCTATCTGACCGTTCTATTGGTCCTGCAACAAGTTGTGGAAAAAACGTTACATACAACGCAAAATATCCCAAGTGCCTCTCTGCTTTTCTTTTTCCGCGATATACGTCCATAGTATAGCTGAGTGTCTGAAATGTGTAGAATGATATACCCATAGGAAGTAGCAGCCTTAGGTTTTGGATAGAATATGTGTTGCTCGATATGGCAGTGTATAGTTTCCCCAATTCTTCATTAAAAAAATTGAAATATTTAAAAACAAAAAGCAGCCCTAAATTTATTAGAAGACTTAAAACCAGGAATTTCTTTCTCTTTTGTTTGTTATCCTACTTTTCCATCATTAAGCCGGCAAAGTAATCCACTAACGTAGAAATCATAATCAGTATGATATACTCCGGCTTCCATACCATATAAAAGTAATAACTTGCAACAAGTAATAACACCCATCTTACTTTATGCGGCAAGGAATAGTACAGAATAATAATTGTTGGTAAAAAAAGCAAAAATTCGAACGAGTTAAAAAGCAATTCATTTCTCCATTCTTATGTACACCTCCTAATAATAGCAAATTCACAGAAAGTGTTCAATAACTTTTTATCGCTTTACACCAGAACCATTACTGAAAACCTGAGTTGCTACTAGCTGCGAAAGATGAACAGGAGATATCGAAAATAGAAAAAACGTTGATTTTATAGGCTTTTATAGATTTTATGCTTCAAACTATTGTGCTGTATTGGATTATCGTGTAATATATATGTACTATGCAGAGTAGTTTTCTTGCGTGAAGTGTTTCAGAATGGGATGTTGTCTGAAAACGAAGGAAGGTCTTTCCGCGATAAGAAAACGCATCCGCTGCGAGAAAATGAAACCACCATTTTCTTGTTGCAGTTTCGTATACTTGCTGAAATTAAAGCATTATTAAACGAAAACTTTAGCATATTAAACGAAATGGAGGGTTTTTATGAAAAACATTACAATCAAACAGCTAGTTTATTGTTCATTATTAGCAGCACTCGGGGCAGTATTTAGCGCATTTTTATCGATTGAGATTCCTTTTGGAGGATCGAAAATCGTAGAGATTTCATTAGCACCGGTTTGTGTTATGTTAGCAGGGATACTTTTTGGGCCGCTGCTTGGAGGGCTTGTGGGGTTTGTTGCTGATACAGCAGGATTCTTCTTAGGAGCACAGCACGGGGCATATAATCCGATATTTTCTGTAACAATGGCGCTCTTTGGAGTAATAGCAGGACTGTTCTATTTAAAAGATAAAAAAATTGAGTGGATAAAGATTCTAATTATCAGTATTGTAGCGCAGGTGGTTTGTTCAATTCTTTTGAACACATTTGCAATAAATCTTTTCTATGGTGTTCCGCTAAAAGTTCTTTTCCCGCCGAGGATAATTTCTGCGCTGGTTGAGATTCCTGTATATTTTGTACTGCTCTTATTATTGGCTAAAAGATTAGTGCCGTTTATAAGAAAAGAAAGAGTGATTAGTAATCAGTAAAATAAAAATACAGAAGGACATTAATACATAATTGACAAACAAAAAAGGATAAAAGCTGCAAATGATTATTCATGTCATCCTTGTTTAAAGTTAGTCGAAGACGGTGCTAAAATACTTTGTAATTTTTTTGAAACAAAAAATAAAGTTAATTAGGAGATTAGTTATGATTAAATGGGCAATCGTTGCAACAGGCAACATATCAAACCAGTTTGCGCAAGGCTTAAATTTAGTTAGTGGTGCATCACTTTTAGCAGTAGCTTCAAGAGATGAGACTAAAGCCAAAGAT
>Ga0233437_1006007_pt1 | contig 12721 bp, 6 predicted proteins | sample SI_122_August201_FD_182714 | JGI IMG/M metagenome (GOLD analysis project Ga0233437, IMG submission 182714) | Seawater microbial communities from Saanich Inlet, British Columbia, Canada - SI_122_August2016_200_MG | ecosystem: Environmental > Aquatic > Marine > Inlet | place: Canada: British... | reverse complement strand
CCGGTGCAACAACTAATCCGCCAGGATGGACGGATAGATGACGGGGCAGCTTCAGGATGGCTTCGGCATCCGCGAATATCTGACCATACTTCTCCCCTGGATAAAGTTCGCGCAAGGAAGCAAAAGGTGAGACAGGCTGCCCGTCTTCATCTTGCTCCTGCCTGCGTGCCCAGAAGGAGTGGGGCAGATTTTTCACCATTTCCCGTACCTGCTTGGGCTCTAAGCCATAGGCTTTGGCAACTTCGCCCAATGCCGAGCGTGGGCGGAAGCGGCTGATCGTCCCCACCATCGCAACCTGCTCTTCGCCGTATTTTTCAAATACATGCCGGATGACGCTATCACGGCGGATGGAGCAAAGATCGGTATCAATATCAGGCGGAGTTTGGCGCGCCGGATTGAGAAAGCGCTCGAAATACAAATTAAGGCGCAGTGGGTCCGGACTTGTGATTCCCAGACAATGTGCCACTAGCGATGATGCCGCAGAACCGCGTGATGAGTAGGGTACGCCGGTCTCACGGGCAAAATTGAGCACATCTTCCACGATCAGGAAGATTGGTTCATAACCCATCTTGGCAATGGTCTCTAGTTCATGATCGAGGCGCGCCTGTATTTCTTGCGTGATCTTCCCATACCGTCTTTTAGCGCCTGTTTCGGCTTTTTTGCGCAGGTATTGGCTTGGGGTGAGTTCGCCTGGGATCGGGATTTTTGGCATATTGGGAACACCCAGTGGCAGGTCGAAAGTGCAACGCTCGGCAATTTCTTGCGTTTGCTTCAGCGCAGATTGAAAGCCGTGGAAACGCTTGAGCATCTCTCCCTGGCTGAGGAAATACGCGCCTGTGGGAGCGAGGTCTTCATCGGATAGTGTGTTGATCGGTTGGTTGAGCCGTACTGCGGTTAAGGTACGTTGTAATGCTGCCTGTTCGGGCTTTAGATAGTAGATGGGGTGTGTCACGACCATCGGCACACCCATGCTGCGCGCAAAGCTGGAGAGGGGGAGTCCAATGCTGGGGTCTTGCAGGCTGAGAGAAAGGCGATTGCCGAAAATATCCTTGAGGATTTCAAATTGCTTGGCAGCTTCTTTTCCCTCTGCGCTGCCCAATGCGATCAGATCATTGGAAAAAGATGCCAGCAGATCAAGTGAGCAAGGCGTTTCGGGATCATCCTGAAGCGCCAAGGCGCTGCTCAGTCGGCACAGGTTCGCCCAGCCTTCCTGACTAGTTGCAAGCAGGGGGAGCCTGCCAGTGCTCAGGTCAATCTCCAACCCTAGCAGCGGCTGTACATCTGCTTCCTTACAGGCATGTACGAACTCAACCGCACCGGTGAGCAAACGGTGATCGGTTAGTCCCAGCGCGGACATGCCTTGGGCTTTGGCTGCTTGCACAAGTTCTGCGGGTGTGGCAAGCCCTTCTTGCAGGGAATAGGATGAATGCGTAGTCAGATGGGTGAACATTTGTTCCTATTATAAATGCTTTTTCTTTTGCATTGACGAATGTATTTCTTGGTTTTTGCCCGGAAAATTCAAGCGGATACGGCCGGTGATATACTTCGCGGATTGAATGGAGAAGGAGTTGGAACAATGCTGGTTGTCTCAGATTTTAATGGCACACTATCACATGGCTCACCGATCATTGGCCTGGTAGGCTGGGTAGGTGAGAATCAGAGCAAATTGCGAAAAAATATGCATATGGCAAAGATTATGCCATCTTGGTTTTTGGCGAAACGCGGGTTGATCGACTGGAATCAATGGGTCATTGATATGTTCGTTAGTTGTACGCCGGTCTTGAAAGACGCCACCCCTGAATTATTTGAAGAAGTGATCACTTATACAATGGAAACCCAGCTATGGGCAAAACGCCGCCTGGATATGATCGAGCGAATTAGTGGACATGTGCAGCAGGGCGATCAGGTTTATATTGCGACCGGCATGTGGCAGCCCACCGTTGCGCGCTTTGCTGCGCAGATCGGGGCAAAAGGATTGGGTACGGAAATCAAGTTTGAAAACGGACGGATGAGCCTAACCGAACCGATTGCTCATGGGCCGGATAAAGCAGACAAGATCAGAAAACGCCTAGGGGTGGAACGGATTGATGTGGCTTATGGCGATACCTCAGCGGATATCCCGATGCTGGAAATGGCAGACCACCCTGTGGCTGTTTATCCGGACGAGGCCCTCAAAGCTGTTGCCCAGGAGCGCAGCTGGGAAATCTTTGGCGATAGAGCGGATGACTGAGATCGCACGACTGGCGATATAATCCAAGAAAATCCTGAACGCACAGGAACAGGGCGGCGAGGAAGCGGTCATGCCATTGATAGGCTGCGTTTTCCCCATAGTGATATTCCATCAACCCAATCACGCTACCATCCAACGGGAATGGGCAGCGTCTGGCTAATGCAGTTTTTCTTTATAGGTGCAGCCCCGACTACCGTAATTGGTGCACCCCAGAAATACCCCATAGGGACCCTTTCGCTCAACCAAGCGTCCCGTTCTACAGCTTGGACATTGCCTTTCGATATTGCCACAACGCGGGTTATTGCAGATGAAATAACCTGGCCTGCGATCCTTGTCCAAATACCCCAGCCCACATTTTTGGCAGGCGTTCGCTGTATGCTCACAGAGGGGATAGTTCGTGCAGCCGTAAAAGAGGCCGTGCTGGCTGGTACGTTGCACCAGTTGCCCTGTTGTACAGGATGAGCAATAAACGATTTCAAAACCGCCCACACCTATAAATTCGACCAGCCCAGTATATTTCGTGAGTTCTGAGATGAATGGAGATGGGGACGCGCGATCAACCACCAGATGTACCGCGTGCCTGGCGCGGGTCAAGGCCACATAAAATAATCGTCGCTCTTCCGCATGGGGGTATTCTTCTTTTTCGGACAAGACTGCATTCAGGATCGGATCATCAACTACTTCGGATGGGAAGCCATAGCGTCCGGCGGTCATCCCCAACACGATCACATAGTCGGCTTCCAGCCCTTTGGCAGAGTGAACTGTCCTGAAATTGATCTCAAAATTCGGGAAATCATAATGTGCTTTAGACCAGGATAGACCGTCTCTCAAAAAACTATAGCGGCCCAGAACAAGGATACTTGGGTTGGGGATTTCACCGTTATTTCGTGCCTGGATCTCTTCCAGTACCTCGATAAAGATGTCTGCGATCTCGCCTCCGGGGCGGTGAACAATCACGCGCGGTCCATCCAGCTGCGTGTGCGCCTCGATTTTCTTTTTGATTTGAGCTGGGTTCTTCAGGATAAAGGTTGTGGCGACTTCTTCAATCCGATTGTTAAAACGGAAGGTTCGATCCAGGGCGACGGTTTCAGCATAGCCAAACATCTTGGAAAATTCACGCATGATCGCAATATCGCTCCCCGCGAAACGATAGATCGCCTGCCAGTCATCGCCCACACAGAACAAGCGGTGATTGGAATCCTGGTTTCTGAGTGCCTTGATCAGCCTGGCGCGGCTTACGGAGATGTCCTGAAATTCATCCACCAGAATACAGTGGAAGGGGGATTTATATTTGCCTGCTTCAACATATTCGGCCGCGCGGTTGATCATGTCATTGAAATCAACACTGCCTTCTTTTGCAAGGTGATGCTCGTATTTCTCGAGGGCTTTTTCGAAGAGGGTCAGGAAGGCTTCGAAGCGCTGATTTCTCTCTCCGCGCTCTTTGGCTTGCTCACGTACTTGCTCGATTGTATAGCAGCCCCCTTTGAAATGGCTCAGGAAGGTGGCCATTAAATTTGTCAGGGGATCGAACTGATTGGTGGCGTTGAGTTTGTTGAGGATGCTTTCCGGATCGATCAGTTCTAACTTGACACCGTGAGCGAGCAATTCGTTTTCCAATGTCGAGATCAGCGTGCCTTCTGATTTTTGGTAGCTGTAGGTTTGAATGAGCGTGGTGCCGTGTTGCTTGTGGGTGTTGCGTTTCCAGTTCATGCCAGCAACGTATGCTTGTTGGTTTACATGCGGAGCAACACGTTGATCTCTGCCTATGCCAAAATGCTCAATATAGATGTCGTAGTCAGGCAGATAAAAATCGGGCTGGTACTGTCGATACTCAATGGTTGCGGTCTCGACCGGATAATTGATCTCGTATTGATAGTGAACGCCGTGAAGGGCCAGGAAGTTCGCGATCTCGACTTCCTCATAGCTTTTCAGGTATTCGCCATTGAGGGTGAGTGAGCCATGGATTTTCACATATTTGTAGTAATCCCCTAGATCATCAAAATTAAATTCGCTCTCATACGGGGCGAAGAAGCTTTGGAAGTAATTCGAGACTAAGCGGGTTGTTTTTGCATCGTAGAGAAGCGCGACGATGGTCTCCTGGATGAATTCCTTTAGTTGATTTGTATCTTCGGCGACTTTTGCCAGGGCAGGCTTTTGCCCCTCTACTTCGGCAATAATCCTGAGCCCGACTGCGTGAAAGGTGTTGGTTGCGATATCGACATCGAGGCTTTTCTCGATCCGCTCTTTCATCTCTTCTGCCGCAGCGCGGTTGAAAGCCAGGAGCAAGATTTGCTCAGGGGTATAAAATCCTTTTTGGAGAAGGTAGCCCGCTTTGGCGACGATCACACTTGTTTTCCCTGAGCCGGCTCCTGCAATAACGCGTGTGTTATGTTCATGGGTAACGATCGCCTCACGCTGAGCGATGGTCAGGGGATATTTCTCGACTTGGTCAAAATAATCTTTGTACGCTTCTAATTCGAGCGAAATAAAGTTTTTGTTTGCGTTTTCTCGTACAAGATCTGGGTTCTCAGAGAATTGTCGGATCGTGGAGTACGGCGTGTGAAGGTCAGGGAACTCGGAGAAATACTTCTTCGGCAATTTGAGAGCAGGGGCAAGCGCTTTTAGCTTTTCAAGCATCTCTTCACGATCGCGCTTGGAGTACCATGAATGTCCTTCTGCTATCTCTTGGATCCACTTACTGAAGACTACAATCTCATTGGTTTTCTCGCTGATCTCATTGGTGGCTTTGATATATTGTTCTTTATATTTTGGAAAGCGGCTTTGAATAGCTTTGGCTTCTCTTTTACTGAAACCACCCAAGTTGACTTTCTTGCCAGAAGATAATGCGAGAGTGACCTGAACCCAGCACCAACGCCTTGTGATAAGAAAGTCTGAAACATTAAGATAGGAAATCTTCTCAGCGCCAGCCGAACGAGTAATCTTAACTTCTATGAGACCGAGCATGATCTTCTCATAGGAAAACGGGACTTGCCTGAAGAGTCTGGCTAACCAAGAATATTTGAATTCTAAAGACTTTTTTATCATTTTCCACCCTATAGATATCTTTGAAGATGTTTGTTGTGTTTGGCAATCACCGTGACCTCATCTGTGGTTTTGGATGTAGCGGACCTTGTTTTGGGATTGCCAGCTTTCTCCCCCAAAAAAGTGTGCGACATCAATCGTTCAAAGTGTGCGACATATTCCGTTTAAACTTTGTACGGCTTAAAATGTTTCAAGTGTGTGATTTCGTGTATTTTATGCAACTGACATTCAAATTGTTGCGCCTAGGCACACAGGTCAAACCATTGAGATGCAAGGATTTCGTTTGTTCCATCTATAATAAAACGTGGTATTGGAAGTATCCCAATTTTTGTTTTTATTCTTGCTTCTAACTTAAAACGTCCTTTTACCTTTAACCCAGCAGGAAACATTATTAACATAAAAAGGGGGTGAGTACCACTCAAATAACTTGATGATGTTGTTCTGAACTCCCATGTTGGTTGATCGCCATACTCTTCAAATGCTATAATTTTAGGCTCCCAAACAATCTTCTTTTTGTTTACATCTATTTTCGGGGCAATTTCAACAAAATTCAGCTTTAACCCTAGACCAACTTCATATTTAGCATTAACTGTTTTTCTTTCGGTTATGTTTTTAGGTTGCATATCTAATACAACAACCCTGTCTTGTTCTGGATTGTTTGTTTGAAAAGAAATTGAAAACCTAGCATCTTCATAGAATACATGCCTTCCCGGAAGAAAGCCTATTCGCATATCAATAGCGCATATCTGCCACTTTTTCCCTGCAGAAGAGTATAGTTTTTGACTAGCTTGATGGGTTAGGCTACCTCGGTATCGCCAGATATCATCGGATACGTCATTACTTATTGGCATCCCTATTGATACCTTACATTCATCACCCAATAAGTCACTCTCTATAGCAACCCTGTCACCTAATTTTCGAGGCGTATTCTGATCGATGAAGTTTCTATCTAATTTAAAGGTCGCATTAATAATTTCATCTCTATCTTGGGGGCTTGATAGTTCTATCATGAGGGTCCTTTATATATTTGTTTGATGGAGGTTGTGGATTTCAATAAACCCTTTTTGCCATAAACTTCCAATGAGATTTATGGTTTCCAACCCGGAATTTGTATTGATTTCTTCAAGCGTATATTGACCATTTAAATTTTCAAGCATCTCCTTGGCTTCTTTTGTAATGAATTCCTGTTTAGCTCGTGAAATTAGTGAGTATTCTCCGGTATTGGTATCCAAGACTATATTTGAAGTCAAAAAAGGTCTACCCTTTTTGGGAAGTTTCAAATGCTTAGGGGGAGGCTGTGTCATCAATGGGAGTGTCATTAGAGGATCCTTGCTCATGCCTAATTGCATCATTTGAGCTTTGCATCCACCTGCACAGTAATCCAATGCCTGGCAAGAAACACATTCGATTGGAATTAAATTTCGCCAAGATTTCATACTCTTGCCATGCCAGATATTATGAATTGACTGTTCTTTTAGACTACCTGCAATTTCAGTTGAATGGTTACAAGCTCGAACATTTCCCCAAGGATCAATGGAGCAGAAGGATATTCCAGCAGAACAACCTGCTGCCGATGATGGTTCAAAACACTGCGGAATACAAGGACCATATTTTATTTTTGCTCCGTTTGCTTTCAAACGTTCTAGGTCTTGTAAGGCAAGTTGTAATTCTTCGTAAGATGGTGTGATACCGTCTATCGACGCTCCAATATAACGACTAAAGCTAGCGGACTTTGCTCCTAATTTCTGAGAAAATCTCACAATACCCGGCATTGTTTGATAATTATGTCCTGTAATAACCGTGTTTGTCGCAACATTGATATATCTACTTGCATATTCGATATTCGCACAAGTTTCATCAAAGGACTCTGTCCCCACAAAAGCACTGTGTATGCTAGTTGTCGTACCATGTAGCGATACTAACATTCCTCTAAAATTCTTTTTTGAGCCAAGAAGCTCAATTAGTTTTTTTGGGGACTGCCATCGTCCATTAGTAAGAACTGCAAAAGAAATCCCATGTTGATCTAGCAATTCGATTATGGCTTTAAAATTAGGTGATAAGGTCGGTTCTCCCCCAGTGATTTTTACAAATTTTGCATGTGACGAAATGTCTTGAATGATCTTACCCCACTCTGCCACAGATAACTGCTTTTTGATATTGGTATTTTTTTTAAAAACATTACCGCACCCAAAGCAATTGTTATTGCATCGAGCTTCAACCTCCAACGTATATTTAATTGGTAGTGAAGGGTACCTAGCAATCATCGCACTCTTCTAGCCAAAAAAGGTCGTTGTCATTGGAAACATTAACTTCATCTACCAACTCTACAGTAACAGTTTCCCAAACGAGTTTTGGATTGTTTGTAAATAATGATAGTAAGAAGCTATTATACTTTTCGCTTCTTTTTCTTTGATGTGTGAGAATTTCTCTTATGAATTTTATAATTTTTTTAATTTGCACAGAAGCTCCTTCCAAAGGTGCTGTTTTGGGAGTATAAGCTAATATTGCCATCCAAAGACATTAAAGACCGCAATTTAGCAATAGAATTTGTCATAACATCGTGGACAAACTTGTTCCCATAAATTTAAAGTTTTCATTTTTTTGTTTTGTCCCTGTCCACGGTGTTCCAACAGACAATAGCTATGTCATACTCCGTATCGGAAAGCATACCTTAGTTTTTTTGCTTTTAGTGTAATATTGACCAGATTCACAAACGGATAAATTTGTTCTATTGGGCTCTTTTCTTCCATCGTACAGCAAACCTTCTAACCTCTGGGTGGTTTTTATTTAAAAAGGTGTCTGTTTCCCATGCAGTCAGCAGTATATCAGCACATTTTGTTATGTCGCCTCTAGGCACTTTCGGCATAATCTCAACCAATTCATCAAATAAATCATCATATTTGAACTTGGCAAATTTACCCCAATAGACTAAAGCTTCTGCGTAGTATTGGAAAGCCTCAACATAACGATTGTTTTTGGTATGTAAATCTCCTATACCCCTCGCAAGAGTGCCCAAGTGATAATTGAAATGATGCCCTTTCTCAACCAACTCTTGAACCTGCTCTTTGTATTTATCCAGCCCAGAAATGTCATCCTGCCGCCCCTTGAGCAAGGCTACCTGAACCAAGCTATCCATCAGCAAGTGAGCATCGTTTTGCTGGCGGGCATCTTTGATGGAATCCTGAAAATATGCTTCAGCTTTATCAAGATCTCCCTTCATCAAATAGGCCCTTCCCAGCTTGTTTTCAGTATTTGGCTCCTCTATAGGCACAGATAAAGCATGGCTTTGTTGTAGGTATTTCAATGCATCTTCCAAATTACCTTCATCTAAATATACAGAGCCAATATTTCTCAAAACGCGGGCTTGCAAAGCATTTGTTCTTGGGTTGAACGATACATCTTCTAACAAATCCAATGCACCATAGAAATGTTCTAGAGCAAATTTGTATCGTCTTTCATCACGATAAATCAAGCCAATCGTATTATGTGTCAGGCTAATTGGAAAGGGGGCACCTTCTTCTTCGCGAATATCCAATGCGATACTACAAGCGCTATGTGCTTCTTTCAGCTCACCCTCCACGCGGTAAACAAAACCCAGATTGTTGAGCAAGGCAGCATAAGCACCTTGATATTCAGTTGGAGATGAAGCCACTTCCTGGAGCTTCTCATGCACTTTCAAGCCTTTTTCGTAGTACTCCTGTGCCTGTATCCACTCACCATGCCGGCGGTAGGTATATCCTATGCTCTTGTAGAGTTCTGCTTGCTCCTGTAGCATCTCTTCCTTGCTAACAGGCAGATAGTCTTGATGGTACTCGCTAGCTCCGTCCAATCCGTTTTGGTATAGAGCGATGCCATCCTCGTAGTGCTCTCGAGCTTTCGGGTAGTTCCCTAGACGCCCTTCAATAGTGCCTAATCCTAGAAGTAGTGAGCCAAGAGCCCGGAACTCTCTAATTTGCGGATGTAGTGCCGTATATAATTTTTTCGCTTCTTCATTTTCAGCTGGCTCTTTTGCTGTATCAATCTTCAGCCACCCTTCGAGAATACTCAAAAGGTGCTCCAGTGTCTGATCTGGTACAAAACGCTGCCTAAGAACGGTTTTAGCCTCCTCGATCAAAATCTCCAAATAATCTGTATCATTGGCATTGTGAACATTGTCGGCTAACTGCCAAAGCCGTTTAGCGTTCTTTTGAGGAGCGGCAAACAGGAGGTGGTATAAGCGTTCGATTTCCAGTTCAGACTTTATGAACCGTAACTCTGGATGGTCAGATGATAATAGCTCGTCATAGTAACCAATGGCTTTTACGCTAATGTCTGCTCTATCAACGCCTTCATTATCATCTTTTTTCCAAATATATTTCTGCACCATATCGCGCATCTCATCATGCAGGACATAGCTATCTGGCATGCCCCCCAAGCCCGAGCGGTGCTTTATAAATGAATAACCGGTTAGCTTCTCCAAACTTCTTTTGTGTTCGTCCAGCTGTCCTTTCTGTTCCGTTATCGTTCCCAATAGTTTATTATCAAAACGATGGTGAGCGTGCGCCATATATTGTACTAACTGGTTATCTGGGTATTTTAGGTCTTTAATTTTACTGACTAATGCTGCTTCAAAAGATGCAAATGTCTCAGGAATGGCTTTGCCTGGCATTTCACTCATTTCATGCCCGCGTAGAAGCCAATCGGCAGCGAGAGCGATAAGGATCGGGCGCCTTCTTGTGTATTTTATAAGCTGCGAAAGCTGGCTTGGCGGAACAGTGACTTTGAGTTTGGTCAAAAATTCTTCAATATCTTCATCTTCAAGAGAAGATAGTTTCGCATGTTCAACAACCTGTGCTTTTTCAAGGAACTTCTTTGGGGTCGGTCTGCTGCCGATCAGGACCTTTACCTTTCCTTTGCACTTGGGGAGCATCGCATCTAGAAGCCAACGTCCTGCACCGCGTGAAACTTCAAAGGTATCAAAGAACAGAACCAGAAGATGTTTTTCTGTTAGGCGATCAATGATCTCATAATACGCTTCTTCCAGTGCGTCCCACTCATCAGCGACCCATTTCTGGCGCAATAGCCTCACGCGCTCCAGATATTCATTGAGCTTTAGCTCTGCAACCTCTGCTCTTAGTTCCTCCACATTCCACTGAGCAATAGCAGATACAATGGTGTGAACCAATCCGGCTTTGGTTCTATTCCCCAAGTGATAGAAATCTATCAGGGTGGGCAAAGCCAGCAATGGAAGTGTTTTGCGTTTATTCACCAGCGAGGAGAAATTCTGTATGGTACGATCAAGCAGGATGGTTTTTCCTGTTCCTCCATCTGCGATATAAGCGAGACCCGGTTGGACTTCGTCCACCGGAGTATTCAGAAAGGATGTGATCTTGCCCAGTTCTTTCTGGCGCCCCACAAAAATCTCTTTATCACGGATAGTTTCTTGATGCATCATCTAGTCACCTCCAAATATATCTGTTTGCTAAAATAGTTTCAAGCGAAAGTTACTGTACAAGACGTAGGCTCCCCAATCTGTTATCGCTTCATCTTGAAGTGCTTGCCTGGCTTTCATCATACTCTCCCCAAGTGGATGATTCTTGATGATTCCTGTATAAAAAGTCGTAGCCATCTTGCTGGCCGCTTCATCCTTGACATCCCAGAGTGCACCTATACAAGCTAGAGCACCATTTTGAAGGCATTCCCTGGCAAAACCTTCAAAACCTACGGCGGTAACACCACTCTGGCAGGCATTCAGGAAAATCACAGGTCTTCCACGAAGAATCCGGCCAAATTCTTCCGCTTGTAAAGCAGTTCCTTTGGCTAGCTTTAGGCGGCTTCTTCTAGGATCATCTTGCTCATATTCTCCATGCCCGGCAAAATGGATGATATCGTACTTCCCACTGCCTATTTCCGCAGAAAGCTGCTCACGTGTAGCTTCTGCTCCTTTCAACATCTTTATCCGGGTCTCAGAAACACCATTTTCCAACAGCAATTCTAGAATGGCTTTTCCTTCTTTCTCTGTATGCGGGAGGTCCTCTGTAGGGTTGATCACCAACAATACATCTAAATCGGAGACTGTTTCTGCTGGGTGTGCATTATCAATGCTTATGACTGGAGCATGTTCTCGGAAGATGATTTTCCCAACAGGGCGTCCCCTACAGAGATAATTCTCTCCATCATGTAGTAGCTCCCAAGGGAAGCGAGGGTCATTTGTCTGGATTTGCAGAGGAAGAGCTTGGGTATTGCGCAGTACGTCCTGCACTGCCCGTGATAGCCCCAAATTGTACCAACCTTGCAGGTAACTATCTGCTTCCGGGGTTTGTAGGATAGTGTAGATATCCTCCAACTCCGGCCAATCTTGCCCAATACTGATTTTTTCAGTTTCTTGTAAGGATTGATGCGGGGTTAGAATACGCATCTCATAGCTTGGCTCAGGGGCGTTCCAATCACGATCAATAATCAATTGCACTGCTTCGGAAATTCGCTCATCTTTCATTCGCATGAAGTCGTAGATCATCTCTTTCAGTGGAAGCACTTCACCTAATAATTCCAACAGCTCAGCATCTGCATCTATTCTATTTTGTAGGTTAATGCACGCTGCAATATCAGCTTTGTCGTCTACAATAAAGTAGGCATTCAAATCCGCTTGAAGTTGCTCCTTCAAGATATCAAGTACATTTTTCTCAAGAAAATGATCCAAATGCAATAGATTCGCTTTTTGATAGAGGCGTTCACTTACCAAAAAAACACGGCTGGGATATGGGCGTGTAAGTCGAGCACGATAGTAATCAAGAATAAGTGTGTGCGCTGCTCTGGATCGCTCTTTGTTACTCTGGTGGAAGTATTCCGCTAACATCTGACGCAAAGTCTGGTCTATTTCATAGCCTTCACTTAGGTCACTTTGTTTTGCCAGCCCTGAAGCGATCATGGAGCCGATTAGGCCGATCACAGTTGGCGTCGTAATATCTCGGTTTTCCCACTCTTCTAACTGCTCCAGGACCTCCTTCATGATTGACACGTTGAAATGGCGAGCAAAGGACAGAGCCTCAAATATTTTGGGGAGATCAGGGTTCTTGCCAGATTCTTTCAAAAAGTGATCAAGCAGATCCCGCATCAATTCCAATGCAACAGTAGGATGCCATCCTGCTGTCTTGATTTCTTCTTGGGTAATATTTCGTGCTAGATAATCAGTTGCGAAGGGAAAGCCTTTTGTTATCTTGTAGATTTTATGTGCTTCTGAGTGAAGCTGGGAAGGTAATTGTTTGAGAAAGTCTTCGTATTCAAAGCGATGTACAGGAATTGTTTCAAATACTCGGCGAAGGCGCTGAGGCCATCGGGCAGTAGCTTAAGGGTATCCCCAAAGTCAAGACCACGGGAAGGGAAAAATAAGGTGATAAAACAGCTCCTTAACAACTGAAGTGAACCTCAGCTGGTGTCCAATTATCCAGACTTTGATGCGGTCGTTCTGTG
>Ga0233437_1006003_pt1 | contig 12728 bp, 13 predicted proteins | sample SI_122_August201_FD_182714 | JGI IMG/M metagenome (GOLD analysis project Ga0233437, IMG submission 182714) | Seawater microbial communities from Saanich Inlet, British Columbia, Canada - SI_122_August2016_200_MG | ecosystem: Environmental > Aquatic > Marine > Inlet | place: Canada: British... | reverse complement strand
AGACACACTTTTGTAACTCGTGGTGCTGAGAGCAATGTATCGATGAAAGTCATGCAGGAGCTATGCGGACATAGCAAAATCGATATTACAGCGGATATATATACTCATGTTTCAACTGATTTCAAATTACAGGAAGCAGCAAAAATTGACGTGATTTTATAGCATTATCGTGTCGGTTGCAGTACGGTTGCAGTACTTTTGCAAAAAAACCATAAAAACTGCTGAAAATCATCAAGAAATTCGACAAAACAAAAAACCCTAATATCTCCGAAATACCGTATAAACACTGGGGATATCAAGGTCTCTATGGCAGAGAGGAGGGGATTTGAACCCCTGTTACGCTATAAACGTAAACACGATTTCCAGTCGTGCGCCTTCAGCCACTCAGCCACCTCTCTATGAATATTCAATTTTATACGAAACACATTCTATCATACCATAATTCAAATGACAAGTTTCATGTTTTAGACAAAAGTATAGATAAAAGGTTTCTTTATACTCTTTATTAACACAATTGCATACAAAGCTTTTATCGTTATCTAACTTGAAATTTCCTTTAATGATTACCAGTTTAAAATTTCTTATTATCGAAAAAATATTATTATAAGTAATTTCAATTTATAAAGGATATTTAATGGATAAAATTTTAATAGGTGAAAGCAGAAATTTAAAGGGAGAGCTTAATATCAGCACATCAAAAAATGCCTGCCTGCCAATTATTGCTGCCTCTTTATTAACTGACGAAGATGTAACAATCTTAAATATACCTGCATTAACAGACATAACGAATATGTTAAAAATTCTTAGAGGCTTTGGAGCCGAAGTTAATCGTGATAAAGCAAATGTAACAATTAACTCAAAAAATATACATTCTCCAGACGGAGATGAAAAATGTTGTAATAAATTGAGGGCTTCCATTCTTTTCTTAGGCCCGCTTCTTTCAAAATTCGGCGAGGCTGTTTTGCCCCTTCCCGGTGGATGTAAGATCGGAAAGCGCAGCATTGATCTTCATCTTTCATCGCTTAAAAAAATGGGTGCGCAAATTAAAATTGACGGGAATAAAATATATGCTTCTGCTAAAAAACTAAAAGGGGCAAAAATAACTTTAGAATACCCCAGTGTTGGAGCAACAGAAAATATTTTATTAGCTTCATGCTTAGTCCAAAACACAACGGAGATTAAAAATGCTGCATCAGAGCCAGAAGTACTAGATCTTATAAACTTTTTAAATGCGTGCGGCGCAAGGGTTTATGGTGGAGGATCAAAGCATCTTTTTATTGAAGGAGTACCGAAGCTTTATGGATGCACTTACATGCCGATAAAAGATAGGATAGAAGCTGGAACTCTTTTAATGGCATCCATTTTTGGCAAAGATGTATTTATAAAAAACTCAAAACCAATTTACCTAAAACCCATAACTAATGTATTAATTGAAGCAGGTGCTGAGATTCATCCTTTAGATGATGGACTTAGAATATTTGGAGGCAAAACACTAAAGGCACAAAAAATAATTTCTGCGCCATATCCTGCCTTCCCTACAGATCTTCAAGCACCTTATACAGCTCTAGCCTGCACAATGAACGGTATAAGTAAAATTAGAGAAACAGTTTTTGAGGATAGATTCTCACATACAAAGGAACTATGCAAGATGGGAGCTAAAATTATAATCAGAGGAAAAACTGCATATGTGTTCGGAGAAAAAAATTTAAAACCTGCAAAAGTGTATGGAAGCGATTTAAGGGCAACAGCCTCTTTGGTGATAGCTGGTCTTATCGCAAAAGGACAAACTGAAATTTATGGAATAGACCATTTAGACAGAGGTTATGAAAACTTTGAACAAAAACTTGCTTTGATCGGTGCAAATATAAAAAGAGTAAAGGTGTGATTTTTTAATATAATTTAAAATATATATTTCTATATAACCATAATTGATTGAAAGGTAATAAATATGGAAAGAAGAATTAAGGTTTTTAGAAATATACATAAGGCAAAACTAAAGTTATTATTGATAATTTTAGTTATTGTCTTTTTTCTAATTTCGCTATTTTTTATTGGAAAGAGCGATAAAATAGTAAGCGATCCAGACATTAAAACAAAGATTACTACAATATCTAATATCATAGTTTATAACCATGAAACTGAAAAAGTTATTGAGATGCCGATGGATGACTATCTTATCTGTGTCGTTGCAGCAGAAATGCCTGCATCTTTTATGCCAGAAGCCTTAAAAGCACAAGCAGTTTCTGCAAGAACTTATACAATATATAAATCACAACATTCTGGATGTTCAGACAGCAAAGAAAAAGCAGATGTATGCACAAACTCAGCTCATTGTCAGGCATATGTTTCATTTAATGAGATGAAGGAAAACTGGGGAGAAGATTATGGGCATAAATTTCTAAAAGTTAAGTCAGCAGTCGATATGACAATCGGAGAAATCATCATATATGCGGGCGATCCGATAGAGGTTTTTTATCATGCATCAGCAGGAGGAAAAACAGAAGACAGCGGGAATGTTTTTACAGCACAAAGACCATATCTCATAAGCGTATCAAGTTATGGCGAAGAAGTCTCTTCAAATTATTATTCAAAAGAAAATTTTAGCATAGATGAATTTGTATCTATTTTAGAAAACAAAACTGAGTCTTTTTCTATAGATCAAGATAAGTTGAAATCCCAAATAAAAAAACCAATAAGGTTTGATACCGGAAGAGTCAAAACGATATCGATAGGAAACACAGTCTTCGATGGAAAAGAAATAAGGAAAGCATTCGGGTTAAATTCTACAAACTTTGAAATAGAAGTTTCTGAGAATATGATAATATTTTCATGTGTAGGTTTTGGGCACGGTGTAGGTATGAGTCAGACCGGTGCAAACGCAATGGCTATGAACGGAGAAGATTATAAAGAGATTTTAAAGCACTATTTTGTAGGCGTGGAGATTGTAAGCGATTATTGAAAGGATGTTTTCATCTTTACAATTTTATACTCTTATCCCTCCTTACTGGTTTGCTTTTTTGCTCTTTGCTTGTCCAAAAATCTAAATTTATAGGAGCGGACATAATTCTTTCATTGATGATAGTTTTAAAATGACATATAATTATAATGTATTGGTAGTGTATAAATAATTTTAAAGAGGTACATTATGGATTTTTTAAGCGATTGGTCGATTTTTCTATTGATTCCAGGTATGCTACTTGCAGCTTGGGCACAAACAAAAGTAACGACAACATTTAATAAATATTCAAAAGTATATTCATCAAGAAATTCACAGGCACAGGATATTGCTGAAAAGATTTTGCGTTCTTCAGAAATATTAGATGTAGAAGTAAACCCGATTGCGGGGAATCTAACAGACAACTATAACCCAACTAACAAGACATTGAATCTTTCTCAGAGTGTATATGGCTCTTCGTCTATAGCTGCGATAGGTGTTGCCGCTCATGAGGCGGGACATGCTATACAACATGGTACGCAGTATAGACCTCTAGCAATGCGATCCATTATATATCCAGTCGTAAAAATCGGATCAACTTTATCTTGGCCAATATTTCTTGCTGGTCTGATATTTTCTTTCCAGCCTTTATTAAAAATCGGTATTTTGGCTTTTAGTTTTGCTGTAATATTTTCTCTAATCACTTTGCCAGTTGAATTTAATGCCAGCAAAAGAGCAATATCAATTTTATCCGCTCAAGGATACCTTATAGATGATGAAGTTAAAGGTGCCAAAAAGGTTTTAGATGCAGCGGCTCTTACATATGTTGCTTCGGCTTTCTCTTCAATCCTTCAACTTTTAAGACTAATAATGCTTTCAAAAAGAAATAGAAGATAAGTTATTTATAATTTTATTTATTAAAAAAGACAGGCATAGTTATTTTACAAAATACTGCCTGTCTTTACTATATTTATTATTCTAAAAATTATTTTTATCTCTGTAAGAAACTCTAATGTTACTTCTCTTTTTATATTTTTTCTTCTTTGGTGCTCCTGGTCTTTTTTTAGGAACAGAAGAACTTTTAATTGTTTCTTTTTTAGGTGTTGGTGTGCTTGCTCCTCTTTTTTGCCTCCCTTTTTCTTTTGCAACTAGTGCACTAAGAGAAATAATAACGAACAAAATCAAAACTCCGATTATGATAAGTGCAATGACCCATGTAGACATCTTTTCAATCAATGTTTGAGGTTCCGGCTCTGGTGTTGGTTCTGGTTCTATCGTTTCTTCTGGTGCTTTTGTTGTCTGAGAACTAATTACTGTCATAACAATCGGCTCATTTGTTGTATCAACGGTATGCATATTCCCAGCTGCGTCAAGTGCTTCTACCCTAAAACTAACATTTCTTGATTCGTCTACCTGAGTTTTTACTCTAAGCAGTCTCTCACCTTTTTCAAGATGGGTGATTGTCTTAAGTTCATCTCCAGTTTTTGTGTCAACTATTTTTATGTCATATAGTCCATAATCGCTCTTATTGGTTAATAAAACATTAAATGTTGCAAGCCCAGGCTCTGCCAATGTTGTAAATTCCGGCTTTGCACTAATAGTTAAATCCTCTGGGTTAAAGTTTATCGGCACATCAATTTCAATTATATTAGAAGCATGCGAATAAATAGATCCATATGCGTCTTCTGCTGTTATATCAAACTGAACTGAGTCTGATTCTTTAAAAACAGCAGTAGTAATAACGCTCACAGCATCACCTTTTCTAAGCACATCACCTTTTAACTTAACAACTTCGTTGTTGTGGTTATATAAAGTTAATTTTCTAAGATACACACTACCGTTGTTTTTTATCCTTACTGTAAAGCTGACTTCTTCTCCAGCAACCGCATTCGTTTTATCAGCAGTCACTGTTACTTCAACATCGTCTACTACAAGTTCTAAATTTGTTGATGAGAAATTTTCATTATAAGTTGTACCCCCTGCATTATATCTTAACAATGGCTGAACAGTGATGTTTTTAGACATTGTATGGTTATAAGTAATAACTCTCGTTTCGCCCGGCTCAATAGTAATGCCGCCGGCAAGCCAAGATCCACCATTAAGATTGTCATCCCTAATTTTTAAATCGGATAAAGTCTTAGAACCTGTATTTTTTATAGTAAATACAAAACCAATTTTATTGCCAAACTCGGTGTATTTTCTATCTACTTTATAGCTATAAGAAAGTGATTTTACTGGTGCCATTTTAAGGACTGTTTTTGCAACATTAACCTTACCACTTGAACCATCAGTTAATTCATAGTTAGCAGTAAAAACTAGCTTGCTGTCGCCTATTTCTGATTCTGCAACCGATACACTACCAACATATTTTTTTCTGGCAGGATCATTTATTGCAAACCCAGTTAAGTTTTCGCTTCCTTGTGAAATCGATACATCACTAAACTCCTTGCCATTTAATGCATATACATTAATCGTAACATTGACATTTTGTGGCCCGAAAACTTGTGTCGGGTTAATGCTTACCTCAAATTCAACGTTTCCATCGCCACTCACAGCAGCATTAGCCACACCCATAAACCCAAACATAGCAACCAACACGATTGCACTTATGAATAGTATAGATATTGTTTTTCTTTTCATATTCTCCTCCGTAAAAACGGTATCTTTATTTCTATTAAGATCCTAAATTATATGCCTTAATTGAGTATACCTTAAAGTTTTAAAAAAAACAATATTGCATCAAATATTAGTTTTTCCATTATTAATTTTTAACATATGAATAATTAATGACCAATAGTTTAAATGCTTTTTTTTATTAATAACGTATGTTATAATGCTTTATGTATGTAAAATTAGAGATTTGGAGATAAGAATGTCAAAAGTATTATTGACGATAACAGGAATACAGGACGGAGACGAAAACGTAGAGCTTATAACAGAAGGATTTTTAGAAGAAACAGAAAAATCCTTAATTTTAGAATATTCCGAAACTGAGATTTCGGGCATGGATGGAACAAGAAATATCATTACAATTCAAGATTCTATGATAACTTTAGAACGAGAAGGAGAGGTTTCTACTAGTCTTTACTTTGAACAAGGTAAAAGGTTTGTAGGAAACTATATCACTTCTTTAGGAACTCTTTCAATGAGTGTTTTCCCAACATTAGTTAGCTCTTATCATGATGACACAAGCGGCAAAGTAAATTTAGAATATGAGCTTGATCTTGAAGGCGAACAAACCCAAAACAAGCTTTACCTTAAATATGAAAAATTGGACAGCAAACTCAGTTAGCAATTTTTTAATGGGAGGAGATGACATGAAGATAGTCTGGCTAGGACATTCTTGCTTTAAGATTACATTAGATAACAGCAAGGTTATGGTTTTTGACCCTTTTGATCCTTCATGTGGATATGAAAACTTTGCAATCAAAGCTGACTATGTTTTTATATCTCATGATCATCGTGACCATAATTGTCTTGAATTTATTACCGGTGACTATACGCTTTTAAATAAACCAGATAAGTTTGAATCAAAAGACATCAAAGTCCTTGGTTTGAATACTTTTCATGATAAAATAAAAGGTGAAAAGCGTGGGATGAATACAGTTTTTAAAGTTTCAGCAGGCGAGATCAATATTGTTCACCTTGGAGATTTAGGAGATATTCCCAGTGATGATTTTTACAAAAAACTAGGCCAAGTAGACATATTATTAATTCCTGTTGGCGGTGTTTATACGATAGATGAAAAACAAGCACTTTCCGTAATAGATAAGACTGTGCCAAATATAATAATACCAATGCATTATTTAACAGATGTTTCAAAAATAGATGTAAATCCTATTACAGGCTTTTTAGAAACGATAAAAGGTTTATATGATTTTTCAAAACTTGGAAAAAACGAATTTTCAATAAGTAAAAAGGATTTAAAAAAGCGAACAAGAGTTGTTATTATGGACTATAGCTAAGCTTAATCTCAGCTAATAATAAAAATTCGGTTAATACCTGATTTTTATTTTTTGTATAAATTAAAAATTTAACTAATGGTGATCCTTCAACTCAAAAAGGGGTATTGAAATTATGAGTAAAGAAAAACAAACAAAGTTTATTTTTGTAACTGGCGGTGTTGTATCTTCGCTTGGAAAAGGTATTACAGCAGCTTCACTAGGAACACTATTAAAGGCAAGAGGACTTAAAGTCTCTTTACAAAAGTGTGACCCCTATATAAACGTAGATCCGGGAACTATGAGTCCATATCAACACGGTGAAGTTTTTGTAACCGATGATGGTGCAGAAACAGACTTGGATGTTGGACATTATGAAAGATTCACCGATGAAAACTCTTTTAAAGATTCAAACGTAACCACAGGAAAAGTATATTGGACAGTTATAAGTAAAGAACGAGAAGGTAAATATCTTGGCGTAACAGTCCAAGTAATACCTCATATTACCAATGAGATTAAAGAAAGAATATATAGTGTAGCGAAAAAAGATAATCCTGATGTGGTTATCACAGAGATTGGTGGTACTGTAGGAGACATAGAGTCCCAACCCTTTTTAGAATCAATTCGTCAAATAAGATGGGAAGTCGGAGAAGAAAATTGCCGATTTATCCATGTAACTTTAGTGCCATACCTTGGCAAGGTTGGAGAAACAAAAACAAAGCCAACACAACACAGCGTTAAAGAGTTACGATCAATAGGTATAGAACCAGATATTATTGTGTGCCGTACAGAAAAAGAACTTTCAGATGATGTAAAGGCAAAAATTTCGTTGTTCTGTAATGTTGCAAAGGATAATGTTTTTTCTAATTTGGATGTATCATCACTATATGAAGTTCCATTAATGCTAAGAAGGCAAAACTTAGATGATATCGTGTGCGAAAGTCTAAATCTTAAAACTAAAATGCCGCATTTAACTGAATGGATTAAGCTTGTTGAGAAAGAGAAGTCTATAAAAGACGAACTCTCCATAGCACTAGTTGGAAAGTATACAGAACTTAAGGATGCTTATTTATCAATAGTTGAATCGTTCAACCACGCTGGTATATTTAATAATGTTAAGGTAAAAATCAAATGGATCGAAGCGATGGAGCTTGAGGAAGTTGATGATATTTCAAAACTGCTAGGCGATGTAAATGGAATATTAGTCCCGGGTGGATTTGGTGAAAGAGGAATACAAGGCAAAATAGAGGCAATTAAATATGCAAGAGAAAACAAAGTCCCATACTTTGGTATATGCTTAGGTATGCAGATGGCAGTTATTGAGTTTGCAAAAAATGTTTTAGGGCTTAAAGAAGCAAGTTCTACTGAACATGTATCAGACACACTTTGTCCTTGTATAGATTTGCTTCCAGGGCAAAGAGAAATTTCAAACAAAGGTGGAACAATGCGGCTTGGATCTTATGATTGTGATCTTGTTTCTGGCACCAAATCAGAAAAAGCTTATGGAAATTCACATATCAAGGAGCGGCACAGACATAGATATGAGTTTAACAATGAATATTTAGATAAGCTTATCCAAAAAGGTATGATTGTTGCTGGGACAAACCCAGATACAAACTTAGTAGAGATTATCGAGCTTAAAAATCATCCTTGGTTTGTAGGTGTACAGTTCCATCCAGAGTTTAAATCAAGGCCTTTAAGGCCGCATCCTCTTTTTAGAGAGTTTGTAAAAGCTTCAAAGAAATATAGAGATAAAAAATAAAGGAGAAAAATCATGAATAAAAAATTAGTAGACGAGATTAATTTGCAGATAAAATATGAATTCTTTTCAGCCCAACTTTATTTAGCAATGGCATCATACAGTAAAGCAAATGATTTTGATGGGTTTGAAAGTTGGTTTTTAACTCAAGTTCAAGAAGAAAACTTTCATGCTATGAAGTTTTATAGGTATATGCACGAAAGAGGAGCAAAAGTAGAAATCCCGGGTTTTGAAGATCCGAAAAACGATTATGCTTCATTAAAAGATGCCTTTAAATTTGCATTAGATCATGAAGGATTTGTAACAAGCAGAATTAGTACATTGATGGATGTTGCAACTGAAGTTAAAGATTATGCTGCAATCCAGTTTTTACAATGGTACATTAATGAACAAGTTGAAGAAGAAGACACATTTAGATCAATGCTGGGGAAAATCAAGATGGTCGGCGAAGTCGGCGAAGGCATTTATCACCTTGATAAAGAAGCCGCAACAAGAGTTTTCTCTCCTCCTGCTGCTAACTAGAAACTTGCTTAATAGACGATAAGCTGTTATAATCTGCTTTGCTGTTTTTAGCAGTACGTAAACGGAAGGAATTTTGATGTAATAATATCAAAAAATGATTTATTTATATGAAAGAAAAACTGATAATTAAAGGTGGAAAACCTTTGCATGGTGAAGTTAGTGTAGGCGGAGCGAAAAACGCTGCTGTAGCAATTTTGCCTGCTATAATACTTGCAGATGATGTTTGTGTTATCGATAATTTACCCGATATCGATGACGTTGGAGTGCTTAAAAACACATTGCAGAAGATGGGCGCAAAAATTGAAACGATATCTAAACATTGTTTAAAAATAGATCCTTCTGGAATTAATACAAACAAAGTATCTTTTGAAATTGTTAAACATATGCGTGCATCATACTATCTATTAGGAGCACTTTTTTCAAGATTTAATGAAGCACATGTTATGCTTCCAGGCGGTTGTGCAATTGGATTAAGACCAATAGATCAACATATAAAGGGGTTTACTGCAATGGGAGCAACAGTCACAACAGAATATGGTATGTTAAAAGCTTCTGTTCCTAATGGCAAATTAAAGGGAGCAGATATCTATCTTGATTGTGTTTCTGTCGGTGCAACAATAAACATTATGCTTGCAGCAGTTAAAGCAGACGGTGTTACCACTATAGTGAACGCGGCTAAAGAGCCTCATGTTGTCGATGTTGCAAATATGCTTAGGTTGATGGGTGCTAAAGTTAGCGGAGCCGGAACGGATATTATCAGAGTAAGAGGAGTCGAAAAACTTAAAGGTATCAACTATTCTATTATCCCAGATCAAATCGAAGCAGGGACATTAATGGTTGCCGCTGCAGGAACAAAAGGCGATGTTAAAATTAAAAATGTTATACCTACTCATATGGAAGCATTATCAGCAAAGCTAATGGAGATGGGTATAAAAATTGAAGAAGGCGATGATTATATTCGAGTATATGGCGGCGGAAAATATAAACATGCTAACATAAAGACGCTACCCTACCCAGGTTTCCCAACAGACTTACAGCAGCCGGTTACTGTTCTTTTAAGCACAGCAGACGGAACAAGTATGATAGAAGAGAATATGTTCGAATCACGATTTAAGCATATTAACGAAATAAGGAGAATGGGTGCAAAAGTCACTATAAACGGAAGAGTTGCTGTTGTCGAAGGAGTTGAAAAGCTGACTGGTGCTCCTGTTCGAGCAACAGACCTTCGTGCCGGTGCTGCACTTGTTATCGCAGGACTCATGGCAGACGGCGAAACCGAAATTACTAATGTAAAATATATTGACAGAGGATATGATCATATTGAAGAAAAGTTCATCGCACTTGGTGCTGATATCCATAGAGAAAAAATAGAACATGACTTTGACGATGATGATTATTTAAGTTTTTAGATTTAATATTTTAAAAGAGTTAAAGTGCATTTAATGCATTTTAGCTCTTTTTTTATTTTCATTTATTATAAAACCATATCAAGCTCTTTAGTCAGCGGCGTTAATATCGGCTCATCTTCTTCTATCTCCCCCGAATAAGGTTGAATATCATAAAAATAGTTATCAACAACGCTATCATTGATTATAGCAACTTCACCCAAAATACAATCTCCTATGCCCTTTTTTGTCTAATCCTTTTTTATCTAATAATTTTCTTGCCCACTTAATCTCTTGATTTATTTTAGAACGCTTCATATTTTCTAATCGCCTCGTTTATCTATTAACTCTTAAAAACTCTTCTACTTCATGTTTTTCGGGCATACCTGGTATGCCTCCTCTTTTTCCTACACAAAGAGCCCCGGTTGCATTAGCAACCCTAAGCATATCTTCTAAGTCCAGTTTTTCTAAATTTAAAATATCTTTATCCGATGAAACTATTTGATATAGCATCGCCCCCATAAAAGCATCACCAGCGCCTGTTGCATCAACACACTTTACTTTAAATGGTGGAACTTTTCCAGATCCATTTTTATGATAGAAATAACTTCCTTCTGCTCCTTTAGTTATTAATACAAGTTTCATACCTCGGTTCAGCATATCCTGACCTGCTTTGTCTAAATCTGCATATCCTGTGAGCAGCTCTGCTTCCTCTTCCGACATCTTAATAATATCGCAATATTCAAGCCCAAGCTTCATGCCTTCTATCGCATCATGTTTACTTGTCCAAAGTGGTGCTCTATAGTTCGGATCATAAGATATTAGCTTGCTATTATCTTTAGCATATTTAACAGCACCAAGAACGCTGTCTTTGGATGGTTGGTCTGTAAATGAAAGAGACCCAAAATGTAAAAGTTTAGCGCTGTCAATTAAACTATAATCTATCTCGTCCTTTTCAAGTGTAATGTCTGCCCCAGGCTTTCTGTAAAAACTAAAATCTCTGTCTCCATTTCCAAACAGATGAACAAAAGCTAAAGTTGTCGGGATGTCATTAGAAAAAACAACCCCCGAAGCATCAATATTGCTATTTTCCAAAACTGCTTTTAAATCTTTGCCAAACTCATCATCGCCCACTTTCCCAATAAAAGCAGCTTTTCCACCAAGTTTAGCAACCATTGCCAACATGTTCGGAGGTGCTCCTCCTGCATTTTGCTCAAAGCAATTCTTTCCATCTGCTCCTTCAAAAGGAGTAAAATCGATAAGCAATTCTCCGATACCGATTATATCAATCATTCTAAAACCTCTTTTCTTAATTATCTAGTAATTTAGTCCCATATGAATTTAATTTTTATCCTTCTATTTATTATACAAAAAAAAGCCCCTTTGTACAGTTGGCTTTTTACTTTATATCATAACTTTCTTTTATTTTTATTAAAATACTATCTCTGTTTTGCTTATCCACTTTATAAATATAAACATCGCCTCTTTGTTTTATGCTGTTTAGAAAGCTATCGGATTTATCCTTTATTACTCCAATTACATTTATATCCTCATCCAAAATTTCAAAAACCCTTCCTTTAAATTTCTCTGCTCTTCGCTCTAAAACTCCTAATTCATCCATAATAACTAAATCAGGTTTATCCTTAAAAGTTAATGCTTTAACTCCTAAATCATCAAATATATCAGGAAAGCTTTTTATAATACTATCCAGTCCACAAATCCCAACTCTATTCTCATCACTTGGTTTTTTGTCTTTCTCTTTTATGTCAAAAATATAAATTCCTGCGTTCTCATCGGTATCCGTTATTAATTTATCAGTAACAAAGCCATTTGTATTCCCTTGAAAATTAGATAAAACATCTTTTATAATAGTGGATTTCCCCACACCTTTTTCTCCATACAAAAATACCTTCATCGTTCCCCTTCTAAAGCGGTATACAGATAAATCTGGTTTTCCCTTGGCTGTCTTTAGTTTTAACAACATCCATAGGCACATCATATACTTTTTCTAAATTATTTTTCGTCAATATATTCTCTGCCTTTCCAAACCCTGCATTTGCTCCCTCTTTTATTAATAAAACTTTAGCTTTTTTAAAACCTGTATGTATCATATTGTGAGTTGACATAATAATTATATAACCTTGAATCAGCAATAGCTCTATAGAAGATAAAACAGCTCTTTGGTT
>Ga0233437_1005996_pt1 | contig 12741 bp, 6 predicted proteins | sample SI_122_August201_FD_182714 | JGI IMG/M metagenome (GOLD analysis project Ga0233437, IMG submission 182714) | Seawater microbial communities from Saanich Inlet, British Columbia, Canada - SI_122_August2016_200_MG | ecosystem: Environmental > Aquatic > Marine > Inlet | place: Canada: British... | reverse complement strand
ACAATGTACTTTATATTCACGGGCAAACGGGCAAATACCTCGAACCTGCAAGCGGCGAAGCAAGTTTGAACCTCACTAAAATGGTGCGCGAAGGTTTAAAACTGGAATTAACAGCCGCAGTGCGCAAAGTTATTACCCGGCAAACCGAGGTCAGGTACGAGGGCTTAAAGGTAAAAAGCAATGGGGGTTATTCAACTGTAAATTTAGTTGTAAAACCGGTTAAAAAACAGTCGGTATTGAATGGGTTTATTATGGTACTCTTCGAAGAAGTTACCGTCAAGCCCTCAAGCGGAGTTGAAGTTACAGGCAATTTGAAAACCGATAAAGATCAACGAATTGTCGATCTTGAAATGGAAGTAAGGGCCAAAGAAGAATATCTTCAAACTGCTATCGAAGAACTGGAAACGATTAACGAAGAATTAAAATCAACCAACGAAGAATTACAGTCGTCAAACGAAGAATTGCAATCAACCAACGAAGAGTTGGAAACATCAAAAGAAGAACTACAATCGGTAAACGAAGAACTAATAACTGTAAATACCGAACTTCAGAAAAAAATCGATGAGCTTTCGCTTGTTAACAACGACATGAACAATTTGCTTGCCGCCACTAATATTGGGACAATTTTCGTCGATCACCAACTTAATATCCAGCGTTTTACGCCAGCGGCCACGCAAATAATAAACCTAATCCAAACAGATGTGGGGCGTCCGGTAGGCCATATTGTTTCGCGATTGATCGATTACGAAAATATTATTGATGATGTAAAAAATGTTTTAGACACACTTATTCCGTTTGATGCGAAAGTTCAAACAACCGACGGAAGCTTTTTTAATATGCGGATTCAACCATACCGGACAGTCGAAAATGTGATTGAAGGCGCGGTGCTTACATTTGTGGAAATTTCGGATAGAAATAGTTTTAAGTAATGAGTAATTGTATTTAATAGTGAGTATTAAGTAGTAAGTAATTAGTATTTGTAAAATGTAGTAATTTATTGTGTGATTATAGAAAAAAATGGGCCTAAAATAATATTCAATGACAAACATAAAACATTCAATGACAATTAAATGACCAACATTAAACTTTGAACTTTGAACATTGAACTTTCAACACTCAATGACAATTATATGACCAACATTAAACATTAAACTTTGAGTCTGCTCCGAAAAGTAAAAAATAAGGAAATGCCACGAAAACACAAAAGCACAAAAATTCACAAAGCGCAGAAATACAAACATTTACATTTTAGTGAATTTGGTGTTTTAGAGATTTAGTGGCAAAAGAAACTTTTCGGAGTGGACTCAACTTTGAACTTTGAACATTCAACACTCAATGACAATTATATGACCAACTTTAAACTTTAAACTTTGAACTTTGAACTTTCAACATTCAATGACTAATTGCCCAATCTAAATATTTAGAAAAATGCCAGAATATAAAAATACCGAATTACGAAAACGCGCCGAGGCAAGGATGAATAAACTTATTGATGAAACAGAAGTATTGACCCCGCAACAAACACAAGAACTTTTGCATGAAATTCAGGTGTACCAAATCGAACTTGAAATGCAAAACGATGAGTTACGGAATATACAACTCGATCTCGATAAATCGCGCGAAAAATATTTTAACCTCTTTAACCAGGCACCGGTTGGTTTCCTTACCCTTTCGGAAGAAGGAATAATTTTGGAGGCAAATCTTCGAGTCTCAACATTGCTTGGTGTTGAATTAAACCAAATTAAAAATAAATTTATTACCCAATTTATTTGTTTCGAAAATCAAGACACTTATTACGTTGCAAGGAAAAATCTTATTAAAACCAGTAAAAATCAGACCTTCGAATTAAAAATGAAAAAGAAAAACGGCACTGTTTTCTGGGCTCGTTTTCAATCAGTTTTATCGGCTAAAACTGATGATAAAATTAAATGCAGTATTTCGATATGCGATATTAACGAACAAAAAAATGCAGAAAATAAATTAAAAGAAAGTGAGGAAAAATACCGGAAACTTGTTAATGAGGTTAACGATGGCTTTTATGTTACCAACAGTAATGGAGGTTTTACATTTGTTAATAATGCACTTGCAAAAATAATGGGACTAAGTAATTCTGAGGAATTGATCGGGCGTAATTTTTTAGAGTTTATCCCTTCTGGTAAAGTTGCCGAATTTTCAAACAGGTACAGAAAAGGTATTGAGCAAAATTTAAGCAACGATGGTTTTGATGTGGAAATTAATCAAATAAACGGACAAACTGCTTTTTTGGAAATAACTGCGGTACCAATTAAAAAAGGTAATAAAGTTATGGGGATGCATGGAATTGTCCGCGATGTAACGCAACGTAAATTAGCTGAAAAATTATTGGAAAAATCAAACAAAGATCTGGTGAAACTTAATGCTGAAAAAGACAAACTTTTTTCGATTATTGCACACGATTTAAGAAGCCCGTTTCAGGGTTTTTTAGGGTTGACAGGATTGATGGCCGATGATATTAGCGAATTCTCTACTATTGATTTATCAAGGCTTGCAAAAAAGATGAACCAAACAGCAGAGAACCTTTTTAAACTGCTGCAAAATCTGTTGGAATGGGCACAGGTACAAAAAGGCAACATTAATTTCGACCCTAAAAGTTATTTCTTTAATGAAATAGTTAAGCAGGATATTCGGCCAATTAAGCAAATGGCAATCGAAAAGGGGATTTCTATTGTAAACGAAATTTCGGATAAGCAGAAAATTTTTGCTGATGAAAATATGCTCAGGACCGTTGTCCGCAACCTTTTGACCAATGCCGTTAAATTCTCAAATAATGGCGGGGAAATTACGATTTCTGCCAAACCGGCGAATCAACATTTGCTTGAAATTGATGTACGTGATACCGGGGTTGGAATATCGAAAAATAACATTAAAAAACTTTTTAGGATTGACGAAAAAGTTGGTTCCAAAGGAACAGCAGGCGAACCAAGTACCGGATTAGGTTTGTTGCTATCGAAAGAGTTTATCGAAAAACAAGGTGGTAAAATTTGGGTAAAGAGTGAATTAGGGACGGGAACCACCTTTAGTTTTAGCCTGCCGGTTTCTAATTAGTAGCTGACCACAAAGTTGATAATTTTCTTTCACCCGTTGACTTTCCGTCAGGCCTAGCCATTTTGTTCACCCGGCGACTTTCCGTCTGGGCTTGCCATTTTGTTCACCCGTTGACTTTCCGTCACCGGATGAATAAAAATTGTCCGTCACCGGGTGAATAAAAATTGTCCGTCACCGGATGAATATAAATAAAATACAAAAGAAAGTCACCCGGTGAACTGCATACAGAAACAGATTAGCCCGGAAGTAATAAAATTCATAATTAAAATCGGGCTTTAGGTGACAAATTGTTTACAAATTGAAATTTTATTAATAATTTTGAAATACCAGAATAAAAAAACCAAAATGGATTCAACTCTTAATAAAGCACACATTCTAATTGTGGACGATCAGCAGGCAAATATCGATATCCTCAACGATATGCTCGAAATGACTGGTTATACAAATATTAAAACCACAACAGATCCACGGAGCGTGGTCGGTTTATTCAACACTTTTAAACCGGATTTGATTTTACTCGATCTGATGATGCCCCATTTATCCGGGTTTCAGGTGATGGAACAGTTGGGACCATTAATCCCGGCTGATACTTATTTCCCAATTCTTGTACTTACTGCCGATGTTAACCCCGAATCTAAAACCAGGGCACTTGCTGGTGGAGCAAGCGATTTTCTTACAAAACCTTTTGATTTGGTGGAAGTTGATCTTCGGATAAAAAACCTGCTTAATACAAAATTCCTTCACGGGCAACTCGAAAACCAGAACCAAATACTGGAAATAAAAGTTAAAGAAAGGACAATCGAACTGGAAAATGCCAACAGGGAACTTCAGGTACTCGAACAGGCAAAATCAGATTTTTTGTCAATTATTAGCCACGAAATAAATACACCATTAAATGGCATAATTGGTTTTATCGATATTTTAAAAATGGTACTCGAAGATCCTGAGCATCTCGAAATGCTTGATAACCTTGATGTTTCGGCAAAACGCCTTGAACATTTTGCTAAAATAAGCCTGCTTATTACCCGGTTAAAAACTAATAATGCTTCAATATTTTTAGAAAATGTCGGGTTAGCACAGTTGATTGAGAAGGGGGAATATAAATTTAAAGATCAGTTAAGTTCAAGTGGTATAGAATTAAATGTCGAAGGTGAAATAGAGAATTCAATTGTTCATGGCGATTTGTATTTATTAGAATTCTGTGTTGACAGCTTACTCGAAAATGCGCTAAAATATTCTCCACAAAACGGGGTTGTCACTGTTAATATAAAAACAGATCAGGCACAAACCAATTGTTCATTTATCGATCAGGGAGATGGTTTCTCTAGCAAAGCCATGCAAAATCTGTTTAAATTATTTGCCCCGGGAGAACAACACGTTGACCAAAACGAAGGCTTGGGACTTGCACTGGTAAAGCTGATAATGGATGCCCACAAAGGAGAAATCAAAGTCAGGAATAATAGCGGGGCAAAAGGAGCAATTGTTGAACTGGTATTTAAAAACTAATAATCGGGGCAAACTCTGGCAGAATGTTGTAATACTAATTGTTCTTCAAAATGCCGCATAGCAAATTTTGAAGTTATCTGTCGCGAACTTATTTCGGGTATTAATGCCGATAATACAACAAAGAAGCAGACTGAACAAAGTGAAAGTTTGCGACATTTTATTGTCAAATCGGTATAGCAACTATACCTGTTGCATTTTAGAATTCCAATTCTTTTCTTACTTTTAAAGAAAAGTTTATGCAAAAAACTATCCTTTCAATCGACTGCGGGACACAAAGTTTGCGTACAATTGTTTTTTCATTAAAGGGTGATGTTTTAGCCATCGAAAGAATTCCCTTTGAGCCCTACACAAGCCCGGTCCCGGGGTGGGCCGAACAAAATCCTGAAGTGTACTGGAGAGCACTAAAAAAAGGTTGTAATTTATTGAAAAAGAATTACCCGGGATACTTTAATAATATTGCCGGGGTAGGTGTGACAACACTCCGCGATTCGATGATCAATGTTGATAAACATGGAAAACCGCTACGCCCCGTAATGGTTTGGCTGGACCAACGAAAGGCAAAACCTGTTTACAAACCCGGGATTGGCATGAAATTATTGATAAAAACAATCGGCTTAAGCGATTCGTTAAACAAAGCCCAACGCGAAGGGAAATGTAATTGGCTAAGGCAAAATCAACCCGATGTTTGGAAGAAAACACATAAATATTTACAGGTCTCTGGATTCTTTAATTATCGTTTAACCGGAGAATTTAAAGATTCAACTGCTTCACAAATCGGGCATGTTCCGTTCGATTATAAAAAACAAAAATGGGGAAACCCCAAACACTTGCTCACTTTTAGCACAAAACTTTATCCGGTTGAAAAGGGGAAGCTACCGGAATTAGTTGAACCAGGCGGAATACTTGGTAAAATCACAAAGCAAGCCAGCGAGGAAACAGGTCTGAAAACCGGGTTGCCGGTAATTGCCTGCGGATCGGATAAAGGTTGCGAAACCCTTGGAATGGGGGTTTTAAAACCTGAAATGGCAAGCCTGAGTTTTGGTACAACGGCAACTATTCAAACAACATGTAAAAAGTATTTGGAACCCATTAAGTTTATGCCGTCGTACCCGGCAACTATCTCAGGGATGTTTAATCCTGAAGTAGAAATTTTTCGGGGATTTTGGATGATTACCTGGTTTAAAAATCAATTTGCACAAAAAGAAGCAGTTGAAGCAGCCAAAAAAGGGATTTCAACGGAGGAAGTGTTAAATGGTTTGCTTTCAGAATCCTGCCCCGGAGCAATGGGATTGGTTGTTCAGCCTTATTGGAGCCCCGGACTTTCGGAACCCGCTGCAAAAGGTGCTATGATTGGTTTTGGCGATGTACATAAAAAACCACATGTTTATCGCGCCGTAATCGAAGGCCTGGCTTTTGCGCTTTTGGAAGGAAAAGAGAAAATTGAAAAAGTTTCTAAAAGGAAAATACAAAAACTGGCAGTTTCAGGGGGGGCATCAAAAAGCGATGAAATTTGCCAGATTACCGCCGATGTTTTCAACCTGCCATTGGTCCGGGGAAAAACTACAGAAACTTCGGGGCTTGGTGCAGCAATAATTACAGCAAAAGGACTTGGTGAATATCCCTCAATTTCGGAAGCAATTAGCCAAATGGTTTGTTACGAAAATGAATTTCAACCCAATAAAAAGCACGTTGAAATTTATAAGCGCTTATTCAAAAAAGTGTATAAAAAAATGTACAAAAGATTAGAACCGCTTTACCATGAAATTCGTGAAATAACAGGGTATCCTGAATAGTTTAAAAATCGGATGTACCCGTAGTAGAGATTTCAAAATAGCCATAATAAAGTGAATTCGAATTATCAACACAATATTATTCCAAGCCAATTAAAATAGAAACGTAATAATTTCTTGGGTTTCCGGGATAGTAAAAACGTGGCAGGTTTTCCGTGAAAGATACCCAAATAAAAATTATGCTACCACAATCATAATTTTATGAACTTTAAAATTTGTAAGGTGGCTATAAAATTTAATGCATTAGTTTTTGAATTTTTAATTTATTAATTGACGAGAGTTTGACCTTAGAGAATTGGTAAGGATTGTAATATTAGCAGCTTAGTTTATGCGGGCGCGTCATCCGTCAGCTGACGGACAGTAAATCGGGCTAATTGTTTGCTATGAAAAAACACTAAGGTTAATTTTGATATGATTTTTCTTTGCTTCGTTTCTTTTCATCAAGGAAAAGAAATGAAGTGGGGTTTGGGGCAAAGCCCCAACTAATCAGATAACCAGATGATAGTTATACCAATTGTACTTTGAAATGCCGCATGGCAATTTCGAAGTTTACAATGGTTAATGCCGATACTACAACAAAGGAGTATGCTGAGTAAAACGAAAGTATGCGACATTTGGTTGTTAAATCGGTATTAAAGGGTGTCTGCGCCAATTTCGGATAATTTTCTTATGTAGAACTTACGTTAATTATAAACTTTATGCGGTACACCCGAAAAACAAGACATTTTAGTCGTAAGTGCCAGACTATGGCTCAATTCATAAAGTTGTGGACTAATAGTTCTTCATCGCAATCGAATATTTAACCTGAACTATTCATAAATTTATCTATTCCGAAATCAAACTGCTTTGAATAAAGAGAATGCTCGATTTTCGCTTCTCAAAATAGCTAAGGCTATTTCTGCGAGGCTCAACTCTGTGCTTCCCTTTATTCTGTGCATTTTGAATTCTCATAACGAAAAACTCATGAATAATTCAGGTTAATCTCCATCTTTGAAATAATTCAAAATAATTATTTTGTTTTTCTCTGTTGCTCTTTGTCCTGCCGGACTGGCTTTCATTTTTGTCTTGACACAAAAACGAAACAAAAAAGTCAAGACTGAAAAACATTTTACAAGAATTCTACATGCCGCCCCTTCCCACGCAGTGCAAACTCCTCGTCGTACCTCCTCGTCAAACAGCACTGCTTTCTGTAGCCATCGCAAAGTGACAACATTTTGAATTCTAAGCAAAACGTTTTTAGGTCACGTCCTAGCAAGATTCCTTTGCAATTACAAATGAATCCCATGTATTAAATTTAAATTGCATAAGAATTCCGATAATAAATAGATTAATCCCCAGAAAATTCAATTGATTTCAGACTATGCTCAGGTTAATATTTCAGTTTGAACTTTATTCGGAAAACAGGCACGATAAGAACCTCTTTACCATGAAATTCGTGAAATTACAGGGTATCCTGAATAGTTTAAAAATCGGATGTGCTTGTGGTAGAGATTTCAAAATAGCCATAATAAAGTGAATTCGAATTATCAACACAAAATTATTCCAGGCCAATTAAAATAGAAACGTAATAATTTCTTGGGTTTCCGGGATAGTAAAAACGTGGCAGGTTTCCGCCAAACGAAGGTGCATTTACGGCCAACATTGCGGCATATTTTACATCGAAAATATTCTGGATCCCGCCCCGGATTTCTACTTTTAGTTTTTCAATTTTTCCCCTGTATTTTATTTCTGCGTTTGTAATCCCAAACGGATCCGAAAAATCGGAGTTTGCATCGTTTACCGCCATTTCCCCTGTAAACCTGTGCCAGGCATTAAACGAAAAGTTTTTTGATGGATTAAAATTGACGGTTGCAAGCCAGGTTTTTTTTGCTGTTCCTGGTAAAAGTTTCCCCGAAAAATCATTGCCTTCATCAACAAATTCCTGAAAATGATAATTTGCCAGGGTGGCATTCCCGCTAAATGTTAGCGATGGGAATCCTCCCGGGTTTAAAATATTCCATTTTATTTCAGTCTCCATCCCGGGATGTAACGATTTTCCGGCATTAACCCCAATGTACGCATCCTCCCCGCTTCGGCGTGCAACCAGCAAATTGTTTACGTAAATCCGGTAATAGCTGGCCGAAATTTGTAAATAATCAGAAAATTGAGATCGAAACCCCACTTCTGCATTCCATCCACTTTCGGGTTTAATTTCTGTGTTTAAATCCCCTTCAGGCAGTAATGTTTCTTCAAAAGTAGGAGTTGAAAAACCGTGGCTGATATTTGCGAAAGCAGATAATTCATCGGTCACTAAAATATTTATTCCCAGGCGAGGTGAAAGTACCGGTTTGTACGAGTGTTTTCCTGATTGATCGCCGTTATCAAAAAATTGATCGGTATAATTAAAACGGGTTAAATTTCCGTTTAGCCCTGCCGAAAGAAATACCCTTTCATATAAGTTTGATTCCATTTGAAAAAACAAGTTTTCGTATTGGCGTTTTTCAATATTATCGGAAAGTAATCGGGCATTTAAATTTGAGTAAGTTGCCCAATTGTATTTTTCGCGAAAGAACTCCAAACCCGAGGAAAGCACAACTCGCGTATTTTGTGTTTCAATTACTTTTTGAATGTATCCCCGCCATCCGATAAAATTCGATGATTCTTCCAATAGGTTAAATGGCCTTAACTCATCGGCATTTCTGAAACTTCCAAAAGTGGCAAACGAAATTTTTCCGTCGTTTTTTGTAAAGTGATTAAACGAAATACCAAACTGGCCATTAACATAATCTTCAAACCCCCCGATATTTTGCCAATTGGCGGCTGCATTTTCCGGCGATTCCGTGAACGTTGTTAAATCGAGGGAGCTTGGAATAAAAGCTTTCATTTTAGTAGCTTTAAACAGCACCTGTAAATTTGATTGCCCTGAAAATGAAAATAATGAATTGATTAAAATATTAGTGCGATTTGTACTATTGTTTTCCCTGAACCCATCGCTTTTTAAAGTAGAACCCAGCGCATAAATATTGAGTTTGTCTCCGGTCAATCCCATCGACAAAGTATTTTTGAAAGTGCCGAAGGAAGCAACTGATGTTTGATTCTGCACAAAGTTTTTAACTACTGTTTTTGGGTGAAAAAGAATTGTCCCCGCCAAACCTGCACCGTACAAACTCGACGAAGGGCCTTTTATAATTTCAACTCGTTTTATGGCCGAATTTTCAAGGTCTTCTAATGTTGTTTCGCCATCGCCCGATGTTAATGGTATTTCGCCAAAATAGGCTTTTATTTTATTTGTGGAGTAGGGAGTGCGCGAGCCAATTCCACGGATTGTCAATCGGTTGGTATTGAAAGTCCCGTGGTGCATTAATACTCCCGGAACCTGGTTTAAAGCTTCAATCGGTGTAAACGAATTTCCCGTTTCCAATTGGCCGGATGTAATTAAATTAACGGGTGCGGGTGTATTAAATAAATTGTATGGCGATCTGAAAGCAGTAACAGTAACCTCGTCGATTTCGCCCGACAGGGAAGTCGTATCCTGCTGAATTTCAGGATTAACCTGCCCTTTAACAATCGATACAAAAAAAACGAAAATTAAAAAAAGTATTTGTTTAAATAATTTCATGACGCTTTCTAATGAATGTTACTGCTTTTTAATTATTAAGTTTAATTTTTTGAACTATTTTTAGCGTAACAAATAAAACTATTACAATGAAGATTCCGGCTATTTTGTTCAGTTTGCTTGTAACATTTAACATTTTTGCCCAGCAGGAAATTAATCCCCAAACTTTGGCGCCTGGTTCAAAAGCCATCGATTTTAAATTAAAGGGAACCGATGAAAAGATGTATTCACTGGCATCGTTTAAAAATTCTAAAATCCTGGTGTTTATTTTTAGCGCACCACATTGCCCAACGGCGCAGGCTTACGAAGACCGGTTAATTGCCATTCAAAATGAATATAAAACAAAAGATGTTCAGTTAGTTATGATAAACCCAAATTCGCCCGGGGCAGTTTGTTTAGAAGAACGTGGTTACTCCGATTTGGGCGACTCGTTTGAAGATATGCAAATAAGGGCAAAAGAAAAGGGGTACAATTTCCCGTTTTTAGACGATGGCGAAACGGAAGAAATGTCGATAAAATATGGCCCGGTTGCAACTCCCCATGCGTACGTTTTCGATGAGGAAAGAATTTTGAGATTTGTTGGGAGAATTGATGATTCAGAAAAAATAGGGACAGAAACCCAACACGATTTGAGAAATGCTCTGGACGCAATTATCGCTGGTAAAGAAGTGGAAATAAAACAGACCAAAGTTTTTGGCTGTTCGATAAAATGGAAATGGAAGGGAGAATATAAACAAAAACTGGATGCCGATTGGGCAAAAAAAGAGGCTCCCCTTGAAACACTTTCAATTGAAGGATTAAAAGAATTATTAAAAAACGATTCAAAAAACCTGCGGGTAATAAATGTTTGGGCAACCTGGTGTGGCCCGTGTGTTGCTGAATTTTCGGATTTGGTGGATACTTACCGAATGTTTATGGGGCGCGATTTCGAAATGTACACCATCAGCACCGACAAACTGGAAAAAAGGGAAAAGGTGAAAGATTTTCTTCAGGAAAAACAGGCAGCATTAAATAATAATTTCATTTTCGAATCGGAAAACAAATACGATTTAATCGATAATTTCGACAAAGAGTGGCCTGGCGAGATACCATTTACAGTTATAATTGAACCCGGTGGAAAAATTGTTTGGCGGAGTCACGGCGGGCTCGATTTTTATGAATTCAGAAAAGCCATTGTTGAAAACCCCTTAATTGGAAGATATTTTTAAGGAGCATTTAAAGTGGCCTTTACAAACAAACACTAATTTTCAAACTAAATTATTTTTTAATTTGCTCATGAATTTTTTTAACTTATGTTATGTTGCCTGTGTTGTACTTTCCTTAAATAACATTGTCTTTTGTTCATATTACTGTTTGGTTTAATCAAAAGTTACGATTTCCCTTTGGCATTCCATGTTAAATCTAAGCTGTCTAATTATTTGAAAACAAATGATTTGAAAGAAAAATACATTTGGATCATTCAAATAAAATAAAAAATTGAACAGTGTTGAAATTTTTAAATTTTATCGGGCAAATAAAATTTAAATTGGCATTATTTTTTATGTAAAATGTTATAACTTGCATAATTGTTTGGCTGAATCGATACGAGGAAACAACGTGAATGAATCCAGGAACAGCCATTCTGATAAGATTACTGTTAAATTAATAAAGCGATTTCCAAAGTGCCCCAGTAAAATGGAAAATTTAAACCAAATAATTTATAGCGATAATATATTTATGGCAGCAAATTCTCACTAGCAGGAAGACGGTTATGGGCGAAATACCCCTTGGCTCTGCCACGAGGATAGTCAACTTTAGAACTTTCTTTATTTCAATGAGTTTTGTTGAAAATAAAAATTTACAGATGAAAAAAATAAGGCTTTTGTATGTGGAAGATTCGCCGTTCGACAGCGATTTAGTCAATTTTCACTTCGAAGAAAATGCCCCCGATTTCAATCTGGAGATTGTAGGCACCGGTGAACAATGTTTTAAAAAGCTAAAAGAAAATGAATATGATATTTTATTATTAGACAATAATTTGCCCGATATAAACGGCATCGATATTTTAAAGCAACTCTCGGTTGAAAAAGTACCCTATCCAATAGTTTTGTTGACATTGGAAGGTGATGAAGAAGGTTATGTCGAGGCTATTAGGTGTGGGGCTTCAGATTTTATTCAAAAGTCAAAAGACTATATTTTGCACCTTCATACAGATTTAAAACAAGTATTGGAATCATATATTTAAAAAAAAGAGATTGAATCTAAAATTTCACTGTCAACTATTAAAGTCCTTTACGTCGAACACAATAAATATGACATTGCCTTAACGCTCGATTATTTCAATAACAATGTTCCGGAAATAGTAATTGAAATTACTGAAAGCGTTGACGAAGCTATAGAAATACTAAGCTGCAAAAATAATTTCGATTTGGTTTTGAGCGATATGTCAATGCCTTTTTACGATGGTATTACGTTTTATAAAAAATTAAAGTCAAATTACATAAACCTGCCTTTTGTTTTTGTTTCGGGGGCGGTAGATGAAAATAAATTAGATGCTTTTTTTAAATTGGGGGGCGGTGATTTTATTTTGAAAAATGAAAATTACCTGAACCATCTCCCAAAAATTATTGAAACTGCAATAATAAAGTTCAGGTTAAGTGAATCGGAAAAAAAGCTAAATGCTAAGTTAAGTGCCTTAACGGCTTCTTTAGAGCAAAAAGTAAAAAGCCGGACTTTAAGTTTAATAAGTGAAATAGAAGAAAGAAAGGCTAAAGAAGAAGAACTGCG
>Ga0233437_1005988_pt1 | contig 12758 bp, 17 predicted proteins | sample SI_122_August201_FD_182714 | JGI IMG/M metagenome (GOLD analysis project Ga0233437, IMG submission 182714) | Seawater microbial communities from Saanich Inlet, British Columbia, Canada - SI_122_August2016_200_MG | ecosystem: Environmental > Aquatic > Marine > Inlet | place: Canada: British... | reverse complement strand
GCATTGTCCTAATGCTGTAATGGAACAAGTTATTCTGATATTAGGATATGAGAACTTCTCACCCATCCAATCAAGCTCTCTGATTTCGTCCGTATCTGTGAGAGTAGCTGGTATCGCTGCAATATCCTTGCACATACTTACTATTGCGGTTCTTAATTGATAGTTGTCTATGAGAGTCATTTTACAGTAGCTCCCTTGAATGAAGAACGTAAGTCATTTCTGATTCCTAATGACCCTCTCAATTTCAGATTCTTTCTAAGGGTCTTCTTTGCTTTGACTATAGCAGGTCTAATATACCCTTCTTGTCCATCTGAATGATAAGGCTTTACTCCAGGGTGCATTACCATAGGAAGTATAACCTGTCCAGCTTTAGGGCCAGATTTCACTCTAGGAATACTAGGATCAGCTTTATCCCAAGGGAATACTAACGCTCCTCCAGCCTTCTTAGGTCTGATTGGATACTTTGCTCTAAGCCTGCCATGAAGACCAGAACCAAATTCCCTAGCTCTCGCATCTGGAGCATTTTTCCCTCCTGCCCTTACACGAATATAATACTTACCATTCCCATCTTTTTTCACACTGCTAGATATAGTACTACCAATTCTGGTACTGCCAACATTCTTCCTAGCTAAAACTGTAACATAGCCAGCATAACTTATAGCCGATCTATAGATAGCGTCATCAAAGTTTTTAGTTGCCATATTCTAATTGTATTTTAATATAGGGAGATAAGCAATGTGGTATTATTGCATACAATAAAGGAGAAAAAATGACACCAGTAAGAAATTTGCCTGATGACGATTATCGCTTATTCTTTGAAGATATTACTAAGCTGTGTAATAAATATAGAATTACTTTCTGTATATCCCGCCTTTTTGAGTTACCAGTGAGAGAAGTTGAAGGTAAATTACTAGATGTCGCAGGATTCTCGACAGAAGAAATGGAAGATGGAACAGTTATTGTTCCTTTCTATATAGATACTTTATCCTAATTACTGTATTCCCCTGCTACGCTCCACGCGCTTCAAAACAACCTTCAAAAATGATCTGCTGTCAGATGGGTGCATAGAAGAGAGTTGAGGGTTTCCCATCACTCGGAAGAATTCTCCATAATAAGGACTATTACTTGGAGAAGTTATTTCAACTTCATTGTAATTCTTTACTCCGACTGTCAAACATCCTATCATTCCTTCATATAAATCAATAGACTCTACCCCTTGTTCAAGTAGAACCATTGTAGGAGGCTGTGCTGACATACGCATACAGACACCAGCTTGCAGAATAGTTCCACTAGGGACACTGCCTCCAGTTTCATCATCATTTTCGTAAGTGAACGACCACACTGTTGCGGTAAGATTTAATCCAAGCACAATTTTACCTCAATGTGATAGCAGGTCTGACAAGTCTTATAGTAGCTTTTATCAAGTCTGCTGCATAACCAGCCTTTGCACTCCTGCCTAAAGATGTCACAGGCCAATCCTTTCTTTTTTCTTTGTAGTCCATAGATGACCATTCAGTTATTCCAACATCTCCATCACTACCACATCCACCTGCAACTTGACTCAATCCAATATTTGCTACAATTGTAAGAGCTTGCAATATTCCAGGTTGATTAGCTGTGCCTGTAGGAAGTCCTGCTTGATAAGCTATTTGGTATTGATAGGGAGATTGCCACTGAGCGCAATTACAAGTAGATTGTATGCAACTATAATTCAAATACGCATAAGTGTCATCAAAAATATAAGCACATCCGCTATCTTCTTTCAATGTACAAGATGTGCTTCCTTGTAAAGAAAGTACCTTCGCAGAGAGTATTTGATGCACATAACCATAATCTGTCACAATAAAATTGCTTGAGTTATAAGGATATGTACCAGTAACTATAGTTGGCAGGAGAAATGTGCCAATATACTTACTTGCCCTTTGTTCTGCGATCAGAAAAGCATTTTGACGTTGTGTAGCAGTAGACGTACCTGTCTGTCCACCATATTCAACATATATATCTTCTGTCAAAATCAGGGGGGTAGAATACGGATATATTAGCATTAGTACACAATATAACCAGAAACACTGCCAGAGGCACTAGGAGCGATAGCCCACCACTCATCCGTACTGTACCCATCTTCAAAAGTGGTTTTTGTTGCCATATACATACCTTCTGTAGCAATAGAACCGCTAGGCCCAATTCTAGTAGCATCTGCACCTTCATTTACGATAAATAAAGTATGTCGAGGCCCTGCTCCTACAATAAGAACTGGATATGCACTAGGTACTACAAATTTGAAATGTGCGCGATTTTGAGAAGTTGTCATAATTACTCCATATAGACTTATTTTATACTCTAATTCTATTCTAATCTATTGAAGTTAGCAATGTGGTATTATTTATCAGAATATAAGGAGAATAACATGAAAATATCAAAAGAAGAATATGCGGAATACCAAACCCTACTAAAGAAATCTAAATATATTTATTCAAGAGACTCTGCAAAGAGTATAAAATCTTTAGAAGACGATATAGATTTGCCCATCAAAGATTGTGTAGCAATGTTAGCTTTAATTGGATGTGAGCCTGTTTTCTCTTGTTGTGGCTTTGATTATGACGGGCAACCTTTACACAAATCTCATCAATTAGGCTATCCATACGTAAGGCTAACAGACAATTTATACTCAGAAGCTCTTCTCACATCTCCTTTCAAACAGGGATGGACAGCGAAAATTTTTGGTTCTCAGATAAGTTTAGAATTAAATACTTCTATGAATCCACATTGGAGAAAAGCGTCTTGTATACACTACTCAGAAGAAGCGGTTATAGGGATACAATATTTAGAAAACTTACTTCACAACAATAAACATCTATTTAATGATTTTGTAGTCCTAAAAGATACTAACGCTTCTCATGCTTCAGAACTGAAGTTTTGGCAGTATCCCCCTAAAACTCCTTGGACAATTTATAAAGAAGATTACATTTAATAATACATCCAGCTATCGTATAAGAAAAACCCGCCACAGTTGAGCATATCCCAAAGGGGTAGAGGCTTGGCGGGTTTACTAAATGTCAGTATATCAGATGTCAATAGTATTTGTAAGAGTCATAAAGAAAAAGTCCCGAATTTGACCACTTGGCTCTGAAAATATTAGCATTTTGCCGCAATGGAAATCCTAAGTTCTTTTTTTGTGCAGTAGCTCCTACATGATGATGTCCAATAATGTCGGTATCTAAGTACACTCTTTTACCCTGTGCTTTGACAGAGAGTGATAATGAAACATCTTCGTAAGTTCCAAGTCCATAATCTTCATCGAACCCGCCAGCTCTATTGAATAATTCTCTGCGAATAACAAAACATGCACCAGTAACTCCGAAAACGTCCCTAGATACACAGCACTTAGGATTATTAGCACTCCAACCGACTAAAGGATGAATGACATTTGCTTCTACATCCATAGATAATCCTATGTGCTGAACCTTTCCAGCAGGTCTATTAGGGTCTACACTATCATCTGGAAAGAGAAGTTTTATTCCCAACATACCAATAGAATCATCTTTCATGGTCTCTAACATACGATCTACGGCTGTTTCAGATAACAGAACATCATCCGTGAGCAGAAGAACTAAAGGAGCTTTGCCCATAGCAATACCAGTATTGCAGAGACGAGGATAGCCAACATTCTGTCCAAGCATCTTCGCATTATATTTCTCTAATAATTCACGATGATTATTTCTATCTGGAATATCTTCATTTCCATCAATAAGATAGATATTGAATGTTTTCACTGTTTGAGTTTCTAAGGCATCTAAACATTTCTCTAGGATGTCGTATCTACCAGCGGTAGGAACTACTACATCCAGAAGAAACTTTTCCTTCTTTGACTTGTTTCGTTTTCTACTCATCTAAAACCTCTTCTATCATTTCTTTAAGTTGATTTACGGGAATATCCCATGTAAGCGATTTTACATAATGTAAAGCAGCATCAGACATGTGCTTCATAATACGACCATCTTTTACACAATATAATATTTCTTCTGTCGCTTTTTCTCTGTCTATCATACTACGCTTAGAATTGCCCCAAACATCAGTAAACTCGTACTCAGGACGAATCAAAAACCCTCTAAGAACTGTCCCTAGACCATCAGCAAGCAATTCAGTCATTGCTCCTGTATTAGTAGCCATAACTGGTAATCCTACACTCATAGCTTCTAGCAGAGGTAATCCAAGACCTTCTCCCTTGCTCGTATTCAAATACAAATCAGAAGCAGCATATAGTGTCCACAGCACATCTTGAGGCAATCCACGTTCCATAACCACTAGCTCATCATTTATATCTAATGTCAAAGCCAAGTCTCTTATTTTATGTCCTACATGACTATGCTCTCTAGTCACCAGAATATATTTTAGATTATCTACACCAGACTTCTTCACCTTAGAAACAATATCCATAGCAGCCCACAAATTCTTTCTTTCTTGATTATCTGCTACAGAAAGAATGACAAATTTGTCTTCTAGTTCCATTGATTTTCTAATTCTATTTCTTGTCTCTTCGTCACGTTCAGGCCAAATCTCTGTGTCAGAACCAATCTTAATATGTTTAGCTTTTGTAAGCCCTGCTTTATGCGCTGCCTTAGTTGCTAACTCACTAATGAATAAAGCTCCGTCAGCAAACATCAAAGAAGCAGCCCATGTCATAGTAAGAGGGCCATTCTCTAGTGGAGTGATGAAAATGTATTTAGAATCTAAATCCTTCAACTTCTCGATGAAGAATTGTTGGTGAGGAACGTCTAAAGCGACTACAACTACATCAGGTTTCCAATCCAAGAAATGTAAATTGTGGGCAATAGCATGAGCGGATTTGAAATCTTTAGCTGGAATGATAGAGAAGGGAAAGTCATGCTCACTTCCATCATTCCCCAATCCAACGGCTTTCACATCAAAACCTAGACCAACAAGACCTTTCATCAAAGGAACTGTGAGGTACATATATCCAGAGCCTATAAATGCTAAATCTGTAATAAACAAAATATTTTTAGTCATATACAACCACCTGTGATTCTAGTAGTTTAGCGGTATTCCTAAACGCTTCCATCAATACGTCAGGAGAAATGTCTAATGGATACACTTCTCCCTTTCTACCCATACCTGCCATAACACAATCTACAATCATTTCTATTACATCAACAAGGTTAACATCATCAGGCACACCATCATCTTGTAGTAGATGATGCCTATTTACTTTACGATGATTATCCCACCAATCAGTTGTCTCAAAGTTATTTTTGAAGTCTTTGTAAAAAGCGTCTATACCTTCTTTATTTCTCTTATCAAAGTCATGCCAAGATTCTGCTTTTTGTAGCATCCCTATAAAGAACTCCAACCCTTCCTGAACATCCCCTATATGTTGGAGACTGCTCTCTAACAACTGATCTTTAGTTACCTTAGACACATCACAAGTTCTAGTGTCTGCTGTCTCACTCTTTTTTATATGTATCATATTTTATCCTTTCATTTATATTGAATGTGTATTATATGTTTTATTAGTAATAATGTCACTTATAATAGACTGACTTACATCATAAGCATTAGCTAATTCCCATTGACGATAATTACCAGATGCGTACCTTTTTCTTATATCCTCAGCCTCAACTTGTGTTAGTTTTGCCTGAGGATGACTTTCACTAGCAATACCAAACAAAGCACTTTTCTCTCCAGACCTATCTTTTGACATACGTTTTTTGGTTTCTTCTGTATGAGTCTTTCCCCAAAAATGATTCCTTTTTCCTGTAAATGCAATAGATAACTTTTTCTTATGTTCATCTGAAAGTTTACATCCCCTTTTTGAAATTGAAATTTTTTCTTTGGTTTCGTCTGAAACTATATGCCCCATTTGAGATTCAGACATCTTTCTTTTGGTCTCTTTTGAATGGTTTCTATCTCTATTAGGAGCAATAACATCTTTAGCAATATTATAATCAAATCCGTATTTTACCACATTATCTAAATACCACTGCTCTCTAATAGGCACATTTTCTCTATCGCTTACTACTTCTACGATTTCAAATTTGAAACTACTTTCTTTATATTTATTCCATGCTCTTTGTAAATGACTATTATCGTGAAATTCTCCCTTTAGTTTTCGTGTATGTACCCGCCATCGTGTATCAATATCTACACTACCACCTACATACATCTTCCCATTCACAAGATTAGTAATTTTATACACTCCAGATATTATTTTAGACATGAAAATATTTCCTTTTCCCAAACATCTAAAATTCTATTAAGGGAGAAGCGTTCTTTAGCTAATCTCTGAACTTCTTTAGCTTTCTCTTCTAACAAGTCCTGATTTCTCAGTAAATTGACTGCACTAGCGACAAACTTCTTAGACCATTCTGGTGTAAAAGGACTTCCAGGTATCATAACTCCCATGTTAGTTGTAGACAACGCTCCCCAATCATTTGTAATTGGGAGACATTGTGCTACCTGGTTTTCTGCGGTAGAAATACAAAAAAGCTCATCGTACGAAGACGGGTACAGTTCTAACTGAGCTTCTAATTGATGCCTAATAAGCTCATCTCTCTTTACTGCACCAAGATATGTTACTCCAGGAAGCCTAGCAAATTTAGCCTTGAACTGTTGCGTTGCTTGAGGGTCTGCCCACTCACTCCATAATCTCCAATCTGATGTAATCACCAAAGACGCTTCTGGAACATCTCGAACAATCTCTGCCCATACAGCATGTAACTGCATCACACCTCTATCTGGCATGTGATTGAAGATGCAACGATAAGGAACTTTCTCTACTTCATCTTCTTCATACTCCCATACACGGATAGGAATATCTATGGTAATAGTGTCCTGTATGCCATAAAAATCTTTGAAATAATCTGCATGACGTTCTGAAATGGTGACTATTTTATCTACTTTTGGGGCAAAATCTTTGAATGATCCTGTAGTGTGCTGGTCACATGATAGCCATACCCTGTATCCTATTGTGTGTGGAGTAAGTCTTACATTAGGAGAACGCCATATAATTACTACATCTCTTTCATCTTCTGGAGTGAAAGCATCTATTGGAAGCTGACTGAAAATCGAACTGTTAGGGGATTTAGGACTATTATATAATGTCACATCATGCCCTGCTTCATGCCAAGCTCTACAGATGGTAAGCATGAATAATTCAGAACCACCTACACCCATACGACCATCTTCACCGAAGATACTAGCTTCTGTAACTTCAAGAGGACTACCGTCATTACAGATTACGTCTATCTTCATATTAGTACCTTTTAGCCTTTTCGCACATAAACCAAAATTCTTGGTCAGTATTCTTTCTCCATATCACCTTCCATCCAGAACGCTTCAATAGGAAATTCCACTGATCTTCTTCAAGTACAGAATAATGCCCTTGTCCCACACGACCCCAATAAGCAGGATTTGGGAGAACTAGACATAGGAAGTGTGCTGATACCCTATGCCACTCCATTAGGGTAAGCAGTGGGGCAGGACTATGCTCTAGGGAATGACGAGAGAAGATTAATCCAAATGAAGCATCTGCAAACTCTTCCAAGAAACTAAAGTCGCCATTGATAACATTCTTTCCTAAACCTTTCAGTTTCTCTACGTCCATGCCATTTGATATGCCAGTGTACTCCATTCCAAGGCTTTTGAAGAACCCTTCTGCTATAGCAGCATCTCCACATCCAACATCAAGAACATTAGTAACTCCTTTCAACCCACTTATCCATTCAGTCATAATGCCACGCATAAGTGCAGTATGACCTTTATCTGGAGGAGATGGATAGTCATCACCGATTATTTCGTTTAAAAATATATTCCAGTTTACAAAATTTCTAAGCATCCGCTTCTCCCATCTAAGAACTCTCTGAAAATTTCTACTATATAATCCATCATGTCTATAGTCAAGTTTGGATGAACTCCAATCCAGAAAGACCTTTCTGTACAAATATCACTATTATATAATTTAGATAGTGTTAGATACTCAACATTCTCATAAGCAGGTTGTCGGATAAGATTACCGCCGAACATATTTCGTGTGCCTACTTTCTTTTCATTCAGGAAGTTTATGATTTCTTTTCTTGTAAAATCACAAGCGTAGGATTTCAAAGTTATAGGAAATCCAAACCAAGAAGGATCACTATTTTCAGTCGGTCTAGGAAGAATGAACCAATCTTCAAAATCTAACATCTTTTCGGAGAGATATATAAAATTATATCTACGAGCATCTACAAATTCTTGTAATCTATCCATCTGAGAGGATAATAATGCTGCCTGTAAATCTGTAATTTTTAGATTATATCCTAAACGAGAATAGACATATTTATGATCGTATCCATCAGGAAGACTTCTAAATTTATGTTCAAATCGTTTACCACAGGCATTATCTCTACCTGGGTCACAGTGACATGCCCTACCCCAGTCCCTAAAAGATTTCACAACCTTATTTATCATAGGACTATTTGTAAGAACAGCCCCACCCTCCCCTCCAGTAATATGATGTGCTGGATAATAAGAATGTGTAGAAATATCTCCATAAGATTCTACTGGCTTCTCCTCGAAAGTAGAACCTACAGCATCACAACAATCACTAATCATAAAAATATTATACTCTCTGCACAAATCTTCAAGAGCATCTGCATCAAATACATTACCAAGAGTGTGAGCAAGGACAACAGCTTTAGTCTTACCTATCACAATAGCTTCTGCAATATCATCTATCTTAGGAACGTATGTACCTAATTCAACATCAACAAATACAGGAATTGCCCCGTTCTGTATAATAGCATTTACAGTAGTTGGAAAATTCAAAGCCGTAGTAATGACTTCATCTCCAGGAAGAAGTCTACGCTCTCCAAACTCAGGTACAGTTATCGCTGTAATGGCAAGTAAATTGGCACTGCTTCCACTGTTACACAATGTAATATACTTTACACCATTTCCCAAATGCTTACGAAGTTTATTCGTGTATTCTCTTGAATACTTCCCTTCTGTATACCATTGCCCAAGTGAACATTCCACCAATTTTGCTACATCATCTCCATTTATATCCGCACCATGAGGAGAGATGTAAGTTTCTCCAGGAATGAACTCACTAAATGTTCCTGAAATCAAGTGTCTACTGGATTCTATTATTTCTTTTCTTCCCATTTTATACGGCATTTTTTATTATCTCGTCTACGGTATCATATACTGAATATTCAGGCAAGAACCCCAAAGAACGTAATTTAGCTGTATCCAATTCCATCTTATCTGTTTGAACATTCTTATGAAATGTGGGAGTTTTCTTAGTCTTTATCTTTCCTGTAGGCATTGTCATGTAAGCATAGTAAACTAAATCTTGGACTTTATGAGATGTTCCAGAACCTATATTTACGATCTCACCAAGAGTAGAGTCTGAATCCATAGCTATCTTTATGGCTCTAACTACATCCATCACATTCATGTAGTCTCTGTAAACACCAGTATCATATAGGGACACTTCTCTATCATTACACATTTCTGTAATCATATAATGGAGAGCGTTTTTCTTTGCCCCTGCTCCATTATCTTCACCACCAATAACATTACATAGGCGTAAGATACGATATTTCATTCCAAAAGTATTACAATAGCTTTCTAATAACATCTCAGCAGCGTACTTCGTAATGGAATAAAATCCTTTTGGATGACAGGAAGCATCTTCTTTTACAGGGAGATCTTCTTGCGCTCCATATACGAACCATGACGACAAAAAGGTTATTTCTGAATCTGTTCCAAATACCTTTCTCATGTTCTCTAAGAAAGTGATAAAAGTAGTAAGATTTGTATCTATATCAAGATGAGGAGCTTCATGCACATTGTAATTATCCGTAGTGCTAATTGTGTATAAGACTTTATTGGAAACAGGCATATAATCAAACTTATAATTCACTAATACGTCCGCACCAAATTGCCTTACAAACTCCGTACCAATGTAACCCTTTCCAAATAAATTTATCATCTGTTTACAGGATTATGCTCGTTAGTATCTATTTGAGCTTTACATGCTAACAATGCACCTTGAGAACTTCCATGATTTTTATAGGCATCGTAATTTATTACTACCGCAGGAGAACCACATGTACAGAATAATACCCACCCCAATTTTCTAGCATCTCTATATACAAAATGGTTATCGTATGGAGTACATTTCACCTTCTGACCCATTGTAGGAATGATGATGTACTCCTGCCTGGTGAATTCTTTACCATCAGAAGTAACTTTATTCAAATCTCCCCTATGATGAATAATGTTAGGGGCTTTTGCTTCCTTTATAGCCTTCTCTACAAGAGATAGGTTGTTAGGAATACTACCATTATTTTTACTCATTCTAATCCAAACTCCTCTAACACTTTGCCAACAAGTGCATCATAGGTGAAATCTTCCATGTTAACTTTATTATACGCAGCAAGAGCAATTTCTTCTGCTTCATGTGGACTATTCAATGCCCACTGTACTCTAAGCACAGCTTCTTCCAAATCGTCAAATCCTAGATAGTGATGACCTTCCTCGAACCCAAATCTATCCAAATCTTCGCATCTATCTATAATTGGACATAACTTCATTGCCATTAGTTCAAATACACGAGCGTTCAAATCACCTAAAGATGACCAGTTTAGTCCTAGTCTAGCTCGGTTATTCAATTCTCTATACTCATCAAAGATTGGCCCATTCTCAAATAGAACAGAAATCCCTAAAGATCGTAATCTATCTATCCATTCAATTCTCTGCGGATAGGGCATACCGATAAGTACTGCATCAGCATCTTTCTCAATCTCTGTCATAGGATAGTGGACATCAGGGTCAAATGCGTAATGTAAAAGTACATCGTCCCCTTGAGCATACTTCGGGTGCATATTATAGGACACGTCAGAAACGCTTCTTGCATGAGAATAATCTAAACAGTGGCTATCTGTAAAAATAGAAACAACTTTTCCATCGGATGGCTTACTTACCCAATTTACACCTGCGTCAACAGCAATCACAATATCAGGAATCCATCCATCTAATTGCGCCTTTACTATTTCATAAGGAATTCTTCCAATATTAGGCTTAAATGGCAACGGATATGTAGGAGATTTTGCATATTTCTCCAATACGTTGAGACCTCCCAGCCAAGGAATCCATGAACCAGTATAAACACCGCAGGTTCTTAATTCTACATCAGGATTCCTATTGAAAGCATTTTCCCAATATCGAGACATACTAAGTGGATACCATATCGAAAGCATAAGAACATTTATTTTTTCTTTCGGAATTCCTTGTGTCATTTTGTCACCCATTTTTCCCTGAACTTCTGTTGATTTATTCTTGTACCCTTCTGCCTATCTTCTCCATATCCAATCGTCTTACCCCCAAGATGTATCACCACCTCAGGAGAAAGTGACCATAACTCGTAACCCTTTTCCAATGCTGTTGTAGAAATATCTACGTCTTCAAAATCGTTAGGGGCATATCGAGTATCAAAGTATCCTAACTCTTCCCAGCCTTCTTTAGTGGTTGCCAGAACAAATCCTTCTGCATAAGGGAATATCTTATCACCGAATTTGTTCCATCCAGTAGTTTCAGTGTAAACTTTTCCACTAATTAGGGTTTTAGGATACTCTTTCAATTTCTCGTCAATTTCTTCAAAGAAGCCTTTATAAATCCTGACATCAGTGGATATGAGAATAATAATATCTCCAGATGCTACTTTCAGCCCTTTGTTAGCCGTATAAAGAAATCCTAAGTTACTTTCATTGTTAATGACATTGAGATTTAGAGATACGTTATTCTTCCACCACAATAAACCCCCACGAAACCCGCTCTCTGTACTTTTATCATTTACTACAATCACTTCAAATTCGCCATTACCTTTAGTGTTGTGAATATCATAAAGTAATTGATGAAGCAAAGCGTAGTTGTTGAAGGCAGGAATGACTACAGAGGTTTTCACAGTAAATCTAATCCATCTTTGTATGAATACTGCGGTAATCCTAACTTAGCAGAAAGAGATACATCTAAACCTGCTCTATGCGGTCTAGGAGTAAATGCCTTATCATCTTTATTGTGCGTATTTATCTTAGCTTCTGGCAACCAAGTCTTCATAAACGTAGCCCAGTTAACCGTCTCGCTACCAGAGATGTGTAGTATCTTTGGCATTTCATCAATGTTATTTATATAGTATAGAATACTTTCAATGAAATGATTAATGTGCATGAAAGAACGTCTTATAAATGTTGGATAGGATTGATTGCGGTAATCTACTTCCGCACTGTAGCGTATACCTTGCAACCTTCTACTGTTAAACAAATAGCTAGTACGAATAATCTTCATATTCTCGTACTCACCAGCCATATACTCACCAGATAATTTAGTTCTACCATATTGGTTTACAGGAACACGCCTATAGTAGTCTTCTTTATATGGCCCTTTCTTTATCCATCTTTTTAGAGAAAAATCAAGATAGCTCTTCCCACTAAATACATGATCTGTAGATAAAATGACTGATGGAACACCTAGTTTCCTGGTCACCTCTCCCAAATTGAGTACCCCTCTAACATTCACATCAAACATCTCTTTGAAATTCTTATCGTCCTCACACCATTCAGGAGATGACTTAGAAGCAAGAGAGACGACCACATCTGGCTTACATGATGTAATCGCCTTCTCTACACTTTTTTCGTTTCTAATGTCACAGTCTAAAGGAACATATCCTTCTTGTTTCAATAACTCTGTGCCAACCCTAC
>Ga0233437_1005987_pt1 | contig 12761 bp, 10 predicted proteins | sample SI_122_August201_FD_182714 | JGI IMG/M metagenome (GOLD analysis project Ga0233437, IMG submission 182714) | Seawater microbial communities from Saanich Inlet, British Columbia, Canada - SI_122_August2016_200_MG | ecosystem: Environmental > Aquatic > Marine > Inlet | place: Canada: British... | reverse complement strand
CTTCTTCAGGTAGAATATGCAAAAAAAACAGTGCGCCAAGGAAGTACTGCAATTGGGATGCAGTGTAAAGATGGTGTCATCTTAGTTACAGATAAAAGAATTGTCGATAAATTGATTGTTCCAGAATCTGTTGAAAAGATTTGGAAAATTGATGATCATATTGGTGCATCAGCTTCAGGTATTATTTCAGACGCTCGTGTATTAATTGAAAGAAGTCAAGTTCTTGCACAACAACATAAAGTTACTTATGATTCTCCAATGGACGTAATAACTGTAGTCAGAGACATTGCAAACTTAAAACAAGTTACAACACAATCAGGCGGATATAGACCTTTTGGTGTATCGCTTCTTGTTGCTGGAGTGGACAATGGTCAACCAAAATTGTACGAAACTGATCCAACTGGGATTTTCTTTCAATACAAAGCATCAGTAATTGGTGAAGCAGAACCTGAAGTTGAAGAGATTCTTTACAAAGAATACAAAGAAAGTATGACAATGGATGATGGATTCAAGTTAGCATTAAAAGCATTAAAAAAATCTCTTGACAAGAACTTTGATGCTGACAAAATTGATGCTGCATTTGTATCTGTAAAAGATAAAAAGTTTGAACGTGTAACAAAAAATAAACTTAAATCATACATGAAATAAATTATTTTTTTTATTTAATATTAAATCAATAACCCAGTAACCCCAAGGGGCAAGGTTTATTGAAAGTGCAACATACATAAATGATTGAAAAAATAATGTTAAATCCAATCACTAAACAAAGTATAATATGTTGTACAAATCAACTCTAAGAGGTGGGGCAAAATTAAACCAACCAAAACATTTGACAAAGAAAAACTAGCATTAAACCTTGCAAGGTTAAAGAAAGGTGGAGAAACCTTTGAAGTAATCATTGACCCTGATAAGATTAGTTTATACAAAAAGAAAAAAATCGAAGCTAAAGAAGTATTGTTGTATGAAAAAGTCTTTTCTGATGCAAAAAAAGGGTATGAGGCATCAACTGAATTAATGAAAACAGTATTTGAAACAGAATCTATTTTAAATGTTTCAAAAATAATTCTTGATAATGGAGAAATTCAATTTACTCAAGAATATAGAGAACAAAAACGACAAGAAAAATTAAAGAGAATTCTTGATATCATTGTAAGAAATGCAATTGATCCAAGAACTCATCTACCTCATCCAAGAAATAGAATTGAGGCAGCAGTTGACGAAGCAAAAGTAAGAATTGATGATTTTAAAGATGCAGAAGATCAAGTTAATGATGTAATACATGCACTAAAACCAATCTTACCAATAAAATTTGCTACAAAAGAAATTGAACTAAAAATTCCTGCTAATTATGCAAGTAAATCCTATTCAGTTCTTGAAAGATTTGGAAAAATTACAAGAAATGATTGGTTAAACGATGGATCTTTATTATGTATAATTGAGATTCCAGCAGGTCTTCAAAATGAATTTTTTGACGCTATAAATAAACTGACTCAAGGTAATACTGAGTCAAAAGTACTAAGTGAAAAGTAGATAGGTGAACAATATAAAATGGAAAACGCAAAGTTATTAATCAAAGACAAAGACATTGTTGTTCCTGGTGATGTAGTCGCTCAAGGCATGGGATATCTTCCAAGTCTAGGCACCTATAGATCTGGTGACAATGTTTATGCATCTAGACTAGGTCTAGCAAGAATCGATGGAAAAGTAATAAAGATCATCCCACTATCAGGAAATTATATTCCTAAGAAAGGAGATGTAATAATTGGAAGAGTTAAAGATATCAACTTTTCAGGATGGTCAATTCAGACTAATTCTGCATATCAAGCAATGCTTTCAATGAAAGACGCAACAAACGACTTTATCAGACGTGGAGCAGACTTAACAAAATATTTTGATATTGGAGACAATGTTGTAACAAAGATTTACAACGTCACAAGTCAAAATTTAATTGATCTTACCATGAAAGGACCAGGTTTAAGAAAAATAGTTAGTGGAAGAATCATTAATGTTGAGCCAACAAAAGTTCCAAGAATTATCGGGAAACAAGGTTCAATGGTAAGCATGTTAAAACAAGCAACTAAATGTAATATAATTGTTGGTCAAAATGGAGTTGTTTGGGTTAAAGGACTTAAGCCAGAAGATGAAATTTTAATTGTAAAAACAATTAGAATGATTGAAGAACAAAGCCATGTATCTGGATTAACAGATCTCATTAAAAAACATCTTGAGAGTAATGGTAGAAAGGTAGGTGAATAATCAAAATGGCTTACAAAAAAAGATTAGACGGAAGAAAATTTGATGAACTTAGGCCAATGGAGGCTAAAGTTGGAGTTATTAAAAACGCAGCAGGTTCAGCATATTTCAAAATTGGAAAAACCACAGCTTATGCAGCTGTGTATGGTCCAAAGGACTTATATCCAAGATTCTTAAAAAATCCTAAAAAAGGAATCCTAAGATGTAACTATAACATGATGCCATTCTCAGGTTCTGGAGACAGAGTAAGACCTGGTCCAAGTAGAAGAAGCAGAGAAATCTCACTAGTAACTACTAACGCATTGTTACCAGTAGTGGACTTAGATGGAGTACCAAATTCAGTTGTAGATGTGTTCATTGAACTCCCACAAACTGATGCAGGAAGTAGATGTGCAGGAATTTGTGCAGCTTCAATGGCTCTTGCTGATGCTGGAATTATCATGAAAGATTTAGTTGGTGCAATCTCTGTTGGAATAGTTGATGGTCAAGTACTAATTGATCTTGATTACCCAGAAGAAGCATACGCAGAAGGTGATGTTGCTGATGTTCCAATTGCATACATCCCAAGTACTGATGAATTTTCATTATTGCAAATGGATGGAAAAATTTCACAAAAAGATTTGATTAAAGGGCTTGAACTTGCAAAAAAAGGTGCAAATCAAATCATTGAAATTCAACGTAAAGCACTAAGACAAAAATTTGAGGTGCAAAAATGAATAACGAAAAACAAGATCATGTACTCTTTTACTTAAAAAATGGTTTAAGGTATGATGGTAGGAAAAAAGAAGAGTATAGAGAAATCGAAGTTGAAACTGGCATTAGTAAAAGTGCTGAAGGATCAGCTAGAGTTAAATTTGGAGATACTCAAGTTCTTGCTGGTGTCAAGTTTGAAATAGGTAAACCATATCCAGATAAACAAGAAGAAGGTACTATGATGATTATGGCAGAATTGTTACCTTTAAGCAGTTCAAAATTTGAATCAGGTCCTCCTGGAATTCAAGCAATTGAACTAGCAAGAGTTGTTGACAGAGGGATTCGAGAGTCTGGTGCAATTGATTACAAAAAATTGTGTATCAAACCTGGAGAACTTGTTTGGACAATTATTGTAGACATTCTTCCAATTAATGATGCTGGAAACCTTTTTGACACTGCTGCTTTGGCTGCAATGTTAGCAATTAAAAATGCAAAGTTTCCAAAACTAAATGGTGACAAGATTGATTACAAAACACACACAAAGGAAAAAATTCCTTTAATTGAAGAACCTGTCTCAATTACAGTCTTAAAAATTGGTGAACACTTTATTGTAGACCCTGTTCCTGATGAAGAAGAAGTATTAGACGCTAGACTTACTGTTGCATTAACCAACGACAGTGTAATTTGTGCAATGCAAAAAGGTGGAGAACATCCTTTATCAATGGATGACATTAAAACCATGATTGAAATTGCAACAAAAAAGTCTAAGGAACTGAGAAAACATCTTGGGTGAGAACTAAAAAATGAAATATACAAAATATGAAAAAGCTCGTGTAATTGGTGCAAGAGCTCTACAAATTTCAATGGGTGCTCCGTTCATGATCAAACTTAGCAAGAAAGATTTAGAAGCTTTACAGTATAATCCTGTAAGAATTGCAAATCTTGAGTTTGATAAAGATGTTCTTCCAATCTCTGTGGTTAGACCAAGTCCAAAATCAACAGTGGAACCAAAAGAATAACTAAAATATTTTTATTTTATTTTTCTAATTTATTATTATTTAACATAAAGTTTTTATTCTAAACATGATTTTTTTTAATGTATGAAATCAATACTTCTTGTATACCATGGTGGACAATTCAAAAATTTAGTACCACAAGTCAAAAAGACTGTTAAAGAATATGGAATTAACATTGTTGTCAAAGAAAGAGATTGCATGACTAATAAATGTCACAAAGGTCATGATTTAATTATTGTAATTGGTGGAGATGGAACATTTTTAAGAGCTTCTCATCATAATAAGACTTTGCCCATGTTTGGAATTAATCCTAGACCTAATAAAAAAGAAGGTTTCTATATGCAAGCTACAATTGATGACTATAAACCAAAATTAAAAAAAGTTTTAGAAAATAAATTTAACATAACAAAATATTTGAGACTTCAGATAAATATCAATGGTAAAAATATTTCAAAATTGGCTCTAAATGATATTTTCATTGGAGATGTTAAACCTTATAACATGTTTAATTATGAGTTAAAGATTAGAACTAAAAAAGAATTTCAACGAGGATCAGGTTTAATCATAGGTACACCTACAGGAAGTCATGCATGGCTTAAAAGTGCTGGTGCCAAAGTTATGACGTTTGATGAGAAAAAATATCAATATTATGCTCGTGAATTATATGAGCGAAGACTAACTAGTAATTATAAATTAAAAACTGGAATTCTAAGCGATAAACAAACTTTTGAATTAACATGTAAAAGTCCTGGAATTTTAGTAATTGATTCAATAAGCCAAGAATTTAAATTAATGCGTGGTGCAAAAGTTAAGATAAGTGTTAGCAAAGATTATTTGGATTATATTGTTCAAAATTAACTTTTTGTAGAAAATTTTAAATATAACAAAAGATATACTATATCTTATGAAAATTATCTTGACTAATCCAATACCCTCATTCTAACTAGTCATTGGTCTCTTTAAATTATTATTAGTAAACTTACAAATTTAATTCTTTGATTTTTAAGTTCATCAATTATATGGAGGAAAATATAAATGAATATACAAACAAACATGAAACAAACAAATGAGGATAAAAGCACAGTTAGTGCTGGTAGTCTTCCTAGAACACAGATTAAGTAATCTAGATATTGCAGTAATTGGTGCTGGTTCTCTAGGTAGTATTATTGCAAAAAACATGGCCACATTTCATTCTAAAACTTGGGCTACAAAAAGAACTCTTCAAGACATACAACACTTAAAGAGTCAAGGTGTAAAAATAACAGATGATAATAGTTCAGTAGATGCATCTGTATATGTATACACAATTAAGAAACACAATTTATCTCAAGTAAATAATGAAATTAAATTATATGGGCAATTTTTAATTAGTGCAATTGCAGGAGTTACATTAAATGAACTAGATTTTTTTAACAAAGTTGCAAGAATTATGCCAAGCATTGGTGTTGCTACAAAAACTGGTTTTGTTGCTTATAGTATGAATTCAAACTGTGGAAAATACGAACAAAAAGTTATTGATTATATTTTTCAAGGAAATCATGTCTTTGAAATTGATGAATCATTGATGAATTTGGTAACTATTGGTGCATGTCTTCCAGGGTTATATGCCAAAATTCTTGAAACTGAATGTGATGATGCAACAAAACAAAATGTATTGCATATTTATGAAAACTATCTAACGATGAATGGGTTGGATTATGAAACTAGTGTTCATATAGTTGAAAGTGTAGTACAAACAATAGAATCATTTAAACTTCGTGGACTTGAGTTTGATTCAATTTATGCAAAAGTAGCATCGCCTGGAGGAGGTACAGTTAAAGCACATGAATATGCACAATCTATTGGATTTTATAATGATCTAGAGAGACATAATAAACAAGATCTAGAAATAGAAATCAATAGTATACTTGACAAAGCATATAACCACTTCAAAGGAAAATAATTTTTTTATTTTTTTCCTAAATAAATAAAATATTTGTACAACATAAGAAAACAAATATATAGAAATATACATTACAAAATGATTAAAATGAAAATTGGAATAATTGGTGTTGGTAATATGGGCAATGCTTTAGCTAAATCTTTAGTTAAATCAGGATATAATAATGTTTGGGGTAGTAATATAACTAATCTTGATAAATTAAAAGAATTAGGAATTAACGCAACCTCAAACAATGATGAAGTTATTCAAAATAGTGATTACATTATTATTAGTGTTAAACCACAAATTTTTCCAGAGGTTATAAAAAATATAGTTGTAAAAGAGAGATTGTACATTTCAATGGCTGCAGGAATTACTCTTCAAACATTATATCAATTACTAGGAACTAAAAGAGTTGCAAGAGTTATGCCAAATATTGGATTACAATTTAGTGATAGTACAACTGCTTATGTAATGGGCGAAGGTTGTAATAATGACGATGATCAAGCATTAGTAAAAATATTTAACACTGCAGGTATCTCAATAAAATCAACTGAAGACCAGATGGTAGGTTTTACTTATGCTGGATGCGCACCCGGTTTAATTGCTCGAGCACTTGAGCCTGATGTTAACACAATGCAAAATCAACATATGACTTATGATCAAATAATTAAAACACAAGCTAGTTCACTTAGAACTATAGCAAAGTTATTAGATGCTGGATTTACTCATGAAGAAATTTATAAAATGGTAGCTTCCCCAAAAGGTATTACAGAAGCTGCTTATCTTAAAAACTTAGAGCTTGGTACTTACGACAACATTAAACAAGGTGGAATTGCAGCCTTGAAAAGAAACGATGAACTTGCAAAAAAGTAGGATTATAATATTACAAAATTATATTACAAAATTAAAAGGTGAGAAATACTATGAAATTCAATTTTAAAGTAGAAGGGGTAAAATTAGCATATTTACATGTAAAAGGTATCAAAGTAAAAGAAAAATATGATAAATTAGATGATGAAAAGATTATTTTTGATCAGATAAAAAATAAATTCACATTAGATAATTTATCTGATGATGAAACCATTAAATCATTTAGAGATTTGTACTGGTCTTTTGACATGGACCCAACTAAAGACAGAGTATCAAGTGAAGCACTTGTTAGAAGAATAATCAAAGGTGAGAATCTTTGGAAAATTAATAATGTTGTTGATTCATTAAATTTAATATCAGCTAAATACAGAATTCCAATGGGATATCTTGATTATGACACACTTGTTGGAGATATTACAGTGCGATCTGCTAAAAAAGATGAAGAGTTTATTAAAATTGGTGGCAAAGTCAAAAAATGTAAAGGACATGAAATTTGTGTAGCTGATAATCAAAAGATTGTTGATTATGGATTTGCTACATCTGACTCGAACCAAACTAAAATCACAAATGAAACTAAAGATCTATTAATACTAATTTATGCAACAAAAAAAATTGATGATAAAGTTCTAAATAATGTGATTGATGATGCAGAGAAAATATTAAGTAAAGTAACTGATTTTAATATAATAAAAAAAGGAATTGAATCCTCAAACATAAAAATTACTAAAAAAAGGGATAATAATAAAATGAAACAAGATAAAAAATCTAACAATAAAAGTAATAACAAAAAACAAACATTAGGATTAACTGTAAAAAAAGATGAAGATTTTAGTGAATGGTATACTCAAGTCATTCAAAAATCTGAACTAGCTGATTATTCAGCTGTGTCTGGTTGTATTGTATATAGGCCCTATTCATATGAAGTATGGGAACATGTTCAAGAATTTTTTAATAAAAGAATTAAAAAATCAGGCGTAAAAAATGCTTACTTCCCTGTTTTAATCCCTGAAAGCTTATTAACAAAAGAACAAAATCATATTGAAGGATTTTCAGCAGAAGTAGCATGGGTAACTCATGGAGGTAACACAAAACTTGGTGAAAGACTTGCTGTTAGACCAACATCTGAAACTATTATGTATGATTCATATTCAAAATGGATTAGAAGTCACAATGATCTACCTTTAAGAATTAACCAATGGAATTCAGTTGTCAGATGGGAATTTAAACATGCAACTCCATTTTTACGTGGTAGAGAATTTTTATGGCAAGAAGGTCATACAGTATATGCAACTAAGAAAGAAGCTGACAAGGAAGTTTTAGAAATCTTAGAATATTATAAACAGATCCATGAAGATCTGTTAGCCATACCTGTTGTTAAAGGTAAAAAAACTGAAAGTGAAAAGTTTGCTGGTGCTGTTTATTCAACAACTTGTGAGACATTTTTACCTATTCAAAAAGCAATTCAAGCATGTACAAGTCATCACTTGGGTCAAAACTTTTCAAAAGCATTTGAAATATCGTTTTTAGATTCTAATGAAAAAAAACAATTTGGATGGCAAAATTCTTGGGGATTATCAACTAGAACATTAGGTGTAATGGTGATAACTCATGGAGATGATAAAGGTCTTGTAATGCCACCACATGCAGCACCAATACAAGCAGTAATAATTCCAATATTGTTTGATAAAACAAAAGAAGTTGTACTAAAAAAAGCAAATGAAATTAAAAAACAGTTGTCAAAACATAGAGTTCATCTTGATGACAGACTTGGTCATTCACCTGGATTTAAATTTAATGAATGGGAACTAAAAGGGATTCCTATTAGAATTGAAATTGGACCTAGAGACATAGAAAACAATCAAGTTGTAATTGCCAGACGAGACACATCAGAAAAAATCACTGTACCGTTAGATAAAGTAAAAGAAACAGTTGAAAACTTAATTAATGATATTCATTTAAATATGCTTGAATCTGCACGTAATAAAATGATTAATTCAATTGTTGAAGTTAAAGATTGGACTGAGTTTGTTAAAACAGTTAAAGATAAAAAATGGATTCTTGCACATCACTGTGGAACAATTGACTGTGAAATGAAAATAAAAGATGACACTAATGGTATAAAAACTAATTGCATACCTTTTGACATGCAACCTAAAAAACTAGGTAAATGTGTAAAATGCGGTAAAGACGCAGCTTATGAAGTATTATTTGCTAAGAGTTATTGATTAAAGCAATTTAATAACAAATTTTTTCTTTTTTTCTATCCAATTTACAGTTAAGTTTAAATTTAGACGTTACTTTGCAGTTGTAATATGGCTCCACTAACTATCCCATTTAATGATGTTCATATTCAATTTCAAGATTTAGAATATGTTCATTTTTGGTTTGATCCTGACAATCATGACTCTCAAAATTATTTACTTGAACAAATTGTGGATGAAGAAACATTAAAAGATCCTGGTAGTAATTCCATTGCTTATTTTATGGCTAGTGATAAAAATACACTTAAAATTGCCAAAGGATCTTCTGTACTTACTGACCCAATATTAATTTCTACAGATGGAGACGAGGCTTATGCAACAATACTTAGTATCCCTTTATCGATTCTAGACAGTAGACCTTATGAGGCCATTTCATATGATATTGAAAAACAAGAAATTCACTTAGCTCCAATTGCAGGAAATACATACCAAAATTTTACATTACCTAGAAAGATAATAGATATGGCACAGATTATAGTAAGTGAAGAAGAAATAACACAAGAAATAACTCAAAAAATAGTTCCTCAAAAGCATGTTGCTGTAGATGAAAAAAAATCTTGGTTTAGACTTGCTCATGGTCCACATGCTTTACTACCAGTATCAGTAGAACCTGATAAAACTATTTATTTAGGGCCTGAAAATGAAGGTAGTTCAGATGATTTTACTGAAAATATTACAGATTTTAAATTCCCGTTTATTTTGTTCACACATCCTAGAACATTAGCATTTCAAGGTTACTTAAATGATTCTAATGCAGAAAAAAGTATCAATGCAAAGGCATTTGGTAATGAAAGTGTTATTGAAATTGACTTAGCTCAAACTGATATGATTGTTGAACCTAATGCTTTAATCGGATGGACTGGTGATCCTTATATTGGTAGACAAATGTTTAAAGATCCAAGATTAGTTATTTTAGGTGAAAATTATTTTTATCATTACTTTTCTGGTGAGGATAAATTGTACCTCTCGTCATCAGTATCTGATGAGGGAATCTATGAAATTCTACCTGGTAAATCAAAAAATATAAACCCTGGAGCATTGATAGCTTTATCACCTAATCTTGTTAGGAAACCAAAAATGATAGGAAGAAGAGCTTATGAAATAATAAGTTGTCCAAATACATCTACAAACCCAGGATATTTAATTGCTGATGAAGATATTGACATCCAGGTAGGTCCTGCCATTATGAGAACATATGTCCAAAATCCTTTAATTGCATTTGCTTCTGCAAGTATTTTAACAGGTCTTCTAGCTAAACCTGACACTATCCTTCCTTATCTTGGTGCTTCAGGACTAGCAGCTCTTACAGGAATGGGCCTTAATAGCTTTATGAATGGAGATAGAAAAACTAGTGAATTATTACTCTCTATAAGAAATGGTGCACTACCTTTTATAATACCAACAGCTGCTAAATATGCAATGTTAGCTAGCCAAGGAATGGAATTATTTAAATAAAACTATCATATAATTATTCAATATCAAATTATATTCTCTTTATACTTAATACAAAAATATATAAAGGAGTTCTCCTCTATTTACTTTAAAATGGAGGGGACTTTAATGAGTGATAAACCTAAGAAAGACATTCCTGAGCCTCCTAAGTTTGATCTTGAAGATCTACCGGAGCCTCCACAACTTGATAATTCTCAATCATCATTACAATTAGAAGTACCAAGAGAAAAGGAAAAAGAGATGAGCATACCAGCACCAGTTAATCAAAAAACTGAAACTGTTAATAATGATATTCCACCTCCACCAACCTTGGATCAACCTCTTGAAAAGAAAGAATCTAATGCTATTACACCTACTCTTGATGCAGGTCCTAATGATATTCCACCAACCTTAGATCTACCTGTTGAGAAAAAAAAACCAATATCTCTTACAACTAAATTAGACGAAAGTCCTAAAGACATTCCACTTCCGATTCAGTTAAAAGAATCAAATGATACTAATCCTATTAAGCTTGAACCATTACCTCCTGCTGTTGACTTAGATAAGGAACTTATGTCAATGCCAACACCTGATGCAAAACCAAAAAAGACAGGTTTATTTGGTGGATTATTTGGAAAAAAGAAAAACAAAGAACAAAAATTAGATACTAATTTACCAGAATTACCAAATCTAAATGATCCAAAAAAAGATATTGGAATTCCACAAGCACCAGATGATAAATTTTTTGCACCTAAAATACAATCAGATTTACCTCCAATTCCAATAGCTCTTGAATCATCAAAAAATACTGAAATTTCAATCCCACCAGTTCCTAATATGAATGACTTGCCTGATATTCCTAAACTAGATGACATGCCAATAATGCCTCAAGTTTCTGATTTTGTAGCTGATGAAAACCCAGCATGGTTGGAAGAAGCAGAACATTTCAGAAATGATGAAATGGAATTAGAAGGCGATCATTATATTGAAGAACATAAAGAAGTTAAAACAGAGTCTGAGGCAATGCCAATTACTAGAACCCCATTATCAGAAGTTAAAGGTGTTGGCCCAAAAAGACAAAGAGCTCTTAAAAAAGCAGGAATAAAAACAGCTGAAAGTCTTGCTAAACATGATCACAAAAAGGTTGCTAAAAAAATTAAGATTCCAGAAAGTCATGCTAAAAAGATTGTTAGTCATGCTAAAAAAATTACTAAAATTAAGAAAAAACTGTCAACCCCTAAAAAGAAAAAAGGTCAAGATATTACTGACATAATTTCGTCACTTGAAACTGAAAGAAAAGCAATTGATAGATTAAAAAAACAAGAATCAATGGATGAAGATAAACTTTTAGAATTAGAAGGTCATAAAGAAATCGTAAAAGTATTAGAAAAACTTGAGAAAAAAAGATATGAACTTCAAAACTTGCAGGATAATTTGATTGCTAAAGAAAAAAATTTAGATGGTAACAAAAATTCTTACAGACGTGATCTTGAATATATTGATAACCTAAAAAGAAGATTGGACCATGATGTTAGAGAAAGAACTCAATATCTTATTAATCTTGAAAAAGAATATTTCCAGAAAGCTCAAAAGTTAGCTACTCAAAAGAGCGAAGTAGAATTAAAAAATAAGACTCAAACACAAAAAGAATTATTGCTTAAAGATCAAGAACATGTTTTAAAAGAAAAATTGCATGATATTGAAGACAGAGATATTACCATTGAGACCAAAGAAAAGAAATTAAACAAGATTATGGAAGATCTTGATAAACAAGATATTACTCTAAGAGAAAAAGAAGAAGATTTAATTAAAAGAGAATCTGAATATCTAAAAAAATTAGATGTTTTAGAATCTCACGAAAAATCAATTCTAAAAAATCTTGAGAACAAAAGAAAAAGTCTAGAGAGTAAAGAAAAAGAAGTTAAAATGCGTGAAGATAGACTTCATAAAACTCAAAGAAACATTGATAAAAAAGAAGTTGCAGTTGAATACGCTAAAGGTGTTATGCAAGAAGAGAAAAGCAAATTGATTGATGATGAATTTGAACAGTACCTTCATGATCAACTAACCGGGTCAGGTAATATTAATTTCAAGGATGTAAATACATTACAAAACCTAAAAATACCTGATTTAGGAAATAGTAATACTTCAGTGTATAAATTACATGATACATGTAAAGCATTAATTAAGCAAAATAAAGTTGCTGAAGCTAAAGTTTACTACAACCAGCTTAGAGACAGATACTACGGATTGAATTACTCTAATATTCAAGAAAAGGAAACTGTCCATAATATGATTAGATCATTGTATGAT
>Ga0233437_1005983_pt1 | contig 12765 bp, 8 predicted proteins | sample SI_122_August201_FD_182714 | JGI IMG/M metagenome (GOLD analysis project Ga0233437, IMG submission 182714) | Seawater microbial communities from Saanich Inlet, British Columbia, Canada - SI_122_August2016_200_MG | ecosystem: Environmental > Aquatic > Marine > Inlet | place: Canada: British... | reverse complement strand
TGCTCCTGCTTCTAATGCTGTTTTTAAATTCTTAGGAGATGTCATTACTCCAGTTGCCATAATAACAGGGATGTTTTTTGTTGATTCCTGACTCTTTAAATATTTTATAGTTTCAATACCATTCATTATTGGCATTTTCCAGTCAGTAATTATTAAATCCGGAAGTCGCTTCATTGCGAGCTTACATGCAACATCTCCATTTGGGGCTTTTAAAATTGTATATCCAATATCCGATTCTTTCAGGTAATCAACTAAAGTTTTCAAGTTGTCCGGCTTGTCATCAACAACAAGAATCGTATATTGTTTCATGTTTTTATTGTTAAAAAAATAATATTTCTAAAGTTAATCAATCATTTTAATCAAACTCAAATACTTCTCTTGATTAAGACCGTAAAGAGCATTATCAATTTCTTCCTTCCATTTTGTCAGCCCTATAGTTTTACTAAAATCAATTTGCTCCAAAATTTCTTCTATATCACTAAACTCAAAAACTTCATATTTCCTAAATTCTATTTGGAAAGGTACTAAAATATTTTTATCTTTTTGTGTTAATTCAATATTTTTTTCTTCAGGAAGACTTTTCTTAATGCTAATATCTACATCTTCTTGCTTACCTAAGGGTAATGTAAACCAAATAGTTGTTCCTGTTCCAACTTCCGATTCAAGCCCGATTTCGCCGCCGTGTGCTTCTACAAAAAGTTTACAAAAAGTTAGCCCTATTCCAGTAGAAGCAGTTAAGCCGGAATTTCTCGATAACACTTGTTCAAACTTACCAAATACTTTATCTAATTTGTCCGGTGGTATTCCTTCACCGGTATCAGTAATTTTTATTTGAATCAAATCTGAAGACTCTTTAAATGATTCAAGTATTATATTTCCATTGTTTGGTGTGTATTTAATTGCATTTGTAAGGATATTTACAAATACTCGTTCAACAATTTCTTTATCAATAAGAACATTATAATTTTGAAGATAGTTCTTGATTGTTATGTTTTTCTCAATGTAGAGTAAATTTATTTGTTGCAATGCCGATTCTGAAATAAGATTTAATGAACAATTCGATTTTTTTAGTTGAATTTTGGCATTTTCATATTTCTGAACATCTAGAATATTTGTTACCATATTTAGCATTTGCTTTCCAGACTGTTCTACTATTGGATTTTCTGACAAACCTATTATTGAATTTAGAGGATTCTTTAGGTCGTGAACAATCATTCCGGTCATCTCTTCTTTGAATTCGTCGAGTTCTTTTAATTTTTCGTTTGCGTATTCTAATTGTTCAGACTGAGAGCGTATTTCTTCATTCTTGGTAATTAACTCGTTGTTTTTATTCTCAATTTCTGTTTTTTGTGAGGCAAGAATGCGATTTGCTTTACGTTTTTGCAGAAAACTACGCATGACTACTACAATTACTAAAACCATTAAGCCAATAGCAGCCATCAGATAGTTTCTTATAGCTTGCTTTCGCCTTGCCTCTTCTGCCTGAATTGCATCCTTTTTTTTCTGCTCAGCCTCAATTGCTTGCTTTTCTTTATCAAATTCATATTGTTTTTCGAGACTTGTAATTTCAGCAATATTATTTTCGTTGATAAGGCTATCAGCATAAAGTTTAAACAATACATGACTTTCCAATGCCTTTCGATAATCAGTTTTTGCTAAATATATTTCGTAGAATAGATTTTGAACTTCCATTTTTCTATTCAACTCCCCAATTTCATTTGCAATATCGAGTGCAAGATATGCATATTTTAATGCTTTATGATAATTTTCAGCTTTAAGATATACACCGCTTATATTCTGATAACTTAAACTAAGATTTGGTTTGTCATCGATTTCTTGACTTATTTCTAATGCTTTTTCATAATATTCTGCAGAAAGAGAATAATCTTCCCGATTGAAATATACCACACCAATATTTGTTAAACATTGTGAAATGTTACGTTTGTTGCCTAGCTTTTTATATATCTTTAATGTTCTGGTCCAATACTCAAGGGCTTGCGTTAAATCTTCCATATGAAAATAAACTGCACCTATATTCATTAAGCATTTAGAGACTTCTTCCAAGTTGTCAATTTCTTCATTTGTACTCAAGGCTCTTTTTAAATAATTTAAAGCTTTATCATATTCTCCCTGATTTGTAAATATAATTCCAATATTATTCTCGCATTTTGCAATTTCAATTTTATCATTCAAATCCTCGTATATTTTCATTGCTTTTTGATAATATTTGACTGCATTCGGGTAATTTCCTTGTCGCCAAAAGACAATACCTAAATTTGTAAACGCAGAAGCAATTCCGTTTTTGTAGTTAATTTTCTCAAAATTTTTCAAGGATTTATCAAAGCAATCTAATGCTTCTTTATAATTTCCCTTTTCAGAACTCATCTGTCCCAAAAAATTGTAGCCTTTCCCAATCACCTTATCAAAACCCTCTTTTTTGCTGATTTCCAAAGAGTTTTGAACGTACTTTGTTGCTGTTGGGAAATCCGACATATAATAATAATAGCTGCCACAATATATTAAACTCAAAGCCTCTCCTTTCTTATAATCCAGTTGATCTGAAAGTGTTTTGGCTTCTTCTGCACACTTTAGTTTTTTTTCAGCATCCTGACGAAAATATTCATTAGCGAGTTCATTTAGAAGGTTTACTCTAATGGTGTCTTTTGTTGTGTGTTTTTGCAACAAGTTTTCAAGACTGTCAATTTCTGTTGTTTGTGCATTCAATTCTGTTAAAATAAAACCACTAAAAAGTATTACAAGAATTAATATAAATTTTTTCATCAACATAAATTTAAGTTAAATTAAACAAATTTACTAAAAGTTTTCGCAGAATATTGCTATTTCAATTATTATATCCCCAAAACTGATTTAGCACCATAAATCCGCAAGCGGATTCTCCTTATCCACGAATTATGCGAATTTCACTAATTTTTTAATCACTTTATTGAGTTGTGACAGGAATGTACAATTTTCTGATTTATTGCACTAATATTAATCCTTGCGGATTTTAGGCAACACATCAGATTAGAAATTTATATCACTTTTCTGAATGTTTGAGTTTTAAGGCTTGATCATTTTTTTGACTTAAAACTAAAGGAGTCTGAATAGTAAAATGAACTCCTTTTTCTAATTTGCTTTCAAGATGAACAGAGCCATTTAGTTTTTGTATCAGCAAATTATAAACAATATGAAGTCCCAAACCACTGCCAAGTTGTTTGTTTGTTGTGAAAAATGGATCGAAAACTTTTGATATGATATCTTCTGAAATTCCTTGACCGTTGTCTAAATATTCAATTGTCAATAAACCTTTATTTTCTGTTGCTCTGATTTCTATCTGTCCGGAATCATTTTCTTTGAATCCATGGATTAGTGAATTTGTAATGAAATTTGTAATGATCTGTGCAAAGGCATCCTGAAAACTATTTACAATGATATTTTCAGGACAGCTTATTTTTATATCAACAGGCTTTTCCTGAAGTTTTGGTTCGAGGCTTGCAATCACATTATTGATATACGATTTCAAATTGAATTCCTGAATATCTTCTGCTGCCTGATTTACTGACACTTGTTTGAAATTCTGAACTAATTTGCCTGTTCTTTTCAAATTGGCAAAAATCAAATTCCCTGCTTTAAGAGTTGAATTAATAAAAGCTTCCAATTCGCTCTTTTTCATTTTCTTACTTTTGTAAAGCTCCGAAAAATCTTGTGCTTTATTAATTAATGATGATGAAGCAGAAATGCCATTCCCAACAGGTGTATTTATTTCGTGAGCAACACCTGCTACTAAATTTCCAAGCGAAGCCATCTTTTTCGACTCAACTAATTGTTCTTGTGTATTCTCAAGCTCTTGCAGGCTTGTATGTATTTTTTTGTTTTGATTTTCAATTTCATCTTTTTGGGATGTAACTTCCTCCACAAGTTGATTTAGTTCTTCATTTTTTTGAGATATTTTTCTCTTTTGTTTTTCTATTTCATCTTTTTGTTTTCGGGTATTTCTCAGATTACGGTAGATCATCAAAACTATCAGTGCCATCGCTATAAATACAATGATTGAAGACAAAATTGTGATATTACGGATTTTTATATTTAAGGCTACTTTCTGATCTTTTGCTTGCTGTTCAATCATAAATATTCGTCTGTTTACTTCAGATTTATGTCTGATACTGTTTAGTTCTCCAACATTTATTGCACGCTCCAATTCTTTTAATTTATCAGCTTTTTCCACTTCATCTCGTATTTGAATATATTTCTTTAATGTTTCAAATGCCATGCTTTTATTGCCCAATTTGGAATATATAATACTTGCTTGTAGATAAATGTCTAATTTAGTATAATTACTTAGGATATTTATAAATTTATCAAATATTTCATTATAAAGTTTTGCGGCGGAAATATACATTTCCTTTTTTTCTAATATTTTCGCTTGGTAGGACAGCATTAACCCGGCTCTCTTTGGTTTCCCAATTTCAATAAACAATTTATAACTTTTGTCTAAATAATAAAGAGCAGTATCGTACTCTTTTGCATTCGAATAGGCATATGAGAGATATCTATATCCTTCAGCCAATCTGCTTTTATTGTCCATTCCTTTATAATATTCAATGAATTTTTTCTGATAATAGATGGATGAATCTTTTTTATTCAGACTTGCATAATTAATCCCTAACCACATGAAAAATTCATGGACATTTATTCTTCCATCTTTTTGATCATAAGCTAAGCCTTTTTGTAATATTTCGAGAGATTTGTCAATTTTATTTATGTTATAAAGCTGATATCCAGATTTCTTATAAAATTGTAATCTCAATTTAGTAAAGGACGAATCGACATTATCCAACGCTTTTTCTGTTTCAAGAAGACTAACAATATAACCTATTGTGTCGCCCACATCAAATTGCAAATTCTTTAGAGCCTGATTTGCTTTTACTAATGAATAACTTAAGTCATGTTTTTTTGAAAAATCTATTCCTTTTTTTAGATGTTTATAACTTTCTGTAATAGAAAGTCCCACTTTTTTGTATAAGATAATTCCATAGAATTTACCGAGAAGTTTATCATTCTTGATTTTATGAAGATATTCGATATGAGAAATAATTATTTTTTGTTTTTCTTCAATACCAAACTCCGATGACTTAATAATTCTAAGAGCAGAATTTTGCTTTGTTGTTGCAGAAGAACTGTCAGCATTGTATATCTTAAGTTCTTCAAATAGTTTGCTTTGCTTTTGTGCAACTATAAAATTGTGTATGAAAAGCAGGAGAAAAAAAAGGGTTCTAATTTTCATTGGATTATTCATTAATATAAGTTTTTTTAATCACACAAATTAAGTTACAAAACTACCTTTTCAGGCCAGGGATTGAATTTTGATGTTCCCCAAAGTTTATTAATATAATCAATTGAAAAAAAGTCTTCAAATGCATGAATCCAATATGTACCTTTATCAGATAATGTAATCTGATCTTCTCCATTTTTGAGAAAGCCTATTCGGTTCAACATTCTCATTTGTCTTCCATACTTTTCATCAAAACTTGCATTGAATCTATAATTGAAATCGCTCTTTTTGAATTTTGTTTCATAAATTCTCCAATAGAGCCATCCGGCCATCTGCATTTCTTCATGCAAATCTACAGAAAGTGCAATAGGAGATTTCCCTTTTTCAATGGCTTGAATATATTCAGAAACATTAAAAGTATTCACGTAAAAAGTATCTTTTAAATATGAACTCCCGCTGGCTCCCAGTCCAAGATAAGAAGGAACAGTTACCGAACAATATTTATCTATTCCACTTTTTGTAAAAGCCCAGACAGACGATCGGTCGAATCCTGAATCATAAAAAATATTCTCTAAAATTTTCAATAGTTTTCTTCTTCGGAACATGGTGCCAATTGCTGTTCCATTATTTTGAGCTTCTCTGCCCAATCGTGTGTAGGGAAATCTGAACAATGGATAAGTTGCTACTTGCTGAATTCCAAGTTTTACCATCTCTCTACCAGCCTCCTCAACCTCCTTTATAGTTTGCCCGGGCAAATCGAAAATGTAATCTATGTTTACACACTCAAAATTTCTACCTGCTGCTCTTTCAACATTCCTTTTTACTTCTAAAACTGTGTATGGCCTTTCAATTGCTTTGAGGTGTCGATCTTGAAGTGCCTCAACTCCAATGCTCAAATATTTTACTCCCAGTGCCTCTATGGCGTTCAGATTTTCTTTTGTCAAATGATTGGGATGACTTTCCATATGAACTCTGCATTGCATATTAAAACGTTTGTACAGGTGATTGATTATTTCTTCAATACCATTCCCAAGCATTGTGGTAGGCGTGCCACCACCGATATACATATTTGTTATAGGTTTATCTGATAATAGAGGTGCATAAAAATCTATTTCTTTTTTCAGTGCATTAGTATAATTTCGACTTGCTTCCTCACTGAAAATTTCTTTATTATAAGGGCAATACGGACAAATCTGGTCGCAAAATGGAATGTGCAGATATACTCCCAATTCTTCAATATTTTTAATATTTTCTTCAATAACACTATTCTCAGGAATACTATTTCTAAATAATATTTGTTCATTGCCGGTAAAGTATTTGCTTATTTTTTTTCTTAAAAGATCAGAAAGCATAGTTATTTTGTTGGTTAATTTTTCTAAAAATATATAAATCTAAAAGCATATTATTTAAATAGTTAGAAATATTTAAGTGCATTTAGTATTGCTCCCGGTTTTAATTTCAGAGTTTGATCGATCTCGGCATAACTTAAATAGCCACATTCTTCACATAACTTGGTATTGTGGCTTTCTCTACAGCAGTTATAATACTTTCCGTCCTCATAAACTTTGCAAAGAGTCAAATTTTTCTTCCAGTCGTTACGGATAGCTGATTTTAGTCCTGCTGTTGAATTTAGAATTTTATACTGTTTTTTAAGTTTCAACAACTGTTGCAAGATTTCCTTTTTTGTTGAAACATCAATATTTAGCTCATCATGTCCATAATACGGTGTGTGGAAATAGAAGAATGTCCCTTTTATTTGTGGGACTTTGTCAATAAACTCACAAAAGTCAGAAAGCTCAGTTTTATTCACTGAATTTATCGTGAAGTTAATATACAAGGATGAATGTTGAGACAGTTCAATATTATTTAATATTCGCTCAAATGATTTTCCTCTCAGAGAATCATGCGTATTACTTAATCCATCAACGCTAACAAATATTGTATCTGCGGCAGATTCTAAAGTGCGAGTGCCATTTGTGTATATGATAACTGCAAAAAATCCTTTTTTCTTGGCATATTTTACAATATCTTCCATTGTATTTTCATTGTCATTCCAAATAAATGGTTCTCCGCCTTCTAAGTAAAGACATCTTCCGCCTTCAGAATAATATGAATCAATAACATTTACAGCTTCAATAAAACTCATGCTTGCTTGCTGCCTGTCAACTACTGTGCAATGTCGGCATCTTAAGTTACATTTATTGTGAAGAACAAGTCCACAGATAAGTGGTTTGGTTTTTCCAAGAAACCAATAATTAATTAAATACCTTATTCCATAAATCATATGTTTCATAAGCACCGATTTATTTTACTTACCATTTTTTACCAAAATGCTTGTTAATTTTACTACCAGCTTTCTTGGCAAAAATCTAACAAGAAACACTTGCAGCTTATTACTCATTCCTGGCACAACAACTCTTTTGCCCTTCATCAATGAATTGTATCCAATTTTTGCTACTTCAGAAGCTTTCATAATTGGAAATAAAACTGACTCTTTCCTATCATCAAAATTCTGAAAATTTGTTTTCGTCCCGCTCGGGCATAAGGCTGTAACTGCAATTCCAAATTCTGCCACCTCCTCGGCAATAGCTTCCGAAAAACTCAGGACAAAGCTTTTAGCTGCACAATAAATAGCATTATTAGGGCCAGGTACAAAAGAACCGGTTGAGCAAATATTGAGAATTCCGCCTTTTTTAGATTTGCACATCTGCGGCAGTAACAACTTTGTAATCTTAGTATGATTTAGGCACTGCAATTGTACAAGTTCATGTTCCTTCTCCCACAATGTTTCAACAAAGGCTCCTTTCACATAGAAACCAGCATTATTGACAAGATAGTTAACATGAATTCCCTTTTCACTGACTAAGCCAAAAATTGCATCGGCTGCATTAGGATGGCTTAAATCCTGCGAAATTAGAACTGTTTCAACATTATAGTCAGCTTTTAGAATTTCAGCCAATTGCAATAATTTTTGATACTGTCTGGCAACAAGAATTAAATTATGACCATTTTTTGCAAATTGAAATGCTAATTCATAACCTATTCCACTTGATGCTCCAGTTATCAAAGTATAATTCATATATTTAAATAAAAATCTAAATATACGAAAATCAAACAAAATATCAAGTTTTCAATTCAACAACTAAAAAGCAGATATGGTTTTGAATTTACCATGGAAGATTAAGATGCTTCACTTCATTTTTATAAAAATCCTCTAACTTTTTAACGAGTTCTTTAGAAATTGGATTTTTAATGCTCTCCAAATTACTATCTAACTGTTCAATTGTGATATTCCCCGGAATAACAGTAGATACAGCATCATACGCCAGACAAAAAGAAATGGCTGTTTGTGCAAGATTATTTTGCTTGATTATATTTTTTACTTTTTCCGTCAAATCAGCTCTTATTTTAATATCCTTTCTCGACCATCGTTTTCTAATATCATCGAATGTACTATCAGAATTATATTTGCCTGAAAGCCATCCGGAATCGAGAGGGATTTTCGCAATAATACCGACATCTTGTTTTTTTGCTAAATCGAAGGCTCTTGCTGCATCCTGATGAAAAATATTGAAGAAAGCTTCTATAACTTTTGAATTTGTAGTTTTTATTAAAAGTTTCATTTCCTCGAAGGTATCCAAAGATGCTCCATAAGCTTTTATTTTTCCTTCGTCCATCAATTTTTCCAGAATTTCATAATGGTCATTGTCGTTGCCATCAAGGTATTCAATTGGCGGACTGTGTATTATGATTGAATCAATATAGTCAACTTGCAATCTTTTTAAGCTCCCTTCTAAAGATTCACGAATGTTATTTGAATTAAAGTTAATTTCTCCCTTTTCGCTACGACCGAATTTTGTATTGATTACTATTTTAGACCTGTCATAAATTTTCAAAGCTTTTCCGAGCCTTAATTCTCCGGTACCAAGACCATAAACTGGAGCAGTATCGAAAAAATTGACTCCTAATTCAATAGATTTATGTACCATGTATATAGCTTCTTTTTCAGTCATACTTTTCCATCCCGAATTTATGCCTAACTGCCATGCACCAAGACCAATTTCGGAAACTTTCGGTACATCATTTATGTATCTATTATATTTCATTATTGTCATTTTTTTAAGATTAAAATATTGGTACGCTAATAAAATTCATTTGTTAAAACGTAAAACCCTACTGCAATGCCCTCCTCGCTTTCAAAATATATTTTGCTTCATCTAATGGGCTAATTCCTTTATATTCTCTATGAACACCATGTTCATCGCTACACTCTTTGTAAGAATGAAAACGGGTTTTAATTTTAGCTTTCCCTCCCGACCTTGAACTTAGCCTAATTGGAAAATCCATTGATGTAGCAACAGGCACAAATCCCTCAAAAGAGAATTTACCATCATTAATATCAGGGCTTTCAAAACTTCCTCTCATTTGAATTATATCGCTTGATATTGCACCTAAAAGCCCCTCAGGAGCGGTAATTTTAAACCAAATATATGGCTCCAAAAATTTTGTTCCACTATTTATCAAACCATTCATTATTGCCATCGGTGTAGCTACAATAAAATCGCCCGGGCGAGAATGGACTTCATGATCTTCCCCCTCAATAAGTGTAATTTTTAAATCTGTTACTTCCCATCCTTTTGGCCCCTGCTTCAAGGCTTGCGGAATTGTTCTTTCTACTTCATTTTGATATTTTCTGTGAACATCGTCAACACTAAGTTTTGACTCATAAACAAGTCCGCTATTTGGCTCTCCGGGTTCAATTTGAAGTTTTATAATTGCCCAGCATGGTTTTGGCATCCAATATCTTGCAAATCCGACAGCATTATTTTTAGGCGATTCTTTGTAAATAACGGTGGGATCTTCAAATTTTGCTTTAACATTAAATCTGTTTTCTAAAACTCTCTCAAGTACTTCAATCTGTATCCACCCCATAATTTGAAGATTTAATTCCTTATCTTCTTTCAGCCATTCAAATTGTAGTGCAGGATCTTCTGCATCAAGAATTCTTAGTGCCTCTGCGAGTTTTGCATAATCATTTTCATTTATGGCTTTCACTTGAACTGTCAGCAGTGGACTATTTAACTTAACTTCTTTCTGAAAATTGGACTTTTTACCTAAAGTATCTCCCAGCTTTGCATCATTCAATCCTGTTAATGCAAGCACATCGCCGGCAAAACCAATAGATATATCCTTATATCCTCCTGATGCATATCTTTTAAGCTGATTAACTTTTTCAAGCTTATCTTGCGAACTATTAAAGATTTCATCTTTATTTGATATTTGTCCGCTAAAAATCCTTAGCCCAACAATTTTGCCTAATTTCTTATCATGATCGATCCTAAAAACTACAGCAGATAGATTATTTTCATCATTTATTTCCGACGTAGGTGTATATTTAACAACAGCGTTCAATAATTCTTCAATTCCAATTTGACTTTTTGCAACTCCCATCAACACAGGAAATATCTTAAATCCTTTAACAGCCTTAATCAATGAGTTGTTCAATTCATCAAAACTTATGTCCGCTTCTGAAATATAGCTCTCTAAAATTTCATCGTCATTATTTGCAATAATTTCCAATACATTTTCATCAATTTCAGTATCTTTCCAACAATTTAAAACATTAGCTTTTGCATCACCTTCATCGACAGCTTTCTGCAAAACAGCAATGTCAGAACATAAATCTTGTTTGATTTCTTGTATAACTTCTTCTGTATCAGCTCCTATTCTGTCAATTTTATTAATGAAAAAAATCGTTGGAATATTGTGCTGCTTTAGTGCCATCCATATATTTTCGGTATGTGCCTGAACACCTTCAACTGCCGAAACAACAAGTATTGCCAAATCTAAAACTCTGATTGATCGTTCCACTTCTGCAGAAAAATCAATATGTCCAGGAGTATCTATTAAGTTTATATTTGAATTTTGCCATCTTAAATTGGCAACTGCAGACTTCACTGATATACCTCGCTCTTTCTCAATATCGAGAAAATCTGTTTGGGATGTTCCATTATCAACACTTCCGGGGCTTTTTATGGCTCCAGCTTTATAAAGAAAACTCTCTGCAATAGTTGTCTTTCCTGCATCAACATGGGCTAAAATGCCTATATTTATTATATTTTTCCTCACCGAGCAAAGTTAAAAACTTTAAATCATACTCTACAATAGAAATTTTATTTTCATTGTTCGTAAAATCTATACCCATGTGATTTTTGAAATTCGCTGAAAATAAATTTCTTCATTATAATTAATATATATACTTTTGCCGCCCAAATTTGGAAATGATAATATGTTGAAATTTAATGAAATGGGTTTCAAACCCAACCTTTTGAAAGGTCTTGATGAGCTGGGATTTGTTAATCCTACACCTATACAAGAACAAGTAATCCCAATTTTTTTTGAAACAGAAAGCGACATTGTTGGCCTTGCGCAAACCGGCACAGGAAAAACTGCCGCTTTTGGTTTGCCAATTATTGAGCAAATTGATATTGAGAATAAATCCGTTCAGGCTTTGATATTATCGCCTACACGAGAACTTTGTATCCAGATTTCTAAGGATTTACAAAATTATTCGAAACATGTAAAAGGCATTGAAATAGTGTCGGTTTATGGTGGAGCAAGTATCGAAACTCAAATGAGAGCGCTTAAAAAAGGAGCACACATAATTGTTGCTACTCCTGGCAGAATGTTAGATTTAATTAAGCGAAGAGTTGCAAAAATTAATAACATTGATACTGTAGTTTTAGATGAGGCAGACGAAATGTTAGACATGGGATTTCGAGATGAATTAAATGGGATTTTGGAAAAAACTCCTGCTTTTAAAAGGACTTTACTTTTTTCGGCAACTATGCCAAAAGAAGTGGCTCGTATAGCCAAAAACTTTATGGACAGCCCTGTCGAAATTACTGTTGGAAAACAAAATGCCGGTGCCGAAAATGTCCGTCATGTATTTTATCAGGTTCATGCCCGCGACCGTTATATAGCACTCAAACGAATTGCAGATATTAACCCAAATATTTACGGAATTGTATTTTGCCGCACGAGAGCTGAAACCAAAGAAGTTGCCGAAAAGCTGATAAAAGACGGTTATAATGCCGATGCTCTTCATGGCGATCTTTCGCAAGCTCAGCGAGATCATGTTATGAAACGTTTCAGAGAAAAAACCTTACAAATGTTAGTAGCAACAGATGTTGCCGCCCGTGGAATTGATGTACAGGACATTTCTCACATTATCAACTACAATTTGCCTGACGAGCTCGAAACATATACTCACAGAAGTGGGCGTACCGGTCGTGCCGGGAAATCGGGGGTTTCTATTGCAATAGTGAATTATAGAGAAGTAACTAAAATTCCGACTATAGAAAAAATTGTTCAAAAGAAATTCGAAAGACTACTTGTTCCGACCGGAGCAGAAATATGTAAAAAACAACTTTTTAAGTTGATAGATCGAATGGAGAATGTAGTGGTTGATGAAGATCAGATAGCCCAATTTA
>Ga0233437_1005982_pt1 | contig 12765 bp, 15 predicted proteins | sample SI_122_August201_FD_182714 | JGI IMG/M metagenome (GOLD analysis project Ga0233437, IMG submission 182714) | Seawater microbial communities from Saanich Inlet, British Columbia, Canada - SI_122_August2016_200_MG | ecosystem: Environmental > Aquatic > Marine > Inlet | place: Canada: British... | reverse complement strand
CTTTTCAGACACTTCACCTCTAAAAGTTAAAAATTCAGAATCGCCAGATAATAAAACAGCATATCCAAAACCAAATTTATTATATTCATCTTTAAAATTAACAACCTCTAATTTAGGAATACCTCCCACTAAATGAGCTTTGACATTTTCTGGTTCAGAATCAGGAGTATTATCTACATACCTTCTAATATTAAGATTATATTCATTATCTCTAATTTCTTTTAAATCAACTAATCGAGAATATTTAGAATACTCTTTTTTATTTGTAAAAACATAATCAATTTTTTCAATATCTTCAGGTCTTAATTTATTTTGATTCTTTCCTTCGGCAAATTCTCCATCTGCATTAATAAATAAAATTTTCTCTTTCAATTCGTCAGGCTTATTTTTATTAATTACAAGAATACAAGCAGGAATCCCAGTCCCATAAAATAATCCTTGGGGAAGACCAATTATTGCTTCAATAATAGTTTCTCCTTCATTATGGATGCCTTCAATTAATTTTTCTCTAATTAATTTTTCTCTTCCTCCACGAAATAACACTCCATGAGGCATAATTGTTGCCATCATCCCCTTATCTTTAAGACTTGCAATCATATGCTGAACAAACATTAAATCTGCCTTTTTCCCTGTTTCAGGAGCCCATCCATAAGAGAATCTTTGCTCAAAATTAACTTCTGACTTGTTATAATTCTGTGAAAATGGGGGGTTAGCAATTACCCTATCAAATTTCCTGTAAGTTCCAGCTTTTTTATGGAGAGGATTAGTAATAGTATCTCCATTTTCAATATTATTGGCTGCATCCGAATTATTATGTAAAATCATATTCATAGCACAGATTGCCCAAACAGTCCCCGCTTTTTCCTGACCAAATAATGCAACCCTATGGGGGTTTCCACCTTGCTCTTCAATATATTGAGCAGATTGAATTAACATACCCCCAGAACCACAACAAGGATCATAAACTTCTATGCCCTCTTTTGGCTTTAATATCTGAACCAGTAATCTAACAACTTCATTTGGAGTATAAAATTCCCCCCCTTTCTTACCAGCGGAATCAGCAAAATATTTTATTAGGTATTCATAAGCAGCACCAAGTAAATCAGGAAATTCAAAGTTTTCATTAATTAGAATAGGACCTGAATTAAAATGATCGATTAAATCCTTCCATACACTATCTTTAATTTTTTGATTTTTACCTGTTGTTTTATTAAAATTAATATTGGATTTCAATACTCCTTCTAAAACATCATTTGCCTCTTCAATTGAAGCTAATGCTTTATTTAATTCTTCTCCAATATTTTGTTTATAATCTTTTATTGCAGAGTGAAAAACTCCTTTGTTATCAGTAAAACTACAATTCCATCTTGCCCTTTTTGGAATAAAAAATGTTTCGCCATAAGAATTAGTATCTTCCAATAATTTATCTAAATCTCCCTTAGGTAAGTGAGAATGCCTTTTCTTTAATTCTTCTCTTTTTTTATCAAATTCATCCGAAACTCTTTTAAGAAATAATACCCCGAAGATAAACTCTTTATATTCAGATGCATCCATTGAACCCCTAAGAATAACAGCGGCCTTATCTAAAAAGCTTTCAAGCTGGGTAAGTGAGATTTTATCTTTAATCATTTTTTAGACCCACATTCTCCCTCCACATCCTTCCTTTTACTCAAACTCAACCTATAATCCTTCACAACCCCTACTTTCTCTTTTATCTCATCCTCAACTTCGCCCATTAAAACTTTCTTATTCAACTTTGGATAACAAATCATTGAACATTCTTCATAAACTCCTTTATCCTTCATCAACTTTACAAACTCTTCCCTATCTTCAGGAAGAACAATTTTATCATATTCCTTAACAGAAGTTTTCATATTTGAACCATAAACAACATCAATCCCAAATTGCTTTGCATAACCAACTAATTTACCTTTAAGCTCTTCTTCTTTCTCTTTTAATTCAGCCAAATCCTTTTTAACATCCGCAAATTCATCAACTAACTGAACCCCTTCATCTTTCTTAAATTCCTCAACACTCTCAACCTTATCCAATTCTTCTTGATGCTTAAAAGAAGGGCAAATTGATTTAAAACCACAATAATCACATAAGCCACTTACTTGTGTGGGAAACTCAGTAGTAGACTCAATTTCTTTAATCAAATTAACAATATCCCCATGTAACTTATCTAACTGTTCTTCAGTCCTTTCAGAAACAACATCTTTATCAAAAGCAAGCATATGCCAAACTAATTTAACAGACTTCGCATCCTTAAATTTATCCTTAACCCAAATAGAATACATTGCCAACTGTCTATCTTGGTCTGCTTCTTCTTGGTCTTTCATTCTTGAATTTGTTTTATAGTCACAAACATAATAATTTCCTTCTTTATCACAAGCAAATTTATCTATTCTAACATGCCATTGGTTTCCATCCTGAAGAGTCATCCTATCTTGAGTTTCCAATCCCAAAATTGTTAATTGGTCAAATGGTTTCATCCTCTCATAATACATTGAGATGAAATCCAAGCCCATTTTCTTATAATTCTCTTGAGTTAATTCTTCTTTTACAATCAAAATATCTTCAGAATATTCTTTTTCCCACAATTCCTCAAAATACTTTAAAAGTTGCTCTTTAGAAAAATCTTTTTTGAATTTCAAATCACTATACAATTTTTCTAATGTTCTGTGGACTAAATCCCCCATAAACGCTTCAATTGTATTTTCTATCTCAGGTTTTATTCTATCAATATATTGTAACTTATACTTATATCTACATTGTTCAAAAGTACTGATTCTGGAATGTGAATAACATGCCATATCTACTTTCCCCCTATCTCTCCCGACTCAATCAATTTTTTCTTCAACTCTTCATCTTCTGGCTCAAGATATTTTGAATTTTTTAGGCGACTTAATCTATCTCTGCATTCATAAGAACAATATTTTTTATTTTTTGAAGCAGACTCAAAATTTTCCCCACAGATAGGACATATTTTTGTGTTTAATTCAGATTCATCTTCCAAATCATTCTCCTGAATATCTTCAGAAAGTTGATTATCAAATAACCCTTGTAAAATAGTCAAGGAATGGTCAATTTTAACTTGTAAATCCCCTAAATTTTCCTCCAAATATCTCCCAGAATTTAATATATTAGATACTTTGGCTCGCATATTGTCTATATTTTTTACTGCATCTTCAATTTTATTTAATTCCTTAGATACTTTTGTAAAATCTATTTCCTTTTCTTCTGAATCCTCTTTAATCATTAAAACTCTTGCAAGCTTGTATGATAGATGTAAGTTGTCTTTCTCCATATAGGTTATTATATAATTATCTGTTATCTTTATTGGTTTAAAAGCACTTGGAACTTGGTCTCTTTCTTTAAACAAAAATATCCCAAACTTTGCTTTCCTATTTTTTATAGCAGAAAAAATCTCATCTTTGGTTTTTTTTGCACTATAACCTGAACTATCCTTACATTCGATAATTAAACTAGTTTGTTTATTTCCATTCAGCTCTACAAGAATGTCACCAGTTTTGCTCCCTGCAACTTTTTTTCCGCCCACCAGTTTCACTTCATCTCCATATGGACAAACAACAGATTCCATTTCTTCAAACACATAATCTTCAAAGTCTAACCCTTTTTGTGTCCCCTTTCTCTTTTCTTCCTCTATGGCCTCTTCTACCAATATCTTCTCTTTTATCTTTTCTAATTTTTCTCCAAATTCTTTCAAATCTTCTTCTTTAAATTCCTTAAATTTATCTAAAATTCCTTCCTTCAAGTTTCGGATGGGAGAATCTACTTTACTTGGATCCAACATATTCTTTATTGTTTCTTCCTCTAAATCGGTATTTTCCTTTATTTCCTTAACAAGTTTAGAAACTGCACTTTTCTTATTGTCAAGATCAAAATTTTCGTCAAGTAGGTTTTTTATTTCTCCATCCTCCCTATCAAAATAATCCTGCATCATACCTACTAATTTTCCATCTTCGTCATCAAAATATTCTTCAATTAAATCCTTAAGTTGTGACATTGGGCTATCTTTACTGTTGAAATCAAAGGTGTTATCCAACTTCGAGGTAAATTGGTATAAAGGACTATTTTTCTTTTGAAGGTTGAAAGTATCTTCAATTTTTTTGTCTACTTTTTCACTTTGTTTTTCAAAGCTTTTTTTAGATTCTTCTAAAAATTTATTAAATTCTTTCTCAACAAAATCAACATTATCAGTTAAAACCATCTGTTTTAAACCCATGCACCCAATTATGATTGCTTTTTCTATCCAAGAGTCTAAATCTTTTTTATCCACCAGAAAATCAAATACATCTTTATTTGAGATTTTTAAATTATTAATCAGTAATTCTTTTTTTGCTTTTTTTAATTGAATGCCTGCTACCATCTTTTCACAACCTCGCAATCTCCCCTGCATCTGATAATCTTAAACCATCCTCATTCAAAACCAAATCCATATCCTTTAACTCATCCACAGCCCTATAAAACATCGCTCTAGAAATTCCAGCCTTCTCAGCCAACTCAGCGTAATTACCATTAGGAATCTCAGAAACCACATCCAAAATCTTCTTCTGACTCTCAGTCAACTTAAATGACAACCTAGGTAAATAAACAACAGTATTTCTATCTTCTTCTGGATTATAAGCAATCTTACTAATCCTATCGTGCCTTGCATAAGCCCCAAATAATAAACCAAGTGCCTGTGTCTTACGGCCAGAAGTAACATTCACAAACAACCTATCTTCCTTAGGTTGCAAATCTATAATATCAACAACTTTCCTAGCAACCTCTACAATATTATAAACATCAACCTTGCAAGTCTTAACATCAATAACTCTCCCCAAAGAATCATTAATAACCTTCAAAGACTCATTCTGCTTGTCTTTTATTCCTTTATCAATTAACAAAATCAACCTATCCGGGCCAAGCCTATTGGCGGCCAACAAAACTGGTTCAGGACTGTATAAAGTAGCAATTAAAACCTTATTTACCATAGTTTCTTCTAAATCCTCTTCGTTTATATAGGTTTCCATGAAAAAGTGTTATTCTACACAATTTATATACTTTTCTACTGATTAATAGAAATATTTATAAATGAATAGAATCTACCAAATGAATGAAAATTGAACAAAAATTAAGGAGTTATTTAGGATAATGCCAACAAGAACAATAATAAAAAAGAAATTTGAAGAATGCGACATATGTGGATGCAAATCTAAAGTAATCACAGAAAGCAGAGGAATAGGTGGTGGAGGAACTTTCCTGGAATGCCCAGGAGAAGCAAAATTTCCAAAAGAACACGATTTACTAGAAAGAAAAATAGAAGAATTAGGAAAAGCATACAAAAAGACAGAAGAAATAGCAGAAATAATTTTAATACTCAAAGAGAAATTTGAAAAAATACCCCCAAAGGAGAAGTAAGTGGAGGGAGTAATATTCACACAGTTGCTCTTATTGGGGCTAGCAATATTTTTTATTCTTCTTAATATCAAATATAAATTTTTTAGATTTAAAATAGAAAATATCTTTTTTGACATTGCGATCCCGGCTTTAATTTCACTAGGTTTGTTATTATTAAACTTTACTTCATACATGTCAATTTTTAGAGAAGCATTATTAGTTTATTTAGCCCCCATAACAGAAGAGATTATTTTTAGAGGGGCATTTATCGGGGGAACTTTAAAATTTCTTAATTCATTTAAGGTAGATGATAATAAAGTAAAATTTTTAGTAATCTTATTTTCTTCCTTTATTTTTACGATTATGCATGGAGATTTTAGTCAATCAAGAATGATCTTCGGATTAGTGATGGGGATTATGTTTTTACTTTACAAAAATAATTTACTTCCTTGCGTAATCGCACATTACATAAATAATGCAGTGTTGTTTTCTTCAATGTAGAACGTCCAGCCCGACGGCGCTTGAGTCTAACGCACCTTAAACTTCTCTAAATTAACAAGAAATAGCCTTAACCTTACTACCAACATACTCATCTTTCTTAGAAGAAATATCCCCAACTAACTCTCTAAAACCCAAATCTTCAAACTTATGCAAATTATGCTTCTTAAGTAACCTATTACTCAACTCCAAAACACTCTCCTTTTTAGAGCCATAACCCAAAATAATAGCTAATAACTCCGCAGAATCTAAAGAACCAGCACCATTTTTCTCTAATTTGTACCCTGGACGGTTAAACCAAGGCAATTCCTTCATTTTCATCTAAAAAAAAGAAGTGAATTAAAATTTATAAAAAACTATGTTGTCAAGTATATAAAAAGTGTTTTTAAGTAAGAAAAACTATAGGTGATAATGACAAAGAAAATCTTAAGACAGGGCCTAACTATAACTCTAAAAGAATTAGAAGACCTAAAAACTGAATTAACTCAAGAACAGCAAGAACTTCAAAGAGAAATAGGGGAAGAAGAAAAAATAGACTACAACCAAAAATTCTTAATATTTATTACAAACAAACAACCAAAATGTTCAGACACTTGGGAAATAGAAAAATAAAAACCTTTAAATAGTAAGAAAATCTTACTAACTTAAAATGGAAGTCACAAAAATGAGCACAAAGGGACAAGTTGTAATACCTGAAAACATAAGAAAAAACATAGAGACTGGAACCGCTTTTATAGTTACAAAAACCCAAAATATGATTATTCTAAAAGAAATTGAAGGGTTAACAGAAGAAGAAAAAAAAGAACTTAAGGAACTAGATAAAATCTGGAAAGATATTGATGAAGGGAAGGGAACTACTGTTGACGCAGAGGAGTTTCTAAAGGAAATGGATGCTTGGTGATAATTAATGATTTCAAAAGTTACAAGATCTCCACAATTTATCAAACAAACCAAGAGACTTGATTCAGAATTATTAAAAAAATTAAAGAAGCAGATAATAAAAATCATGGAAAACCCTTCCATCGGAAAACCACTTAGTTACACGCGTGGAGAGAGAACATTATACATAAAACCATTCCGATTAGTTTATTCTGTTAAGGGAGATGAATTAACACTATTAAAATTTGACCATAGAAAAAGAGTTTACAAGTAAAACGTCCAGCCCGACGGCGCTTGAGTCTACAACAACTCAATCATCTAAAAAATTCTCTTTAGAAAGTTCTTCCAAAACACTAACCATAACCAAGGGAAAAGTAACAGAAACATCACCAATAACAGTAACAGCATCCGAATCATCCTTTATCTTACCCCAAGACTTAGCTTCATTAGTACTAGCTCCACTCATAGAACCACTAGACGACGAAGCAGTTGTCATATAAACAGCATAATCCAATCCACCATTTAACAAACAAGCCAAAATAGCATGATGCTTACTAATACTCCCTCCTAAAGATATCAAACCTTTCTTCTCATCCTGTGAAGTACTAAACAATATATTACTAAAATCCTTAACCACATCAACTATAAAATCAGAATGATCCTGCTGAAACATAAACAAATGAAAACCAAAAGCCCCATCAGTCACAGCCGGACAAAATATAGGAACTTTTTTGCGAGCAGCCTGAAATAATATAGAATCCTCATCCTCTAACTTTAAACCTATTTCATTAAATATCTCAGAAGGAGTAACCCTTTTCTTTTTAGAATAAATATCTTTCAAATAAGGCTTCATCAAATCCTCAAACTTAGCATAAGATTCTGTTCTAATAAACAAATTTCCAACCCTATTTACCCCTTTCTCATATAATTCAACATCATCCTCTGAAAACGTACCAATAACAAAATCCTCTTTATGGGCCTTCATAATATCCTCTTCAATACCCCCTACGGTTGTAACAACAACATCAACTAAGCCTAACTTAATCAACTGAGCAAAAAATCCTCGCAACCCAGAAGTAACCATATTTGAAGTAAAGGTCAGATAAATCTTACAACCATCCTTTTTCATTTTAACTATAGTCTCTTTAGCTTTCTCCAAATGAATGGCCTGAAAACCAACTTTACCTAAAGAACTAACTAAGCTAGCTACATCCATTCCCTTCTTCCACTTAAGATCTTTAACAACTTCCATTAAAAAAGAAGAAAATAGCTAACTTTTAAGCGTTTTCATCTAAAATAATTCCATTTCAAGGTATCATTCTTTAGTGCCACATTTAGCCAAATATTCAGAATACATTGTCAAGCATTCCATATTCTCCGGACAGACAGGATCTATTTCATAATACGTTTCAGAGCAGCAAGAATCACAGCTCTGATCTTGGACATTCTCCGTGTAACATATCGCCCCATCAACTAAACAATCAGAACAATCTTCAGGGCAACTAACTTCATCTTCATCACCAAAACAAATACCATCTCCACAAAAATATCCATCTCCACAATTCCTCACACATTTATTATTCACACACTCTATTATTCCCTGACAAAGATAACAATCATATATACAATCATCTGGATAAGAACGTAATATCTCTTCAATTTTAGCTACTTCTTTTTCATTAACATAAATCTCACATCCAAAAGGACATTTGGCTCCAAGGCTAATACAATCTTCATTCACATCACAATAATTTGCTTTATCAATCTCACCTTGAATAAATTCTTCAGAACCATATCTCATAAAGAGATGCATCATAACGCCAATGAAACTAAAGTAAAGAATCGTAAAAAATAAAATTACAACTAAAACCCAAAACCACCATTTCTTTAAAAGATTCATAACTATACTCCGATTTCCAGATTTTTAAATCTTCTCATCACATATACTCTTTCAAAACTTCCAAATCAAAAGGGTTCTTCAGTCTTTTATCGCTTCCACCCATCATGGCCCGTATCAATCTTTCAGATGGAAAAATACGCAAGCTAATAAGTCCATGGAGGTAATGTGTGGTGGTGTCTGTAGACTTCTCAGAATATTCTGGGGGGTATCTCAAACTATCAAACGTTTCCTGGTCTCGAATTTCAAAACTTCTTGTCACTTGGTGTGTATTAACCGCAATTAATCCACAGTTTAATATTTCTACAACCCCACAATGTAGTCTCCCAAACTGATCATGAAACTTATCATTCCATGGAACATTCGCCTGAAGGCCACTTCCTTCAAATAATCCCAGCCCAAAGTCTCGCAATCCATCCGGAGTAAAAATTCCTGGAGCAGGCGCAATGAGATAATGTTGACATATTTCTCCATTCTCCCCAGCAAGGGCAAGATTTTTTGTTTCTTGATTACTATGAGTTAAAACAACACCCGGATTAGAATCTAAAATCTCTTCTACATTCCTCTTAGCATCACTAAACTTCATTAAAAAAGAAGATATTTAACTAATTTTTAAACCTTTTCAATTATCCTAACACTCTCACCAATCATTTCTTTTAGATCAACTTCCAACGCTCTCTTCAAACTACCAATATCAATCACTCTCAATTCTTCTTCCATCGAAGAAACCTTACTCTTATTCTCTTCCAAACTCTCCTTCTCCACTCTAAATTCTTCCTTTACTTTTTCCAACTCTTCAAAAACTTTTATCCCATCAAGTTTCAAACTAACTTCTCTCAATTCATCACCTAATTTAGTATGCTCATCAAAAAACATTTCGAAATCTTCTCTTGTAAACCCTTCCAATTCTTTTAATATTCTCTTTTTCTTCTGTTCTTTTAACTCAAGTTTTTCTTCCAAAATAGATTCCCTCATCTTTTTAACAATCTCCACTATCTTCAGTTCTTTATCGTCCAATAATGCTTTCAATGGGTTTGCTAAATACTTTCTTATTAAGGTGTAATCTAAAACTAATCTCTCATATTTCTTCAAAGCAGGCTCAATCCCAAAGAAATGATCAGATTGTTTTTTCTCAACCACTTTTATTTTCGATTCTAATACTTTTTTCTTATCTGTTAATTCAAGAAATTTCTCATATTCATTTCCTAATTCAATCTCTCTTATCTTAACCTCTTTCTCTGCTAACTTTTCAATCTTAGTCTGCACAACTTCTTTTATTATTCCAATCTCTCCATTCAACTTTTCCTCTTCCACTATCTTTTCTTCTATCTCGCCAATTTTTTTCTTCAAGTAAGTATATTTTTCTACTTCGGTATCCTCTGTTAATTTTCTTATTTTCCTTGATAAATCATTTAAATTTTTTATAGGTAAGGAAATGCCTAAAATCTCATCCGGGAAAAACTTTGGTAAGATCTGATAACTTTTTACAGTTCCCTTATCAAAGAGCTCAAAATTTTTATCAAAAGATTCACAAAAACCTCCACAATCATCAAAATTACTAGGCGGATTAATCCCTTTCATAAATACATTGATCTTTTGTATGCATATATCCCTGTTTCCTTCTGCTATCTGCTTAACTCTTTCAGGAAGATCCTGGTTTTTTATTTTTGCATCATCTAATTTTTGAATATTTTCTACTACCTTTTCTTTTTCCAAATCTATCTCTTCTTTTATCTCTACCAAACTCAAATTCGCATCCTCAATTGTTTTCTTAGATAGAGAACTAACAAATATCCCCAATTCAGATAAATTCATCTCTCTAATAATCTCTTCAACCTTCTGAGGCTTCTTAAAAAAATTAAAAATTCCCATTTTAGAGACTATTCACTACCTCTTAAATATCTTTTGGAAGGTTAAAAAGAACTCAAACATTTCTCTTTATCAGTTGTAAATTTACACAGTCCCGAATCTCCTTTCAAAACTGCGACATTCGTAAAACACATATCTCTATAATGGGGAACATCTGTATTTCTTAGAGTCATAGCACATCCAATGCAAAATCTTGGCCTCTTTCTAATAGAAAAACAATAATTCTCTTCAAATGTTTCCTCTGCTTTAGCAATATAACACCCATTCAAATCATCATAATTCCCATTTAAATTACCAAGGGCCTCGCACACTTCAGATTTCTCCGCCCTCAACTTCAAAAATACAGAATTAGAAGAGACATCTCCAACTGCCAGCAATAGCCAAATTACAAGAAACATTTTTATTAATTTTTTATTAGGATCCCTAGATTTCAAAAGAGTGACATCAAAAGCAACTAGAATAATAAATAATATTGTTGGAACAATAACTGCTAACGTTATAATTAATTCCTTATTCAGAAATGTAAACAAAACATTAACATACGTAATCAAAAATCCCCAAACTAAACTTAATACTAAAAAAATAAATAACTTCAAAAAAAATGATTTCTTCATAACACTCTCTAAATCTACTAATTTTTAAACCTAACTAATAAAGAAAAAAAATAAAATAAAAGAATTATGTCAATAATCTAAGTTTATTCCTTTTGAACATTAACAGCTTTTGGTCCTCTGTCTCCTTCCTCTACATCAAATGTAACAGCATCTCCTTCTTGCAATCTTACACCTTCCGCCAAACCAGTCTGATGTACGAAATACTCTGTACCATCTTCACCAGCAACAAATCCAAAACCTTTTTGATCGTTAAAAAATTTCACGGTTCCTTTCATCTTTTCACCCCCCTTCTATTAAACTTACGTTTTTTGAACATGTTATTTCCTCGTTCTCTTTCCACCTTTATTGCCTGTACTCTCTCAATATAAGGTTTTTCAACCCTTTCGACCTCGAATTCCCTATAGTCTCTCTGGATTCTCCTGAAATTATCGTAATCAAACTCACTTAATAAGTTTACTACTTTTCCTTCTTCTCCAGCTCTAGCAGTTCTTCCAATTCTATGGACATAATCCTTTGGATCTACAGGTATTTCATAGTTATATACATGTGAAACATTGGGGATATGTAATCCTCTAGCTGCAACATCTGTACAAACCAGAACTCCAAATTTCGCATCATTAAAGAATTTCAATGCGCTCATCCTCTTATTCTGAGTATGCCCGCCATGTATTGCTAATGCATCTATTTTATTGGCTTTCAAGTTTTTAACAAGAAAATCAGTAGTATGTCTAGTATTACAAAAAACCAGAGATAATCCTTTTTCATCTTTTTTCAATAAATGAGCTAACAAAGACAATTTCATTCCTCTCTGAATATCGTAATAAACTTGCTTAAGTTTGCTAGGATCAACTTGATTACCTGCACGAACTTCCTTTGGACTATTCATGAACTTATTAGATAAACTTCTAATTCTTGCATCAATAGTTGCCGAAAAGAACAAAGTCTGTCTATCTTTAGGACAATTTTTAATTATTCTCTCAACATCATCTAAAAATCCCATATCAAGCATTCTGTCTGCTTCATCTAGAACTAATATTCTAACTTTAGAAAGATCAATAGTTCTCCTTTGTAAATGGTCTAATAACCTTCCAGGGGTTGCAACTACAACTTCTGCCCTAGCTAGTTCATGAATCTGATTTTGTATTGAAACTCCCCCATAAATAGGTAGAACTCTCAATTTTTTCCCATTAGAAAACTCCTTTATAGCACCACTTACTTGCTCTGCCAACTCTCTTGTTGGAGTTAAAACCAAAGCCTGCAATCCTTCTTTTGGAGTAACAGTTTCAATTATACCTGCTCCAAATGCTAAAGTCTTTCCACTTCCAGTTTCAGACTCTCCAATAACGTCATATCCCTTAATTATATGGGGTATGGCCTCTCCTTGTATTTTTGTAGGTTCACTAAAACCCAATTCTTGAATGGTCGTAAATAGACTAGTATTTAGACCTAAATCTTCAAATATCATTTTTATTTTCTCCGTAATATATTTCAGCACTCTTATAGAAAAAGCGAAATGTTGTTTGCAAGTGCTTTCTCTCAATTCATACCTTATAGTTAGAGCGACCCTCAAGGCTTTATAAATCTTTGCATTTGCTCTTTTAG
>Ga0233437_1005980_pt1 | contig 12772 bp, 15 predicted proteins | sample SI_122_August201_FD_182714 | JGI IMG/M metagenome (GOLD analysis project Ga0233437, IMG submission 182714) | Seawater microbial communities from Saanich Inlet, British Columbia, Canada - SI_122_August2016_200_MG | ecosystem: Environmental > Aquatic > Marine > Inlet | place: Canada: British... | reverse complement strand
CTCCATCTGGACGATGTCTTGAAAAATAAATTTTTCCATTGTATTTCACTGCTCTTAGCCATACTGAATGAGCCTTGCCTGTTTTTCTTCCCTTTGTAACTAAAATTGGCCTGAATCGTTCATCTACTATTTCCATATTTGTAATATTCTGCTAAGTAATTTAACCTCATTGATAGTAGTTCTTGATATTTGAAACAATGAAAATAATTATAAAATTGCCATAGGGATATCTAAAGAAAAATTTTTGATGATTCTTTTTTATTTCCTTCTACTTTTTTGCACACTTTACACAAACAGGCATTCCATCCTCAAGTGTTATCTCTGTATTTGATGAGTGACATTTTTGACATAATCCTTTCATGTATTTTGTTCTCAAAATACTCTTTTTAAATTTTTTATGATTAGTTTCTGATCTAATACTTAGCAATTTATAATTGCCAAAGGGGATCGAAATATTGTATTCCATTGAAACAAAATCTCTTACTAAATCATTTGGAGATCTAACTGCAGTTAACGATATTTCTTTTTCAGTAGAAAAAGGAGAAATTTTTGGATTTTTGGGACCTAACGGTGCTGGAAAAAGTACAACAATGATGATCTTTACTACTTTACTAAAACCTACATCTGGAAAAGCTTTGATTGCAGGTTTTGATGTCATGAAAGATGCCAAACACGTTAGAGAGAATATTGGCTTTGTTCAACAAGAAACTACAGTTGATGAATATCTTACTGGTCGTGAAAATTTATTATTACAAGCAAAATTAAACCATATTCCTAAAAATGAAATCAATACAAGAATTGATGAAGTTTTGGAGTTAATTGAACTTTCAGATAAACAACATCAAGCGGTTGTTACATATTCTGGCGGTATGAGAAAGAGATTAGACATTGCTGGAGGCCTTTTGCATCATCCAAAAGTCTTGTTCCTTGATGAACCTACCGTTGGATTGGATATTCAAACTAGAAGAAAAATTTGGCAGTATATTAAAAAAATCCATATTGAATTTGACATGACCATTTTTCTAACTACTCACTATATGGAGGAGGCAGATAATCTATGTGATAGAATTGGAATTATAGATGGTGGCAAGATTCAAGTTATTGACTCTCCTCAAAATATGAAAAATGCTTTGGGTAATGAGATTATTTCTCTGGTTATCGAAAAAAACAATAACTACGATTCATTTTTAGTAGAATTAAAAAATATTGAATTTATAAAAAAAATTAATGATGAGGATTTAAAATTAATTCTTTTTACTTCAAATGGAACCGAAGTCATTCCAACCATTTTTCAAATTTCATCTGATCTTGGAATTAAAATTGTTACATTATCTCTAACACAACCTACTCTGGATGACGTTTTCATTTCTTACACGGGACATGAAATTAGAGATGACAAGTCAAAATTTAATCGAAAGATCGAACATGCAAAAATGAAGAGGTTACGGGCATGAATAGTATCCTCTACGACACTTATACAATTTTTTGGCGTGAGTTAAAGAGATACAAAAAATCCAGAAGTGGTGTTTTAATCCGATTAATTCAGCCTGCTATTTGGATAATTGTTGTTGGAAATATCTTTTCAGAAACTCAGCCATTAATTCAATCTGTGGGATTTGAGGGTGAATATATTGAATTTATGGCTCCTGGTGTCATTATTTTAACTGCTATTTTTACAAGTATTTTTGGTGGAGTTAACACGCTTTGGGATCGAAGATATGGTTTTATGAATAAGGCATTAACATCTCCAATTTCACGCTCTGCAATCGCTTTGGGAAAAATGTCAGCCATTTCTTTAATTGCTGCCTTACAAGCAAGTTTGATTATTGGAATTGCTTTGGCAATCGGCGTTACGTTTCCAAACCCGTTAATGATTATCCCCATAATGGGCATTGTTATTTTATTTTCACTCGGTTTTTCTGGAATATCTGTTACTCTTGCGGCAACTGCAAAGTCTCAAGAAACTTTTTGGGGAATGATAAATTTACTTGGTATGCCATTATTCATGTTGAGTCCTGCATTATTCCCATTAGAATTATTACCAAATTGGCTTGCAGTGGTTGCAAAATTAAATCCTGTAACCTATACCGTTTTGCTGGTTAGAGAATTAATGACTGGAGTTTCTGAAGGTGGTGTTCCTATTTTGATTAGTATTGCTGTGATCTTTGCATTTGTACTTGCAATGGTAGCTATTGCAAGCTATGTCTTTACTCGAGAAGTAAACAAACCATTTTAAAAAAATCTCATTTTTTGAATTTCGTTTTTATAAAATACCGTTGAACCAAAATATTTGCGATCAACTGTTACTATATAGAACAATATACTTTATGGGGAGTTTCCTTAAGTTTCAACTTGCATGTTGATTGTTATGGGACAATGGTTATCTTGGATTAAATCCAATGAAAAAGAACTTTTAACAATTTTAGACAATTTGGCAAAAAAAGCAGTTGAAACCTCCGAAGCTGTTGTTGTTTTGTTTGATGATATCACTAATGCTGATCAAGCAAAAAAAATTCATCAATTAGAAACTGAGGCTGATGTTTTAACACGAGATATCTTTTCAGAATTAAATAAAACGTTCATTACGCCTCTGGATCGTGAAGATATGCAAAGAATTGCATCAAAAGTAGACGATGTGATTGATTTCATGGATGGTATCGCTGCTAGAGTGTATAGTTACAAACTTACTTCCCCTCCTCCATATTGTAAAGAAATGGCAATAGAGTTGGTCAAAGCTACCAAAGAAGTGGAATATATGATTTCAAAATTACAGCGAATTAAGGATCCTAAAGATATGATTCAGCATTGTCGAAATACTAGCGACATTGAACATGTTGTGGATGATTTGTACCGCGAAGCAATTAGAGAATTATTTGAAAGTGATGATGCAATTAAAATCATCAAACTAAAAGATATCTATGAGACAATGGAGACTGCATCTGACAGATGTGTAGACGTATCTGATGTTATTGAAGATATTGTTTTAAAATATACTTGAGATGATTGAATGTTAGAGATAGCAATAGGCGCAATTATTGTAGCATTAATCTTTGATTTTGTAAATGGGTTTAATGATTCTGCAAATTCAGTTGCCACAGTAATTGGGACTCGTGTTTTAAAACCAATTCATGCCGTAAGTTTATCTGCTGTAATGAATTTCATTGGTCCACTTGTTTTTGGAGTTGCAGTTGCACAAACAATTGCAAAAGGAATTGTACAACCTGATGATATCACAGTGTACATAATTATCGGTGGGTTGTCAGGTGCGATTGGGTGGAGTACCCTTTGTACTTATTTTGGATTACCAATTTCTAATAGTCATTCTTTAGTAGGCGGAATAATGGGTGCTGGAATTGCAGGATTAGGATTTGAAAAATTAGTTTATGGGGGATTGACAAAAGTTTTTGCAGGAATTGTAATTGCTCCAATTGGAGGGCTAATTGTTGGTCTTTTGTTAACTGGATTGATAATTACCGTATTTGCAAAACGTAGACCTGCACCCGTAAATAAGGTATTTGGCAAATTACAAATTATTTCTTCAGCATGGTTTGCTTTAACTCATGGTGCCAATGATGGCCAAAAAACTATGGGTATTATCGCTTTAATTTTATTTTCAGCTGGATTGATTCCTGAACTTGAAATACCTCTTTGGGTAATTTTTGCTGCAGCAGCTGCAATGGGATTGGGAACTTTCTTTGGTGGATACAAAGTAATCAAAACATTGGGAGTCAAAATCACCCGACTTCGACCTTATCAGGGATTTGCAGCAGAAACAGGTGGAGGTTTAATGCTTGCAGCTTTTGCAATACTTGGAATACCTGCAAGCACCACTCATGCTATAACTGGCACAATTATGGGTGCAGGTGCTGCTAGGCGAAAACTAGCTGTAAGGTGGAAAGTTAGTAGGCAAATTGTTTTCTCATGGATAATCACCATCCCTGGTGCAGCTGCAATGGGAATCGGTTTTACTTATCTAATTCATCTTTTTGTCTAACTTACATTGATTTTTATTTCAGCAATTTTTTCCACAAACATTACTAATGGATATTTTACAATTAATCCAATCGAATCTTCTTACTCCTATAGTTCTGTTTTTTCTATTTGGAATAATTGCAGCAAGAATAAAATCTGATTTTAAAATCCCACAAGCAATATCTGAATTTTTACCAATCTATCTTCTTGCAGCAATTGGACTTCATGGAGGAATCCAGATGAGAACTACTGGATTTGAAAATATGCTTGTTCCTATGTTGGTTGCAATCGCACTTTCATTGTTGTTTACATTAAACCATTATCAAATTTTACGTAAATTAGGAAAATTCAATATTTTTGACTCTTATGCATTAGCATCTACTTATGGCGCAGTGGGGGCTGTAACCTTTTCAGTTGGATTATCTTTTCTTAAAAATCAATGAGTAACATCTGAGGGTTACCTTGCAGCTGTTTTAGCAGTTTTAGAACCTGTTGCATTTATCTTGGCAATCTTTTTGACAAATATGGCAGTATCTAAACAGATTAATGCTAAAAAACAATCTTTCACTACTGATTCTAAATCTGATATTGATGTTGGATTACACGAAACAAAAGTAAAACTTTCGAAAATACTGCGTGAATCCGTTACTGGTAAAGCTATAGTTATCTTACTTGGTAGTATTGTGATTGGATATATTATTGGTAAAGAAGGATTTGGTCCTATCAAAATTGTTTTTGATGATTTGTTCACCGGGGCAATTGTAATTTTTATGATTGAAATGGGAATTATTGCAGGTCAGAGATTGGATGATCTCAAAAAAGTTGGCATTTTTCTTATTTCCTTTTCCATAATCATGCCTACTTTTAATGGAATTATTGGAGTTGTAGTCGCTACTTTGATGGGTCTTAGCATGGGAGGCTCAGTTATGTTTGGACTTCTTTTAGCCAGTGCTTCATTTATTGCAGCTCCAGCTGTTTTACGTAATGCAATTCCACAAGCTAATCCTAGTCTTTACATTACATCTGCATTGGGAATTACTTTTCCCTACAACATCATTGTCTTATTGCCAATTATGTTTGCAGTATCTTCATTACTACATGATCCTGAAGGATCGATAGACTTATTCCATTACTCATTAAAGGATTTAATATGAAACTTTATCCTGTAAAACTACTTACAATTACTTGTGAAATTCTTGCACAAAAAAATATTATAGAGATTCTAAGTAAACACAAAATTACTGGTTATACAACTTATGAAGTAAGTGGTAACGGTGCACGTGGATTACGTGGTGAGGGTTTAACAAATGAAAAAAATGTTAAAATTGAAATAATTTTACGTGAAGAAAAGTTACAGGATATTGTTGAGGAAGTTTCTAGAACTTTATTTGCAAATTTTGCTGTAGTGTTGTATGTTAGTGATGTTGGCGTATTACGTACTGAAAAATTTTAACAACATCCTTCGTCTAAACAAAGATTCGGCATTTCTTTTGATGTTTTTTTAACTTTTGTTATTAGTTCTGATAATTGATTACTTGAAATCATGTACATTGCTTTTTTTCCTTCATCTCTTGATTTGACAATGCCACATTTTTTTAATGTCTTTAGATGATGTGATACTAACGGTTGATCTTTTTTTAATTCATTTACAAAATCACTGACACATAATTCATTATTTTTTTGTAATAATTCTAAAATTTCAAATCTTGTTTCATCACAAATACATTTTAAGAGACTAATTCCATTCATATCAATTTAAATTTATATAAACTAATATTTATGTTATATTGTGAATTTACCTACAAATATTCTATTTGTGTGCATAGAAAATGCTGGAAGAAGTCAGATGGCTGAGGCATTTTTTAAAAAACATGCTAAAAATTCATTTAATGTTGTTAGTGCTGGAACCTGCCCATCCCCCAAGATTGACCCTGTGGTTGTTTCTGCAATGAATGAGATTGGAATTGATTTAAAAAATCAACAACCACAATTATTGTCAATATCCATGATTAAAAATTCTAATAAAACTGTCAATATGGGATGCATGGATAAAGAATCCTGCCCATCATTATTTGTAAAAGATGTGGATGATTGGAACATGGATGATCCAAAAGGAAAATCTCTTGACGATGTAAGAAAAATTCGTGATCAGATTAAACATAGTGTTTTAAATTTACTTGATTCTCTTGAATGTGATAATTGATGACTTATTCCAATTTACAAATTTTTACTGTAGAGTTGATTGGAACTTTTATTCTTGTAGTTTTTGCAACCGGTTCTATTGTTTATGACTTTGAGTTCTTTGATGGTGATTTGGGAATTCCTTTTGCAGCGGTTGCGCCATTTATTGCATTACTAATTGGAGTTTATTCTTTTGGAAAAATTTCTTTGGCTCATTTTAACCCTGCAGTAACCATTGGATATTATGTTACAGGACATATAACAAAAATTCAAGTTTTATATTATTTAATTGCAGAAATTATTGGAGCCTTATTGGGTTCCCTTTTTGTTTTAAGTTTTATTGGTGAGAAAGCAAATCTTGGAGCTAATGCACCTAATTATGATTTTTCAATCTTTATAATATTTCCCGTAGAAGTTTTAGCTTCTACAATGCTGATGGGTGTAATTTTCTATGTTGTATATACAAAAGGTTTACGTGGATTTAGTGGTATTGCCATTGGGGGAATTGTTGCATTGGATATTTTATTTTTAGCTTTCATTTCTGGTGCATCTATGAATCCTGCTAGAGCACTTGCGCCAGCACTATTATCTGGAACTTTTGGTGATTTGTGGCTTTATTTGACTGCGCCATTTATTGGCACTTTAATTGCTGCATTTCTATTTCGTGGAAAATTTCAAGCACAAAGGACTCAAATTAGGAATAATAATGACCGTATTATAGATTGAATGTGTCTGCATCAAGAAAATTATTCAATGATTCAAAAAAAGTAATTCCTTCAGGCGTAAACAGCCCTGTTAGATATTTTGAACCTTATCCATTTTTTACAAAAAAATCAAATGGTGCATATATTTGGGATGAAGACAATAGACGTTACATTGATTTCTGTAATGCCTATGGTGCTTTACTTTTAGGACATCGTAGAAAAGAAATTATGAATTCTGTATCTAAACAACTTTCAAAAGGAACTTTGTATTGTACTCCAACTGCATCTGAGATTGAACTATCTAAATTAATTATTGGAAATTTTCCTTCTATGGATAAAGTACGATTAATGAATACTGGTGGTGAAGCTACAATGACTGCAATTAGATTAGCTCGTGGTTTTACAAAAAAGAAAAAAATTATTAAATTTGAAGGGTGTTATCATGGAGCACATGATTCTGTTTTAGTTAAAGCAGGTTCTGGTTCTGCACATAATGGCATTTCTGTTTCTGATGGCGGATTAGATGAGGTCTCAAAGAACACCCTGGTTGTAGAGTATAACAATATTGAAGATCTGCAAAAAACAATTTCTAAAAATAAAGACATTGCAGGTGTTATAGTTGAACCAATTTTAGCTAACATGGGACTAATTTTACCTGAAAAAAACTTTCTTTCAGACATGAGAAAAATTACTAAAGAAAATAATATCCCGTTAATTTTTGATGAGGTTGTTACTGGTTTTAGAGTGTCTCCTGGCGGAGCACAAGAACATTTTGGTATTAAACCTGATATTACAACTTTAGCTAAGGCTTTGAGTAATGGATTTACAATATCTGCAGTTGGTGGTAAAAAAGAAATTATGAATTTACTTTCTCCAGGAGGAAATGTTTACCAAGCAAGTACATTTGCTGGAAATCCTATATCTGTTAGTGCTGCAATTAGTTCTATAAAGACAATAAATAAAATTAAAAATAGGCTCTACTCAAAACTTGAACGATTCAATTTACTGTTTTGTAAAGAATTAGATGACATGGCTACTGATATGAAAATTCCTCATCAAATCAATTTTACAGCATCAATGTTTCAAATTTTCTTTACAAATACGCCTGTAACTGACTATAGAACATCAAAAAAAGCAAATGGGAAAAAATTCCAAAAATTATTTAACACTTTATTGAAACAAGGTGTCTTTATTCCTCCTTCTCAATTTGAAGTCGTTTTCTTATCTGATGCTCACACTCAAAATGATTTAAACAAAACATTAGATGCATATCATACTGCATTAAAGTCGGTGAAAAATTGAAATATGTAGTTGGTGCGAGGGGCAGTAAATTATCTATTGCCCAAACTAATTGGATTGTTTCCGAATTAAAAAAAGTAAACCCTGACTGTGAATATGAAATTAAACCAATCACTACTAAGGGTGATACTGATACAAGACCATTATTTGCTATTGATCAAAAAGGAATTTTTGAAAAAGAAATTGATAAAGCCGTTGCAGAAAAAGAAATTGATTTTGCAGTACATAGCCTAAAAGATGTTCCTTCCCAATTAGATGATGATCTTATAATTGCATCCGTTCCAAAACGTGAAATAGTAAATGACGTGTTTATTTCATCCGATGGCTCATCCTTAGATAAAATTAAACCTAACTCTATAATTGGAACTAGTTCTTTAAGACGTGCTGTTCAGGTTAGACGAAAAAGATCTGATGTCACTGTTAAATCCATTCGAGGTAATATTGAAACTAGAATTAAAAAAATATCTGGAGATAATTATGATGCTATAGTGCTTGCACATGCAGGAATTTCTAGATTGGGAGTTGATGTAACCTTTACTTCTTTATCTACTGAAGATTTCTCTCCTTCACCTGGTCAAGGCGCTATTGCAATTGTTGCACGGATTGATGACTCTCAAACAATTAAAATGTTAAAAAAAATTGAAGACTCCGATACTCGATTAGAAATTGAGGCTGAACGTGCTTTATCTGATTTTATTGATTCTGGTTGTAGATTCCCTTTGGGCGCATATGCTAAATCTGATGGCTCTAAAATGACATTAACTGTATATGCGTTTTCTGTTGATGGTGAACAATCTCTAGAAGTAACTCGCTCTGGAGATAAAAATAACCCAAAATTATTGGGTAAATTAGTTGGTGAGGAATTGCGTAGTAAAGGAATTAATGATCTTGCATTAAATTGGAGGGAGAAAGTAGATGAATGGAATACGACATGACTGGTAAAGTATATCTTGTTGGAGCAGGGCCTGGAGATGCCAAATTAATTACTCTAAGAGCTGTTGAATTGATCGAAAAAGCTGATGTTGTTTTATACGATAGACTAGTCAGCAAAAAAATTATTTCTATGATTCCTAAAACCGCAAAAAAAGTCTATGTTGGACGTGCTGTGGGTGATGATACCACTCATCAAAAAGGTACTAATGATTTAATGGTAGAATACGCAAAATCTAAAAAAAATGTTGTTAGACTAAAAGGCGGAGATCCAATTATTTTTGGACGTGGTGGTGAAGAAGCTGAATTTCTTAAAGATCATAAAATAAAATATGAAATTGTCCCTGGAATTACTTCTGGGATTGGTTCTGCAACATACGCTGGAATTCCTTTAACTCATAGAAAATATGCCTCATCAGTTGTTTTTGTTACGGGTCATGAAGATCCTGAAAAGAAAGAAGAAATTGTTAAATGGAAAAATCTTGCAAAATCCGTAGACACTATTGTCATAATGATGGGCTTGTCTCGAATTGATGTTATTTGCAAACAACTAATTTTGGGGGGTATGGATAAAAAAATGCCAGTAGCTGTAATTCAAAATGGAACAACTCCGCAACAAAAAATGATAAAAGGTAATGTTGCAAATATTGCAAAAAAAATTAAAGAAAACAAAATTACTCCTCCTACAAATATAATTATTGGTAGGGTAGTTGATCTATCTGATGTTATTGGGTGGAAATAATGCTTAGTGGAAAAACTATTGCCATAACCCGTTCAGAAGATGACGCTTCAGAATTTATCTCACTTGCAAAAGAAAATAATGCCACCCCTGTTCCCTTACCTACAATTGAACTAGTTAGCAAGGGTGAAAAAATAGTTGATGAATTTTTAGAGTCTGTCTCTAAATACAATCCTGATTATTCTGTTTTTATGAGTTCAAAAGCTGTAAAATTATTATTTAATACTGCAAAACAATTGGGAAAACTTGAAAAACTACAGTTGGCAGTTGCCAATACTATCGTGATGTCTGTTGGACCTAAAACATCTCTTACACTTGAGGCTGAAGGGATTAAAGTAAATCACCAGCCTACAACTTTTTCATCAGTCGGCGTGGGTGAAGAATTTACAAAACTTAACGCTGTTGGAAAAAAAGTCATTGTCCCACGTAGCGGTGCATCAACTCCTTTTCTAAAAGAATTACTTTCTAAAATCGGAATTGACGTATTGGAAATTCATCTGTATGATGTTTGTGCTTTTAGAGACACCACTCAATGGAATGGCTTTAGGGAACTATTTTCTCAAAATAAAGTCGATGGTGTTGTGTTTACAAGTGCGTCATCTGTTAGGGGATTTTTTGAAATAATGTCTAAAGACTATGCTGAGGATCTATTACTGGACAGTCTTGCAAAATTATCTGTAGTTTCAATTGGTCCCTTCACTTCAGATGAATTAAAAAAATTCAAAGTTAAGAACACTGTTGCAGAGGTCCATACTGTTGCAGGTGCATTTGATGCTATGAAGACTTCTCTAGATACGATCTAATCATAATTTAGCTTAAGCTATTTAGCTCTCCCTATTTTTCCTCATGTATTTATAATATAACGGAGTTATCTTTGACATGACAACAGAAAACCTCGATATCGATTATACAAAATATGATTTTAAAGACTCTACTGAAATGTATGTACACCTCAGTAAGAAAGGCATCTCTAAGAATACTGTTATTGAAATTAGTAAAATGAAGAATGAGCCACAATGGATGCTGGATTTCAGATTACGTTCTTTTGAAATTTTCATGCAAAAACCAATGCCAACTTGGGGTGGTGATCTTAGTACTATTGATTTCCAAAATATCTACTATTATGCTAAAGCATCTGACGGTGTAGCAAAAGACTGGGATGACGTTCCAGACAATGTAAAAAATACTTTTGATAAACTTGGAATTCCGGAGGCTGAGAAGAAATTTTTGGCAGGTGTTGGCGCTCAATACGAATCTGAAGTTGTATATCACAGTTTAAGAGAAGATTTAGCAAAACAAGGTGTCTTGTTTTTAGATACTGACCAAGCCTTAATTGATCATCCTGAATTATTCAAAAAATACTTTGGTAAGATTATTCCTCCAGAGGATAACAAATTTGCAGCACTAAACAGCGCAGTATGGAGTGGCGGCTCATTTATCTATGTTCCACCAGGCGTTCATATCGACATGCCTTTACAAGCATACTTTAGAATTAATGCTGAAAACATCGGTCAATTTGAAAGAACGCTGATCATTGTTGACGAAGGTGCAGAAGTACATTACATCGAAGGTTGCACTGCTCCAGTATATTCTTCTGAATCACTTCACTCTGCTGTCGTTGAACTTGTTGCGCACAAAGATGCAAAATTGAGATATACCACTATTCAAAACTGGAGCTCTGATGTTTACAACCTTGTAACAAAACGTGCTTATGCATACGAAGGTGCAACTGTTGAATGGATTGATGGAAACATTGGAAGTAAATTGACAATGAAATATCCTGGCGTGTACCTTATGGGCGAAAGAGCATATGGTGAGACGTTATCTATTGCATTTGCAGGTAAAGGCCAACACCAGGACACTGGAGCTAAAATGGTACATCTTGCACCAAACACAACTTCTAAAGTTACATCCAAATCTGTAAGCAGATTAGATGGACGTTCAACTTATAGAGGAATGTTGAATGTTGCAAAAGGTGCTACTGGCGTAAAATCTACTGTTAGATGTGATGCATTGTTAATGGATGACACATCAAAAACTGACACTTATCCGTATATGGTAATTGATCAAGAGGACGCAACAATCACTCACGAGGCTACTGTTGGAAAAATTGGAGACGAACAAATTTTCTATCTTATGTCTAGAGGATTTAGTGAGGAGGATGCATTATCACTAATCGTTAACGGATTCATGGAGCCATTTACGAAAGAATTACCAATGGAATATGCCGTTGAATTAAACAGACTCATTAAATTAGAAATGGATGACTCTGTGGGATAAACTCCCGACTCTTATCTGATTGATCATGTCTCAAGAAATACTTTCAAAACTAAACACTACTCACATAGAAGAAATTTCTTCATCTAGAAATGAACCTGAGTGGTTAAAAAATTATAGGAAAAGTTCCCTATCTGTTTATGACAGTCTCCCAATAGAGACATCTCCGTTATACAACAAGTATACTGATGCAAAAAAAATGGATCCTGAAAAAGTATCCCTTTCAACTAACACTGCTGAAACAGTACCTGCTTTTCTTCAAAAAAGATTAGGTGAATTAGAAAATGAAATTTGTATTATTCAAATTGGAACTAACATTCATAGAATTAATCTGCCTGATGAGTTAAAATCAAAAGGACTTGTAATCTCTTCAATATCTGATGCTGTTCAAAATAATTTTGAATTAGTAAAAAAGGCATTAGAAGCATCAAATTCCAGCGACGACAAATTTACCGCCTTGAATAATGCTGCTTTCAATTCTGGAATATTTATCCACATTCCACGTAATTTTATTTTAGATAAACCAATTTACTTTTTGACATGTCTTTCTGAAGATGGACATTCAACTATATCTAGAAATATTATTTTTGCAGATGAGAGTAGTAAGTCCACCCTTGTTCAAGAGTTGTATTCTGCAAATATTCAAACTCAACAAGCATATCTTGAATTA
>Ga0233437_1005979_pt1 | contig 12777 bp, 14 predicted proteins | sample SI_122_August201_FD_182714 | JGI IMG/M metagenome (GOLD analysis project Ga0233437, IMG submission 182714) | Seawater microbial communities from Saanich Inlet, British Columbia, Canada - SI_122_August2016_200_MG | ecosystem: Environmental > Aquatic > Marine > Inlet | place: Canada: British... | reverse complement strand
AGGAACAGATCGGTATGTTCTTGCAGCGATGGCTGAAGCGACACTACATTCCTAAACTAGGGCAGACAGTAAGTAAGAAGGACGTTATAGCTATTACTGGAACTCCAGAGGAAACACAGGACTTCGACTCCAAGATTGCAAACAAGCTAATGATGGAGAAGCTACAGGAAGCTCAAACCATGAACCTGAACGTTGATCCAGTGAAGGTGCGACGTGAAGTTGACCGCATTAAGGCAAAGATGAAGGCACGTGGGTCAGAACGATTCGTACAGCTAATGAAGATGCCTGAGACAACCGACTACGAGGTGCAGGTGTTCATCACAAACGAAGAGATCGATAAGAGCGTACTCGTTCAGAACCTAATCAGTGTTCTACAAACTGTTCCGCAGATCGAAGGACTGAACATCGACACATCTACTATTGCAATGAGTATCTTCGACGCAATGGGGTTGGATACACGACAGTTCGAGAAGAAACAGTCAGTACCACAGGCGGCACCAACTGGAGCGCCACAAGTATCAGCACCTCCACAAGGTCCGTCAGATAACCCAGCTACACCAACAGAACAGCGAATCAATACAGCAGCTAACATCGCAGGTATAGCCCCACGGTAGTATGCTCATTGAACGCCTAAAACAAACAAAACCCAGTCTAATTCGTAGACTACAAGAACATGGACAAGGAGACATCAAAAATAATAACCGAGGGGGACAAGTGGAACCGCTTCGTGAAGGGAGAGGAATGGGGAATGGTCAAAGCCCGTCTATTGGACAGGCTAATCAACCTATCGGATCTAACCCTGATCGACGAGGGCCAGGACCCAGTGATCGCATTGCTTAACATCAAGGCCAAGAAGCTAGCTATTACTGAGTTAAAGGGAGTGATTGATGAAATAGAGGGTGAAGCACACCAGAGTTCCTTCAATAAAACGGCATTCGAAGACATGCGAAGGACTGAAATCATTAGTCGATACGATGCTTGACGGCTGACGGGGCAAACGCTCCGTAAGGTGTTAAGCCTTAATAATTCTTAGACAGGCTAACTTATGTCAGAAGACATTACCCCAGCTGCCCTACCTGATGGAGCGGACATTACTCCAACAGACGGTGACGGGACTGCTTCTCAAGACGCAGGCGTTGCCAAAGTTCTTTCTTCCGCACTTGGAAAAGACTTCAAGGACGATGACACAGCTCTAAAGGCTGTGAAAGATACGTTCAAATACGTCGGAGGCATGGGCAAGTACAAAGGGACCATTCAGGATCTCGAAGGAAAGCTCGGAGTCTCTGGCGAAGAAGCCGTATTACAACGTATGGAAGAAATCGCCAATCAAGTGACACAGCCAGCAGCCGTTGCTCCAGTAGCAGCATCTGATGATGTGAAGCAGATTAAACAACAGCTCGACGACATGACCTTTTATAAGGCCAATCCACAGCTAGAGAGTCACGCCAACCTTCTTACCGAAATGCGAGGTAATACTGGGAAGTCCCTCAGTGACATCGCTTCGTCGGAGGTATTCAAAAGTGTGCTCGACAAGGCAACCGCTTACGACAAAGTACAGGAGTCCAAGTCTGTCCTAGACTCTAATCCGAGACTAGGATCAGTTCGAGACAAAATGGCTGATGCCCGTAAGGCTGCAGCCGACGGAAATATGCAAGCTGCAAAGCAGGGAGCAGTTTCTGCCGTACTAAGCGCTTACGACATCACATAGATTTCGCTGAACTGCCCTAGCATCATTAAAACTAGGATATGGCAGCTGATAATATTGAACGTAGTTATGGCGATTCCAGCCGTAAAGAGGACGTAGTATTGAACGCTATTGAAATCTTGACAGCACGTGAGACTCAGATCTTCAACATGCTTGGAAAGACAGAAGCGATCGACACTGTTCACTCTTACCTTACTGACACACTAGAAACAGCAGCATCTGCGGCTGTAGCTGAGTCAGGAGATTACACAGCTGGAGCACTTACTACTCCAACACGCTTGACTAACATCGTTGAGAACGTTGCAAAGCCTTTCAAGGTTTCACGTACTCAGCAACGAATCGAGCACTACCACGGAAAGAACGAGCTTGAACGACAGACTGAGAAAGCTCTAATGAACTGGGCTAACTCTGCTGAGTTCGACCTAGTCCGAGGTACACTTACATCTGGTGCTTCTGGTACTGCTCCAACAATGAGCGGAATCATCGAAGCTACATCAAAGTCTACAAACCACACGTCACACACTTCTGCTGTGGCATGGTCTGCATCAATCCTTGACGGACTTATGCAAGACAACTGGTCTAACTCTAACGGAGACGTCGCTACTGACCTCTTCCTAGGAGCAGCTTTGCGAGCAGATACGGATGCATTTACACAGAAGACCAACATGGTTGTTAACGCACCAGGCGCTACTACTATCTTGCGAACTGTTAGTTCTTATGAGACTGCCTTTGGTACGCTCATGGTTCACAAGCACCGTTTCGTACAGCAGGCTGGAGATGCTACTGCGCGTGCACTAGCTATCAACCCAGAGAAACTCAAGGTATCATTCCTTGAGAAGCCATTCATCGATACAGGATTGGCGCGATCTGGTGACTATGACTTCCGAGCAGTAGTCGGTAAGTTTACTCTCGAGGTCCGAAATCAGGACTCTTGTTGGTACGCTGACGGCTTCCTACTCTAAGTAGTCGTATTCCTTTGCCCATCTTCGGATGGGTGAGGATGATATGAGTACAACACAAAATAAAGCTAAAATACTGCAGTTGGTGACGGACTATTCCCTCACCTGTCCTTTAGAGTTTACTCAGTTCAAGAAGCAAATGAAGCTCCAGAAGGAAGCGTCATTGAACGAATGGGCTGAGGTAGACTCAATGGACTACGTAGAACGTAAGTTGTTTGAGATTCCAGAGACTCTGTACGCAATCCTCAAGGTTCGTTTAGACGAGGATGGTTGGCTCTGGTTCAAGAGCAAGGAAGGTTCCCGTTGGTTCGCTAAGAAGTTTGTAGAGTTTCGTTCATCTAACCAGTCGTAGTATGAAGCTAGCGCTTAATTTGATTGTTAAACCATCTAATGATGAGGCAAAGGTTCTCAAGCGTTGCTTGACGAGTATTGCTCCTTACGTGGATGGTATTTTTCTTACAATCACAGGGGAAAATAAAGCCTGTGAAGAAGTAGGTAAGCTCTTCGACGCACACATCACTACATGTGAATGGGAGAATGACTTTGCTAAAGCACGTAACTTTGCTCTGGCACAGATCCCTAAGGACTATGATTACTGGATGTGGTTGGATTGTGACGACGTAATAGACGGAGCAGAGAACTTACGCTCTTCCATTGAAGATCACCCACACGTAGACGCTTTCATACTGAACTACCTTTACCACTTTGATAAATGGGGAAACCCAGTCGTAGTACACACAAAGACTCGTATCGTTCGACATGACGATTGCGTTGAATGGCGTGGAAAGCTACATGAGGACTTCCACCAACGGCGAAAACTAGACGCTAGCTTTGTTAAGGACATCAACATTCTTCACCTTACAAGTGAGAAGCGTATTGAGGACTCAAAGAAGCGTAACGTTAAGGTTGCTAAGTTTGATCTAGAGACCAACCCAGATGACCCACGGTCTTTCTGGAACGTTGCCAACTCACTGAAAGCTGCTGGAAAGGATAAGCGAGCACTAACCATGTTCCGCAAGTTCTTAAAGCTCTCTGAGTCAGATGACGAGAAGTACATCGTGCATATGCGAATGTCAGAGATCTTCTGGGGTCTAAAAGATCTTCAAAAGGCTCTAGACCACGCACGAATGGCTGTTGCTATAAACCCAGCTACACCAGATGCACACATCCTATCTGCTCGTATCCTATTTGCGTCAGGACGATACTTGGATGCAAAGGAATCCTGCATGTTTGGGCTGAAACTTGAACCACGTTACCTAAAGACTATTGTTTACAACCCACGTGACTACGACTACGAGCCACTAAAGCTACTAGCTCAGATCTATTTGGCGTTATCTGTGCCTCAGCTTGCCCTAGAGATGCTCAAGTCTTGTTACGAGATCACTCCGAAAGACGAAGACCTGGCACAACTTATTGATAGAATGACCATTGAGTCAGACAAATCAACTAAAGCGATGGAGCTAGTTGCCGAACTCCAGAAGATTGAGGACCTTGATGAGCTAAGAGAGCGCATTAGTGAGGTTGATCCTGAGATCGCTTCTCATCCAGCCCTTTGTCACCTACGGAACACTAAACTTGTTAAGACAGAGTCGTCAGGAAAGGACCTTGTTTTCTACTGTGGAAACACTAAGGACGAATGGAACCCGCAGATTGCTAAGGAATCAGGTATTGGGGGTTCTGAGGAAGCAGTCATCCACCTTTCCAAACGATTCGCAGCAGCAGGATGGAACGTAACAGTCTTCAACAACTGCGGTCATAAGGCAGTAGAGTTCGATGGCGTAACCTTCCGACCTTACTGGGAGTGGAACTACCGAGATAAGCAGGATGTACTCATCCTATGGCGCCAGCCTAAGGCTCTAGACTACGGTCTAAACGCTGACAAGGTGTTTCTTGATATGCACGACGTGATTCCTCCAGAGGAGCTGTCAGAGAAGCGTCTAGAAGGTCTTACTAAGATCTTTGTTAAGTCAGATGCGCAGAGAGAATTGTTCCCTGATGTACCAGATGACAAGTTCGCAGTTGTACCTAACGGAATCGTATGGGAACAGATGCAGGACGACTCTATTGAGAGGGACCCCAACTTACTTATCAACACTTCATCCCCAGATCGTAGTATCAGGACTCTTATTGACGCATTTAAGCGCGTTAAAGCAGAGGTTCCAGAGGCAAAGCTCAAGTGGGCGTATGGTTGGAACGTGTGGGACGTAGTGCATGGTGCTAACTCTGAGATGATGGACTGGAAGAACAAGGTGGAAGAAGAGATCGCAGAGATAGATGGATTTGAGACATTGGGCCGTATTGGCCATGACGCCGTAGCTCGGCTGTACCAAGAGGCTAACGTATTTGCATATCCTACCGCGTTCTTTGAGATCGACTGTATCTCGGCCCGTAAAGCCCAAGCCGCTGGTGCGGTCCCAGTGTCAACAGATTTTGCAGCACTAAACACAACCATTCAGCATGGTGTGAAGATTAAGACAGACATGAAGAAGGAGAACTGGATCAAGCCTGGTGCGTTCGACTTCTCACTAAAAGAAAAGAAAGCCGTAGACGAATGGGTAGAGGCAGCGATCGAACAATTAAAGAACCCTATGTCCGAAGAAAAGCGTGCAGAAATGCGAGAAGACATGAAACGTTTCGACTGGGATTCGATTAGTACGGCTTGGCTTGATACAATGTAAGTATGGAACAAGCTACTCCAACAATTACTGACACAGGATTCAATGATGTTCTTGTAGGAACGGAGATGTTCGACATACTTGCGATTGAACCAGTAGATCTACTATCGCCAGCGAACACAAGCAAGATCCAAGACATCGCAAAGTTTGTAAACATGTTTCAGGATGGGCCTGCGCTCATCCGTAACGCAATGCACAAGAAGCCAGCAGACATCGGACAGATTGACCATGCGTTTAGATACATAACACTTCAGAAAAAACGGTTTGAGCTAGGAGATCAACTAAAGGGGGTTGAACAGGAGCTTGCCTTTTATGAGTAATGGAGCCTCAGTATTCAATGTGCGTGGACCACGAGTACAGCCAGTTGCTGGTCGTAGTCCTGAAGTTATCCCCGCACTGGTGCCACTTGCAACTCTGGCACTAACAGCCAGGAAGGTTTTTGATACAGATGGAGATACAGGTATCGATCCAGAGGAATTTACAGATGACGATACACTTCGTTTCAAGGTCTTTGGTTCAGAGGCTGCTTTCTTTGACCCAGACCAGTTCTCCTTTAACGCTCTACAGGAAGATAAGGACTTTATAGTTGCATCAGTAGATGATGCGAATGTTTTAAATGTTGATGCGTTACGAGACACTATCGCCTTTGGTACCGCGAACCATGTGCTGCAGATTAACGGGGTAACAGTTATTCCGAAGGTACATGTTCTCGATGGGGCTGGCGCATCAAACATCTCTTTTGTTGTCCGTTCTGCAAGCGACCTAGCCAGTCAGGGGGCATTTATGGTCGCTGCCCGAGCCCGAGGCTCCGATGGTGCAGAAACGGCAGTCATTGATGGTGACCGAGGACTTGTTTTCCGATCAGATATGTTCGATGGATCAGCTTATTTCACCGCTGCATCTATCAACTGTAACGTTGACGGGACACCTTCTTCTGGGATCGTTGGTGGTCAGTGGTCTTTTAACGTCAATGACGGAGTAGGTGGTGGAAACTCGGCTGCAATGGTTATCCGAGCTACAGGTAGGGTTGGTATTGGTACCTCGTCACCTAATGTACTTCTTGATGTTAGAGGGCCTACTACGATCAACGGAGGTAAGATTGATGCGGACTTTATTGTCTGGTCTACCTCTGCTGTTGCTATTTGGCACGATGCAGGTAACCAAAGGCTGAGATTTGGTAGTACAAGTAACGGAGACATATTAGAGATGTGGACTACGAAGACTGAGTTCAACCGTACCAATTTAGATATCAACTTCCAGGTTAGAACGTCAGGAGAGAACAACACAATCTACGCAGATGGAGGAACAGACAGGGTGGGTATTCACGAGGGAACGCCCACCTCCACTTTCCATGTTAACGGTTCTATTTCTGGTCCCTATATTGCCAAGACCGCTGACTATACCCTTACTGAGTCAGACTTCACGATCGACTCTACTGCTAACGCTAATACCTACACTCTTCCAACAGCCGTGGGTATCACTGGCCGAATCTATAACGTGAAGAACTCTAGTACGAGCACGATCACGGTAGACACTACAAGCTCACAGACCATTGATGGTTCACTTACAATATCAATCCCAGCTGGTGCGGCTGGAAATAAACCAAACCTCCAAGTTCAATCAACTGGGGCTAATTGGATAATCCTTTAATATGTCACACTTTGGAACAACAGAATGGTACGCAGAAGTAGCTCAGGGGAAGATCCCAGGGAGCTCTTTGGTACACAAATTTGGTGCGGGCGAACTAACAACAACAATTGGACCAATTTCTCATGCCATGACCTACCAAACTCCGACTACGGCAACCGCGTTGGAGTTTGTTTCTGGCGACGCTAACGACACATCAGCTGGCTCTGGCGCAAGGGAGATAACGGTCATTGGCCTTGATTCAAGCTGGAATGAGGTGTCACAGACGGTAATAACAAACGGAACTACTGCTGTAGCCCTTACGACAGACCTTACGCGGCTATACCGATGGTACGTATCTAGTTCTGGAACGTATGCTACAGCGACAACGGGTTCACATGCGGGCATACTAACAATAAGGGAGTCTGGCGGAGGAACAACCTGGGCGTCTATTCCAATAGACCCATTCCCAGTTGGTCAGTCCCAAATTGGTGCGTATACCATCCCAACTGGATTCACGGGGTATCTATTGTCAAAGAATATTTTCATTGACTCAACAAAAACGGCCGACATTTACTTTTTCCAAAGGCCAGCTGCAGATGACGTAGCTACTCCGTATTCTGGAATAATGCGTCTAGTTGAGAGAGAGGTTGGTGTAACTGGGGGGTATCAGTTTAAGCCACTGTCCCCTAAAAGTACGTTCGTTGGCCCCTGTGACGTTGGATTTATGGGCGTGATGTCTGTGGGTACGTCTGAATGTTCAGTAGAGTTTGAACTCTTATTAGTACAAGACTAAACATATGATTGGTGAAACACGAACAGAAAGAACTACAGGAGACGATGCACAGCGGGTAGAGCAGACTTGGACTCTAACGTCTGAGGTAGATGTAACTGAAGACGAGCTTACTAAGATCGCCATTAAGGATGTGCTCGTTAAGCGTGGAGATACAGATGACCCAGAAGCGGCGGCAGATGCTGTGATGGTGGTGTTAAGTAAAAAGAAAGCTGTAAAGCGATAGCTTATGCCTGATAAAATTGTACAAAAAACCGTAATAGAGACCCGTGACGGAGTATCGTCTTCAGTAGTTTACACAGAGGAATCCGTAACACCTCTTACAGCTAAAGAAGATCTCGTTAACCGTAAGGCGGCGTTTATCGCTCTATGTAAGAACTGGAGAGTGGATGTTGGTGCAGCGGAAGATGTTTGGGATGAAGCAATTGGCAGTAAAATAATTTTGTGAAGTCTGGTATACTATAAGAGAATTAACTATTGAGCGGCATAAGCCTTACTCAGCTTAACAGCTTGGGTGGGGCTATTTAATAAAAAAACATATGGGATTTGATTCAGCGGGCGACCAGGTCGTCAATCTAAAGTCAGGAGCAGAGGTTACAGCTACAACAAATACAGAAGGAACAGATAATGCTACAGCAGCTACGAAGTCAACTCTTATCGCAGGTAAAGACCCTACTGGAAATCAGCAAGATATTCTTGTGGGGCCAGATGGAAGCGTTGGGACGGTAGAGGCACCAACACAAGCAGAACTAACTACAGCGTTAGCAAACTCACTTGTTGTCGCTGCCAACCCTGGTACCCTGCGGGAGGTCATTATTACTAACACAAAGGCGTCTGCTCAGTACATCCAGGTTCATAACACTACTTCTTTACCAGCTGATACAGCGGTACCACTGGACATCGTTTATGTGCCCGCAAACACTACATTTGTCTACGCACCTATTGGAGGATTGACTTGTACGACTGGTATTACCGTTTGTAACTCATCAACTGCAGCCACTAAGACTATTGGTGCAGCTGACTGTTGGTTCTCAGCTAGAGTCTAAACACGTAGTTTATGCAGTTTAATGACACGACAAACCTAAACGGTCTAGTCCAGTCCTGTGAGTTCTGGACAGGGATTGGACGTGCTCAGATTAGTGGCGATCCAACCCAACTAAAGGAGTTTACGCGACTGATTAACACTAACTATCACAAGGTGGTTACAATGATCTTGGATAGTCAGGACGGATGGGACTTCGATGATGGAAACCACGATGATACTGGATTCATCAAGACCTATAACCTCACAGCAGATGAACAGTTTGTAAAGCTCCCACTAACAGATGAGATCCTACAGGTGAAGCGTGCTGAGGTTACTTATGACGGCACAAACTGGTACCGAGCAGCGCCAATGGACATCAACGAGTACGGGAACGCAGTTAGCAAGGCATCAAACATCTCTAGTGATTTTGAGACAACCAAGCCTTTCTACGACTTACGTGGTATCTACATGTACCTTTATCCGACACCAGCAGCTAGCGTAACGGGTGGTTTGAAGATCTGGGTTACACGAGAAATCGATGAGTTCACTACGGCCGACACCACACAGGAGCCTGGTATTAACGAGCCATTCCATGAGATGATTGCAGTAGGCGCTAGTTTGGACTACGCACTTGCAAAGGGATTGGCAAACGCTAATAACATTGCTGCTAAGTTTACTGACTTTGAACAACGACTACGTCGGTTCTATGGGTCAAAGCAAGAAGATACCGCTCCTATTCTTAAATCTGCATACATAAGCTATGAATAAATTAGAACGACTCTTCATGGAAGAGTATAAAGAGTTAGTTAACAAGCATGAGCTCACACTACGAGCTGTCATCGACGTTAAAGCAGAGGGGATTGCTCCTGTTCTACAACTAGTAGAGGTACGTAAAGAGGAAAAGAAGGAAGGAGAGCCTGAAGTAACTGAATAGCATATGTCAGAGGTCTCGATTACAGGCGTTACAGGCGGTCTCTCATCGAGTCCTTACCTCTTTTCAAAAGGTCAGTTCCTTAACTCTGTAGGAATAGACCCCGACTCAGCATTGACGGACAACGCCAATGATTTTTTGGCATCTGGTGTGCTTCGGCCAACTGCTTTTGCAGACTTTACGAGTACGGTAGTTACAGCAACACCTAAGTGGATCACAACTAACCCAAAGGACACCAAGATCTACGCTCTTTTGGATAACGGACGGTTTGTCTCCTACGACAAGGACTTCACAAACGAAACTTTGATCGCTACTGCCTCTACCTGTACTGGAAATGGTATGGCGTACTACAACAACTACATCTATGTGTTCCGTAACACTGATGTGGACCGATACGGGCCTCTCAACAACTCTCCTGCTTACGCTACTGGCGTTTGGACGGGAGCTACGTTGGGATCACAGACTGCATTGACCAACACGACCTACCCAACAATGCGAGACTCGGTGGTATTACCTAACCACGTTGCATTTGTACATAGTGATAACGCTCTATACTTCTGTGACTTCGTTAATGGCCAGGGTATTTTGCATAAGATTAAGACTTCAAAGGTTACAGACGAGGGAGATACTGATGACGGCTCTAGCTATAACGTCTTGGATCTACCGTTCGGCTTCATGCCTACAGCGATCACAAACGTTGGTACTAGCCTGGTTGTCGCAGCTATCCAGACATCTGATACTGACCTTGTACAAGGATCGTCTAGATTGTTCATATGGAACGCTATTGCATCCAGTTTCTCCACTGAGATCCCTATTACTGACCCAATTATCTCCGCTGTTCACAATGCGAACGGCTTTGTTTACGTATTCTCTGGTGGTTTGGGCGATAACGGGTACAGAATTGGATATATTGCTGGAGCGAGCACAGTAAAGGGTATTTATACCTCTACAGACGGACATTCCCCACTTCCTGGGGCTGTGGATGCATCTGGGGATAAGTTCTACTGGGGAACCATCAAGAAGGTCATGACAACTACGTCGCCAGAGTATTATGGCGTCGTTATGTCGGCCAATTCGAAGAATCCTAACCTTCCACTAGGTATCCAGACACCTGCAAAGGCTTCTCTGACAGCAACATCCTCTAATGGGTGCATTGCTAGTGTGAAGATCGTTCAACAGGCGTCTCTATCCATTCAGAAACCTATCTTTGGGTGGAAATCTGCCTCAGTTTACGGTGCAGACAAGATTACAACGACATATTCAACGGCTATCTTCCACGCGCCTACCATTCAGGTTGGAAGACGGTTCAAAATCAAGAGGATTCGGGTGAACTTCGGTGCTGCGGTGGCTGCAAACATGACATTAACGGCAAAAATCTTCCTGGATAACTTCACTTCTTCCTCTCTTGGGTCGTCTCGAACGATCAATAGTGCGAACTATGCCAATGAAGAGCTCTTTGTTGAGTGGAAGGACGTAGATATCACTGGAAATAACAACTTTGTTCTTGAATTGCGTTGGTCTGGAACGGCTCTACTGCCTGTTCTGATGCCAATAGTGATTGATGTTGATCCTATCTTAGACTGATATGGCAGATATTGATGTCTACAATTTAGACGCTGGATCATCTAGCAAGGATATCTATGATCTCTCTACTTCTGATACTGGAACTACTACGGATGAGTCAGAGGGACCAACACCATCTACCGATCTTTCAGAGACTGACATCATTGATTTAGTGAAAGACATCCTGGATGGTTTCGACGGACGGTTAGTGATTGGTACAGAGTCGTCAAATCAGGCTTTTATCTCAGATGCCAACGGTATTTACTTGGGTGGCTCAAACTTCTCTACAGCCGTTTTCAGCGTAGACATGAATGGAAACCTTACTGCGTCGTCAGCGACGATTACAGGTAGCATCACGGCCACTACAGGGACGATCGGTGGGTGGACTGTTACGGCAACAACACTTCAATCTACAAACATAACACTAGACTCCTCTAACGAGGTTATCTTGCTCGGTTCAGCAACCGCGCCACTGACTGGTGATGGAATCTTTTTTGGAAAGGACGGCGCAGCGTTTGAGTTCCGTGCAGGTTCAATCTCTGGGAGTAAGTACCTCCATTACGATGGAACGAACCTAAACCTAGTTGGTGGGGCTATTTCTAGTTCTATCATTACGGCTCTTGGTGCAGGATCAGAGATCGCAATCCAGGGATGGCAGTTCGACGGTGCCTTCTCGGCAACGGATAACGATACTGTAGCTTGGGCAACGGGAACGATTACTTTATTAGATGGAACAACATACTCAATAACAGGAGCAAATACAGGGAATATCACGGCAGTAACGTACATTTACCTGGATATTGCTGTTTCAACGACACTTCTACAGACATCTACTACGGCATCGGACGCTGTAGGCTCAGGAAAGATCCTAATGGCAGTAGCTGAGGATAACTCTGATGCAACAAAGAACGCCACTTTCCAAGTGTTCGGCGGATCGGGTGGTCAGGGTGTATTCATCACAGCGGATAACATTGCTGCTAACACCATCACAGCAGACGAGATTCTAGGTAACACTATTACTGCGTCAGAGATTGCAGCAACAACTATCACAGGAACAGAGATCTCTTCTCTGTCTATTTCAGGTAAGTCGATTACGGCTGACACGGGTACTATTGGTGGATGGACGTTATCAGCAGGAAACTTTTCAAGCGGGGACGTTACGATTGATGCCACAAACGAGAAGTTCACGATGGGTACGGGTGACGATATTTTGATCCTTGATGCAGCAGACTCAACCTACCGTATTGCAGTTGGTGATGCGACATATGCAGATGCCCCATTCAGTGTGACAAAGGAGGGGGACGTTTTGGCAAAAAATATCAAATACTCACCGTACTCAATGGTGGCCATGTTCCAGTTAGGTATTACTGGGTTATCTAATCCCAACAATACAATGGTGATGACTGGTAATGGCCAGTACATCTTAGTACCAGGAACTACTTCCTGGTCTGTATGGGACAGTACGCAGCCAAGAGTTTATAACTATTCCCGCGCACGTACG
>Ga0233437_1005977_pt1 | contig 12779 bp, 8 predicted proteins | sample SI_122_August201_FD_182714 | JGI IMG/M metagenome (GOLD analysis project Ga0233437, IMG submission 182714) | Seawater microbial communities from Saanich Inlet, British Columbia, Canada - SI_122_August2016_200_MG | ecosystem: Environmental > Aquatic > Marine > Inlet | place: Canada: British... | reverse complement strand
GCGACCCACCTCCAGGCCGGGAATCGCCGTGCCTTCAGACAAGGAAAGCTCCGTCAGCCGCGCCCGGTAGACTTGCCCTGCGAAGCCGCCGCCCAGGAACTTCTCCAGCACGAGAGTGGCCTGCCCATCGACCGCGGGATGGACCCCGGTGATTGGCACCGAGAGGGCATGTCCCTGCTCGTAGCGGGTGGGTGGATGGCAGAAATGCAGGGCGGGGTTGGCTGCCAGGGCCTCACACTGCTGGATTGTCTCTCGGCAATCGCTCGTGTCGGGCATGCGCACGTCTCATGGGGTGGGGAGGGGGGAAGAAAGGACGCACCGTAATGTACCCTCAGGCTACGCAATTGGCAGGAGGGCGAGGGAGAAACCAGTGGCTGCCTACTTGCCGAGAAGGTAGGAGAAGACCAGAGGCGTCAGCTTGCCGTCCGCCTGCTGGATTGCGTAGCGTATTTCCCGGACTCCCTGCTTGGGGATCGGGATCGGCCTGCGGTAGAGCGGGGAGTCGGGGGCGGGGTTGCTGCCATCGATGGTGTAGCGGATGGGGTTCGTGGGGCCGCTCAAGGCGAGGCCCATGGGCCCGACCACGGTCTGGATCCGCCAATCGCCGGTCTTGGCCATCTCCGACTGCACCTGCACGTCGTCCACCAAGCAGGCAAACTCCCCTTCCTTGGCAACGCGATGGTCGTAGGCGAACATCAGATACTGGATGGTCTTGCCGCTGACCTTGCCGAGCGGGACATGGATGCGCGTCCATTCGCCGATCTTGCCCTTGGCTGTGCCTGGGTGGGCGCTTCCTTTGTCCGTGGTGACCAACCGGTGGTCGCGAAGCGGGGGGCCGCTGTCGAGAACGCCGTCCACGGCCACATGCTGTCCCTCCGCATTGAGGGGGCGGATGGAGTAGCTGAGGACACTGTCCGGAAGGACCGCGATGGGGCCATCGGCCAGCTTGAAGTAGACGTAGCCGTGCTTGCCCTTGGCGCATGTGCCCTGCAGTTTCACCGCCCGCTTCCCGGTCGCGCCTGCGGGGATATCCACGGGGCCACAATGGGCATCGGTGACGATCCGGATGCCGCCGCCTTTGGCCAGTTGGTCGGTGTGGCCAGCCGGATCGCCTTGCTCCCAGCTGGTGGCAAGGTTGCCCGGGGCGGGATCGCCTTGGGGCAGCGTCCCTAGCAGCGAGGCGGCATTGCCGAAGGCCGTCACCTTGGCCCGCTTGCCGCGTTCCCAGCGGAGCATGCCGCGCCGCGACTGATTGGCAAGGAGATCACTCGTCCCCCCCTCAATCATCAGGTGCGGATGCATATCGCGACTCAGGTTGATGTTCTGGAGGGCTGTCTCCCCGGCGGTCTGGCGGAAGCCACCGGAGAGGGTGTTCATCTGCTGGATCAGCACCTTCCCGGTGCCTTGGAGGTCGGCCGTGAGGTCACCGGCCCAGACCTGGGTATTGAAGAACTTCACCTCGCCTCTGAACTTCGGCGGGGTGACAATCGCAGCGACCTCCCATTTGCCGAGGGGCACAAGCTGGGCCGCGATGAACTCCAGCCCCTTTGGCCCGGTACGTTCGATGACGGCCGCCCGGCTGGCCGTGTCCGTGCCGTGGATCAGGATGCGGGAGTTGGTGCCGCCCAGGTCGTCACGGAAGGCGATGCCATCGTAGGCGGCATAGAGGAAGGTGGCGAAGATCCGCTCGTCCTCGCAGTCGCCAAACACCATTCCCTCCAGGTTCTGCCGCAGGAAGTCGATCAGGACGCCACCGGTGCGGCCGGTCATCGGGGGATGGGGCAGGCCCTTGGGCAGGCGCAGAGCGTAGTGGGGATTGAACTGGAGGTCCTCGACCCAGCCGGTCCCTGTCGACTTGCTGACCCAGAGCCCGCGCTTTAGGCAACATCCCGCCAGGTAGCGCACCAGATGGCCGGTGCTGTCGTGAGTCCAGAAATCCACTCCCTGCCAGGAGTTGCCCAGGGTGACATCCTCCAGCCAGCAGCCTGGGCCGAGGCCGCGCACCGTCCAGGGGTAGGGCACGGGCGTGTCAAGGCTCTGTTCCGGGTACCAGAAGGTGAGCCCACGCAGGCCGGACCTCCGTTCCAGTTGCACAAATGGCGTTCCCCCTTCCTGGCCGCGCCCGGCAGTGCTCATGAGCACGCTGCCAGCGGAGATCGTGTGGTGTGGCACATCGAAGCAGCCGCGCAGTTCCACGCCGGTTGGGACCCGAAGCTGTCCCTGGAAGCGGTAGAGGCCGGCGGGCACGTACACGGTGCCGCCGCCCGCCTCGCGGGCGGCAGTCAGGGCTTTGGCAAAGGCGGGTGTGTTGTCCGCCGCCTTCCCATCCGCCCCGAAATCCGTGACCACGAAGAGGGCTCGCTTCGGCGGCGTGCGGACGGGGGCCGACACGTAGGGTGTGAGGTCCGGCTTGACCTTGGCCAACGGCGCATGGGAGATACCGATATCCGCGGCCTGCGCCTGATTCTCGATGCGCGGCCTGCCCTCGAAGGTATTGCCCAGGATGCGGGCGCGCCCAACGGACGAGCCCAGCACGATGTGCCGGCCCGCAGCGGCGAAGGAGCTGTTCAGCGCGGTCACTTGGCCGCGTTCGGCCGTCAGAGTGCCGTTGAGGCTGCAGTTCTGGAAGGTCAGTACCCCGTCGCCTTGCAGCTGCACGGACTGCTTGCCACCGATGGTACAGCTGTTGAAGGTGGCGACCGTCGTGAAGCTCTCGGGGGCGAGGACCCCGCTCTGCGTGCCCTCTAGTTCGCAGCCAGTGACCGCCAAGCCGACCCCGTTGAGCCGTTCCAGGACGAGGGCGATCCCGCAATCCACCGCCTTGCTGAGCACCATCACCGCATTGGTGACGCCGCGCTTGCCCTGGCGGAACTTGAAGCCGATGGCCAGACCTTCGATCTCGACATCATGGATGTATTCCCAGTCGCTGCGCCCAATGTCCACCCCGAGCGCCGCTTTGGCTTGGTGCCCCCGACAGGCGGTCCGGGCGGACCCGATTGGCGCGCCAGGCAGGCCGCTCTGTTCCCAGATGCGGGGGGAGATGACCACGTGGTTCAGGCGGCCGATGTCGGTGGTGCTGTCGATGGAGATGCCAGTCTTGAGCGCGGTGAGATACAGGTTGCGCATGGTGTGCAGTTCGTTCGACTGTGGCCCGATGCACACGCCTTGCCAAGCGTTGACGATGGTCACGTTCATGACCGTCGTGTTGTCGCCGCCGATCTTGTCTGCGGTGCGGGCGACCCATGGGTATGGCACAGGCTTGGTCGCGTTCTGCTCGGGGAACCAGAAGGTCAGCTCGCGCAGACCGGTGCCGCGCTGCATGGCGATGATTGGGGCCGTGTCGGTTTCCCCTTTGCCCGCATAGAGGGCGAGGACGGTGCCCTTCACCCCCTGGCTGGGTTCCACCCAGTCGCCGCGCAGGACCGCACCTTCCTTCAAGGTCAGGCGCCCCCGGATGCGGTACCAACCGGTCCGCAGGAAGACGACCCCGCCGCCGGCCCCGGCCACCCGGTCGATGGCCTCCTGGATGCGCGCGGTGGCATCTCCTTGAGCGGGCTCCAGAACCACCGAAGCCACCACCACGTCCGCCGTGGGCAGAGTGGTCTCGACGAGGGTTGGCTTGAGGGGCTGGGCGGCCAACAGGACAGATGTCGCAAGGCATCCGACAAAGGCGAGGCGTGCGATCATGCGTGAGATCCCCTGGGTAGCAGCAGACAGTGCAGACATTGCTGGAAGGTACTGCCCGGCTTCGGTTCCCGCCACTTCCCCTCCGGGCGTAGCAGATGAGCCTACGGCACGGGCCAGAGGAAGGTCCCGGTGGCCTGGAAGTGCTGGAACTGCTGGATGCTCTGCTCGGACTTCCGCTCCACCGCTTCCTGGGTGTTGAAGGCATTGTGCGGCGTGCAAATGACATTCGGGCGCCGGGCCAGGTCGAGAGTGGCCTGGACCACTGGGTCGGTAGATGCCGCACCAGTGCGCAAAGAGACGGCCAGGGCCGCTTCGTGGTCGTAGACGTCGATCCCCAGACCGCCGATCGTGCCTTCATCCAGCAACGCCGGGAAATCCTGGATGCGCATGAGTTCACCACGCGCGACGTTGACGAACACGAGTCCGGGCTTGGCGGGGGCCAGCCGGGCGCAGTCGAAGTAGTGCCGGTTCTCGGCGGTCAGGTTCATGCTGCACACGAGGATATCGGCCTGGGGCAGAGCGTCCGCGAAGGCCAGGTACTCCAATCCCTCGACTTGCCGGACCGGGTCCACCCCAATCACGCGCATGTCCAGGCCTTGACCGATCCGCACGACTTGACTGCCGATGTTGCCCACGCCAACCACCGCGAGGGTCCTGTCTGCGGTCTCGCGGCCAGTCAGGCCATCGCGATGGAAGCTCTGGAACTGCGCGGTCTGCACGGGGAGACGCCTCAGGAGGGCCATCCACAGCAGGAGCGCCTGCTCCGCCACCGCCCGGTTGCAGTAGAGCGGCAGGTACCCCGCCGGGACGGGCACGCCGGTCTGCTGCCGGTAGGCTGTCACATGGTCGTAGCCTGTGCTGCGGGTCAGGATGCCGCGCAGACTGCCCGCCCATTCAGGGGGAATGGTGGACTGGGTACGCAGGCTGATCACCGGCGCGCCAGGAGCTGTCTGCCCACACTCCTGGATCGTCTGGTCGGTGAAGCCCGCCTGGATCGTGGACGGCAGGTAGCGACGCAGGGCCGCCTGCTCTTCCTCAAAGGCCTCGTAGAAGAAGATATCGGGTTGATTCGTGCGCATGGAGCCAGATTCCGGTTGTGGATGGGAAGTGCTGGCGATACGGTGCCCCGTGGTTCGCCCAAACGCAATACTGGGAGACAGCCAAATGATGACTCGACGCGAACGCGTGCGTGCCTCGATCCAGTTCCAGGAAACGGACCAACTGCCCAAGGACCTGAGCGCCATGGCGTCCACGGGGGTCAGTTGCTTCGCCTATCCGGCGCTGGTGGCTGCCCTCGGCCTGCCGTCGCGCCTGCCCAAGATCTTCGATACGGGGCAGATGCTGGCCATCCCCGACACCGATGTGCTCGACGCGCTGGATTGCGACTGCTGTTTCGTCGGCAACACCGACTACAACAACGCCTTCGAGGAACCCGACCGCTGGCACGAATACGACTTCGACGGCCGGCTTCCCGCCCTCGTCCAGCACCCCGAGAACTACGAGGTGCTGCCAGACAGTACGATCATGCAGGGCAACCGCGCCATGGTCCCCGAATCCTACGTCTTCACCGCGCCCCACGGTGGCCAGCCCCCGGATCTCCTGGCCGAGCCCCAGAAGGCTGACTTGGACGCGATGGCAGAGAATCTCGAGCAGCAGGTCATCCCCCAAGAGCGCATCGACGCCCTCGCTGCCTACTGCAAACGGGCCAGAGAAGCCACCGACCGGGCGATCATGTTCCGTGGCGTCGGGGCTGGCCTCGGCTTCCGGGGCGGCATGGCCTCCTTCTCCATGCAATGCCTACTCGATCCTGGCTATGTACGCGAACTGCACGCCATCTCCACCGACCACGCCATTCGCCAGTTGGAGCAGGTTCTCCCCGCCGTCGCGCCCTATATCGACATCATCATGCTCGCGGCCGACGACCAGGGCACGCAACAGGCCTCCATCCTGCCGCCCGACACCTTTGCTGAGCTGTTCGCGCCCTTCTTCCGCAAGGTCAACGACGCCTGCCATCGCGTCGCCCCCGAGGTCTTCACGTTCCTGCATAGTTGCGGGGCGATCTACGATCTGCTCGACGCCATCATCGATGGCGGGTTCGACATCCTGAACCCCGTGCAATGGAACGCGGGCGGCCACTCCTACCGCGAATGGAAGGACGTCTGCCGCAAACGCATCGCCCTCTGGGGCGGCGGCGTGGATACGCAGACCACGCTTCCCCTCGGCACGCTGGAGCAGGTAAGGAACCAAGTCGCCGAAGTCGTGCCGTGCCTGGCCGAAGACTCCGGCTTCGTGTTCTGCGCCATCCACAACCTCCTCGCCGAAATCCCCGCCGACAAGATCGTCGCCATCTACGAGACCGCCAAGGCCAACGGGTAGCAGTGATACGCATCCCTGTGGCAAAACGGAGTAGGCACGTGCAAGAACGCTCAAGGATGTTCGGTCTAGCCGTTGCTGCGATTCTGGCGGCAATTCTCGCCTGGGGTGCGAACGGACGCACGGATACTACCCGCGTCACAACATCCGGCAAGTCCCCGACGGCCAAAGCCGCCAGGTTGGTAGCAAGACAGGATTTCGACATTGGCGAAACCTGGCGCCCCAACAAGATCATAGGCAAGGACTTCTGGCATATACTTGGGGTGTCTATGGACTCCCATCCTGATAAGGGGAGTATGGTTGGCACCACCATGCGGGACGTGGTAGACGAACCCCTCTTTGCGGAATGCGGGTTGAGCTATAGATCCATCGCAAACATTACCGTCCCGGGCACCGACAAGGTTGCCATCTCCGCCATGGCCCTAGAGCTGGCAACAGCCTACAAGCACATCTCGCCCGCCCAAGCAGCCAGGTACTCCAAGAAGTACCTGTCTCTCATTGATGCCCGGCCGAATGCGCCCTTCTTCCTTATGCCAAGTGGCATCCGCCCCATCTACAGGCTCATGAAGGACTTCGATTGCGACTATGAAGGGTATAGGAAGTGGAAGGAGGGCCACCCCAACTTCATGGGATGCACACATGGCGAGACGGACAACGGTTTCCTCTCCGCTGCTCCATGGAGGAATTACTGGTGGCCAAGGCGCATCAAGAAGACCTGTGACCAGGATCTGATCAACACCGTTGAGACCGAGTTCCCCAAACCCAAGAACCGGGAGGAACTTGCCGCTCAGTATATGAAGGCGCTGGGGGCCTTCAGGAAGTTCCTTTTCAGCGATGCGGATAAGACGGAGTATCTGCGCGCCGCACATTGTCACGACCACTACTACTACGAATCCGGCGCCAACATGGTCTGGCTGGAAACCACCAACACCGCCAGCGCGAATGGCATCCGGAACTACCGCCACCAGTCTTCCCTCTTCTTCTCAAGAGGCGCCGCCCGGCAATACGCCAAGAACTGGGGTTGGTACATTGCCGTGTTCTACAATGGCTACGACGACAGAGGTGACTTCTGGGGTCACAGCGATCCCGACTATAGGGTTGACAAGATCGTCAAGGGAAACGGCAGGGCTGGCTACCACGGTCCAGACTGCGGCATGTCGCCATCCCTGCTCAGAAGAGATGCATTTCTTGCCTACCTGAGTGGCGCCAGCTTCATCAATCATGAGAGCTGGGGTGGGTACATGAAGGTGAGGAACAAGGATGGACAGAAGACATACGATCTCTCCTCACCAATGGGGCAGGTCTGGCAGGAGTGGTTTGAGTTCACGCGGAAGAACCCCGACCGGGGGGCAAGCTACGCGCCAGTGGCCTTGTTGGTCCCCTTTGCACAGGGATACCCCAACTACGGCGGCAAGTCATGGCACACGTTTGACTATGAACGCCCGGACTGGATGATCGACGCTTTCTTGTATACCATCATGCCGCACTCACCAGTGACAAAGCAAGGGGACGAAGGCTGTCTAGCCAACGGCCCCTATGGCGACATCTATGATGTAGTTGTGCCCAACCCCCCCAGTGGACCAGTGTCGGTCGATGTGTTGGACAACTACAAGGTCGCCGCCATGCTGGGGAAGTACCCAAAGAGCGAGGCCCTCGCCCAACGGCTGATGGAGTATGTGAAGAGCGGGGGAACTCTCCTGCTGAATGTCGAACAGCTCAATGAGTTCTTCCCTGCTGAGTTCACGGGAGTACAGCGACCGGATTCCCATAGAGAGACAGGAAGGTCGTACGCGGCGGTGAAGGGCTCGGTCCAGTCGCTGCCGGATGGCAAGATCTTGACGCTGCCAGAGGAGTATGAAATGGAGGTGGTCAAACTGGAAGGCGCCACATCGTTGCTTGCGGATGCTGACGGCAATGTGCTGGCATGCACCAACCAGTTTGGGAAGGGAAATGTGATCCTGTCAACCGTCAGATGGATGGTACCAAAGGACGACCTTGCCAGCAAGCGCGGGGATTGTCTGACCAAGATGGTGTATGGCAGGAGGTTCCCGCTTATCGAGTTCTTTCTGAAGGAGTTTGTGAGCGAGACGCTCCCGATGGAGGTCAGAGGCGACATTCAGTATGGGATGAACAGGCTGGCTGATGGCTGGCTCGTATACCTCATCAACAACAAGGGCGTGACCAAGTTCACAAACAAGGCGCAGAGCCTAGATGTCTCAAAGACCGCAAAGGTCCAGGTCTCCCTCCGGAAGATCCGGGCTGAGACCATCACAGAGCTTAGACGGCAGGAGGCAATACAGGTGGAGCACGGCAGTAACTCCTTCACGATAGAGGTCCCCCCTGGCGGCATAAGAGTCGTCAGAATTGAGGAGGGCAAGTAAGCGTGAGGAGTTGCCCGGCCTACGGAACCGCCAAGTACGCGACACCGCAAGAGCAACTCTCGGAGAATGAGCAGTCATGCCCAACGCAGAGCAGAAGGCCGTCGGTGTTGAACTGACCGACGGGCAGTCGTACCACGTGCCGTACTGGCGGATCGACTCCGGCGTACCGGGGCCGCGGATGCTGGTCACGGCCGCGCTGCACGGCAGCGAACTGCAGGGCAGTGAGGCGTTGCGCCGGTTCCTGCCCGAAGCGGAACAGGGCGTGGTGCGTGGCTCGTGCTGTCTCGTGCCGTTCGCCAATCCGGTAGCGATACGCCGTCATCAGCCGCATATCGATTTCGAGCACGGTCGGTACTATGGCAGCGACTCCGTGAACAACGTGAACTGCTCGTGGCCCGGGAAGGCGGGCGGCAGCAATGCCGAACGTCTCTCCCACGCGCTCTTCCACGCCCTTGTCGAGGATGCCGACTGCCTACTCGACCTGCACTGCTGGCAACGTGTACGCGCCGCAACCGGGTTGGCGCGGGCAGGCCGGCAGGACAGCGTCGACCTAGCCAACGCCGCAGGCCTGCCCTTCGGACGCCGCTGCCAATGGCAAGCCGAAGTGAGGGAGCGCCCCATCACGCCGTGCGTGTTGAGCAGTTACTTCCACGACACCGACCGCACGGCCGCGTGTGTCGAGCTCTGCGGGCAGTACGGATTCTGGTCGGAACAGGTCGAGCTCGGACTACGCGTGATCCGCAGCTCACTCCGGCACTTGGGCCTGATGGACGGCGAGCCGGAGGAGCCGCCACGACCGACCGTGTGGCTGGACGAATCGGAGCAGGTCGAGGTGACCGCACCATGCGCCGGCGTCTTCGCGCCCACACCCGTGGCCCTCGGCGACTGGATCGAGGCCGGCACAGTACTCGGCCACATCCTCACGATCGACGATCTGAGCACCGCCGAAGTCCTCGCCCCAAGGTCCGGATACCTGTACCGCCTGGGCCCAACGCACGACCGCAACGAGGAGCAGACCCGCATGTTCCTCCACCCGTATGTGAACCAGGACCAAACGCTGGCAGAGCTTGTGGCCGGGCTTCCTGTGTGAGCCCGGCTCCGGAGGAGCGGCAGAGGGAGCGACAGGTCGACCCACACCATCGCCCGGACTAGTCCTCTGGCTTGGGCTCGAAACGGACTTTGCGCGTGTCTTCCTCCAGGCCCGTGGACTCGCGCCCGTAAGGGGGCGCTGACACTTGACAAGTCCCGCCTGACCGGCTATTTAGACGTATGGCACATTGCAGAGGCAGCGCCAGCAGCTTGGTGGTGTTTGAACGGTCAGGAGTTCAGCGGGAGAAGTTGATCATGAAGATGCAGCGACGGGGAAGGTGGGCGTGCTTGGTCATGTTGATGGCTGTCTCTGGGTGCATGGTCGGCAACAAGACCGCTGTCAATGCGGCTGACGACTCGTGCACAGTGGCGATGACTGCAACGCAGATGGGCGACACAGATCAGTATCTTCTGGAGTTGCGGGTGTGGCGGGAGCGCCCTGGTGGACTGAAGCACATCATTGCCATGCCCCAGTTGGTGGTGACCGAAGGGCATGAGGGACGCATCATGATTGGCTCGCGCACCTCTGAGAGCGGCAAGTCTGTGATACAGACGCGCGGAGCGTTCCGCGGGGTGGTCCATGAGGTCGCCGGCCGGAAGGTCGCCAAGGCTGTATACGAGGCCTACCAGGACGGGGTGCCTGTGTGGCGTAGGGAAGTCGAGGTCGAGTGTACCATAGGCGAGCCCCAGACGTAGGGAGACCCACGTTCCCCGAGCTCCGAAGGAGCGGCAGAAGGCAGGGACGGAACGCCCCGCGCAACCGCCTGGACTAATCCTGCGGCTTGGGCTCGAAGCGCACCTTGCGCGTGTCTTCCTCCAGACCCGTGGATTCGCTGAGCAGCCCATATAGCTCGGGGCGGCGACTGCGAATCCAGCGCGCGCCGGTACACATGTGCGACAGCTTCGGATCCAGATCGGCGACGACCATTTCGTCCCGCGCCTTCCAGGTCTCGGCGAGGATCTGGCCGTAGGGACCGAGGATCGTAGCATTGCCGGTGCGGACCTCGTTGTCGTCGATCCCGACGCCATTGCTGAAAGCCAGGAAGAGACCATTGTCGTGGGCCCGGGCGGGCAGCCAGCGCATCAGCCATTCCCGGCCCTTATGCCCGTGGAACTCCGCCTCGATGGCCGCCGGATCGGCCTCTCGATTCTCCCACAGATCCAGATCGATAGCTCCCATGCAGAGGGGACTGGGCGTGTCGCAGCCCCCGGTCTGGTGGGGAGCAAAGAGGACCTCGGCGCCCTGCAACGCGGTCATCCGGACGTTCTCGCCGATGTTGTTGTCGTAGCAGATCAGGACCCCGATGCGCGCGCCTTGGGGACAGTCGAACACGGTATAGCTGTCGCCGGAGGCCATATGCGCGCTGATGAAGCAGTGCAGCTTCCGATGCCGCGCCCAAGTCCCATCGGGCATGGCCACCAAGTAGGCGTTGTAGAGCTGTCCGTCGGGCGCTTCCTCGATCATCCCCGCGCCGATGGTCATGCCGGTCTTGGCAGCCAGGGCCATCAGGCGTTGCGAGTAGGACCCCTGCGGTACAGGCTCAGCCAAGGCCTGGATCTGGGAGCGGTCCAGATTCCGCACATGCCAGTACCCGGTGATGCACATCTCCGGGAAGACGAGCAGGTCCACGCCCGCTGCCTGCGCCTCGGCGGTGAAGGTCTCGACCCGAGCGAAGTTGTACTCGCGATCGCCCGGGCGGTGCTGAAACTGAACAGAGCCCATACGGAGGGGATTCATCGCCTGTACTCCCTGCACATCGTTGAATATGGAAACTTGGCGGGAACTCACTGTAGCGGCGACAGGTCTGCGCCACAAGACCGAAACCGATCTATAGTAGGCCGCCAACCACACACCATAGGTGGATTGATGAAGACTGTCATTTCCTGGAATGTGAACGGAATCCGAGCCGCCCGGAAGAAGGGCTTTGTGGATTGGTTGGGCAGCACCGGGGCCGATGTCGTCTGCGTCCAGGAGACCAAGGCCATGAAGGAGCAGCTGGACGACGAGCTCCTCGCCCCGGACGGCTACCACGCCATCTGGCAATCCGCCGAGCGCAAAGGCTACAGTGGCGTCGCCGCTTTCTCCCGCGAGGAACCCCTCTCGGTCGATGTTCTCGGTAGCGATGAGTTCGATGTGGAGGGGAGGACCATGGTCCTGGAATACCCCGAGGTCACCATCCTCAACTGCTACTTCCCCAACAGCCAGGCCGAGGGTGCCCGCATCGACTACAAGATCGGCTTCTGCGACGCCATTCTCGACAAGTGCCGGGAACTCGTCGGCCAGGGCAAACACATTCTCCTCTGCGGCGACTACAACATCGCCCACCTGCCCATCGATCTGGCTCGTCCCAAGCAGAACGAGAAGAATCCCGGCTACCTCCCCGAAGAGCGCGCCTGGATGGCCAAGTTCCTCGGCGCGGGCTTCGTGGATACCTTCCGCACCTTCTGCGACGCCCCCGAGCAATACACGTGGTGGTCATACCGCTTCAAGGCGCGGGAGAAGAACCTCGGCTGGCGCATCGACTACCACTGCGTGGACGAGGCCCTGGCCCCCGCCGTGCAAAGCTCGCGCATCCTCGCCGATGTCATGGGCTCCGACCACTGCCCGGTCGTCATCGAGCTGGGGTAGGGGGGGAAGGAATGGCATGATGGAATGATGGAATAGTGGAGAGAAGGGAGGGGGGAAGGGGGAAGAATCGGACGAATCAGTCGGATCGGACGAATCGGACAGGTGGGATCCCTTCGCATCGCTCCATTCCATCGCTTCTCGTGGAGGGCCTTCATCTCCACTCCTCCACCCCTTCGACCTTGCTCACGGCCTCCGGCATTCCACCCCTTCGACTTTGCTCAGGGCCTTCGGCATTCCACCCCTTCGACTTTGCTCAGGGCCTTCGGCATTCCACCCCTTCGACTTTGCTCAGGGCCTTCGGCATTCCACTCTTCCAGCATTCCATCATTCCACCATTCCATTCTTCCAGTATTCCACCCCTTCGGCTCTGCTCAGGGCCTTCGGCATTCCATCATTCCACCCCCTGTGAGAAAGTTGTGAACGAACCCACGGAACATGCGGCTCCGTCCCCCCGTGAAGAACTGGCCAACGCCCTGAGCCACGGTCTGGGCATCGCCCTGAGTCTCGCCGCCATCGCCCTGCTGGCGGTTTTCTCGGCGCTCAACGGGACGACGCGGCACATTGTCTCTTTCAGCGTCTACGGTGCGAGCCTTCTCCTGCTCTACACCTCGTCGACCCTC
>Ga0233437_1005974_pt1 | contig 12783 bp, 13 predicted proteins | sample SI_122_August201_FD_182714 | JGI IMG/M metagenome (GOLD analysis project Ga0233437, IMG submission 182714) | Seawater microbial communities from Saanich Inlet, British Columbia, Canada - SI_122_August2016_200_MG | ecosystem: Environmental > Aquatic > Marine > Inlet | place: Canada: British... | reverse complement strand
TTTTTCTCTGAATAAATCTATTTCTTCCTGTTTTATACTCATACATAAAAGTATACTCGTTTTACAGGATTATTAAATATCGCTTAGTTTATTATTTTACAATCCCTTAGTGGTTTAGGGATTGAGGACTAGGAGCTAGAGGCTGGTATTTTGTAGCCAGTAAGCCGAGATCTAAAAATAGCTAGAAGCTGTAAATTAAAACTTAAATTATATATTTTTATTATGAATGATAACTCAAAAATACTTGAAATTAAAAACCTCCATGTGTCATTTGATACATATGCAGGAGAAGTAAAAGTACTGCGTGGAATGAACTTTCACCTAAATAAAGGCGAGACTCTGGCAATCGTAGGAGAATCAGGTTCAGGAAAATCTGTAACAGTACAGACAATCATGAAGCTAATTCCAATGCCCCCCGGAAGGATTAAACAGGGAGAAATACTTTACAAAGGAAAAGATATAGTTCCTTACAATGAAAAAGAAATGAAAAAACTCAGAGGAAATGAAATTGGAATGATATTTCAAAATCCAATGGGATCTCTCAATCCTACAATGAAGATAGGTAAGCAGATTGCTGAAAGCTTACTTCTGCATCAAAAAATATCTAAAAAAGAAGCAATGGCAAAAACATTGGAACTCCTTAAACTTGTCGGTATTCCAAATGCAGATAAAAGAATCAAAGAATACCCTCATCAATTTAGCGGCGGCATGCGTCAAAGAGTAGTCATTGCAATTGCTTTAGCATGCAGTCCCGACATCCTTATAGCGGATGAACCCACAACTGCATTAGATGTCACTATTCAAGCACAAATTCTTGATCTTATGAATGATTTAAAAGATAAATTAGATACTTCTATTATTCTAATAACACATGATTTAGGAGTAGTAGCAGAAACAGCTGAACGTGTAATAGTCATGTACGGCGGGGAAATAATGGAAGAAGGTATGGTCAAGGATATTATGCTTACTCCTCAACATCCATATACTTGGGGATTATTAAACTCTATGCCGAGAATAGAAGACAGCAAAAAAGAACCACTGTTATCAATTGACGGCACACCACCGGATTTATTAAAACCGTCACCAGGTTGTCCGTTCGCACCAAGATGCATCTATGCAATGAGAATTTGTAAAACTAAAAAACCTCCTAAATACAAAATAAAAGATAACCATAACACCTCATGCTGGCTTCAACATGAAGATGCATTAAAGATTGAAAGGGTTGTCCATCACCAGGAATCCACTGAAGGCGGAGAATAAAAATGAGCAAAGAAAAATTATTAGAAATACGAAATCTTAAAAAATATTTTCATGTCAGCGGCGGTCAAACACTCAAAGCTGTTGATGAAGTTTCTTTTGATATATACAAAAAAGAAACCTTTGGTTTAGTTGGAGAATCAGGTTGCGGCAAAACAACTCTGGGAAGAACTCTTACTGTTTTATACTCCAGAACAGGCGGTGAAATTATTTACAACGGCTCAGATGTAAAAAAACATAATAAGCGTCAATTTGCTAAAAAATTTCAGATGATATTTCAGGATCCTGATGCTTCACTTAATCCTAGAATGACAGCAGGCGATATAATAGCCGAAGGTCTGGATATATTTAAATTATATAAAAATAAAAAAGAACGTACAGAGAAAATTTATAAGCTGCTTGAACAGGTAGGACTTAATAAAGAACATATTAATCGTTTTCCGCATGAGTTTAGCGGTGGTCAAAAACAGAGAATAGGTATTGCTAGAGCATTAGCTGTAGATCCTGAATTTATTGTTTGCGATGAACCTATTTCAGCATTAGATGTTTCTATTCAGGCACAGATAGTTAATTTACTTAAAAATCTTCAAGAAGAAAAACAGCTGACATTTCTTTTTATAGCGCATGATATGAGTATGGTCAAATACATTTCTGATAGAATTGGAGTTATGTATCTTGGCAATATTGTAGAACTTACAGATAGTAATAGACTTTACGAGAACCCACTACATCCATATACACAGGTCTTACTTTCATCCATACCTAAAATAGAAAGCTTATACAAGAAAAAAGTTGAGCGAATTAAACTTAAAGGCGAGCTGCCAAGCCCGATTAATTCTCCTAAAGGCTGTAAATTTTCCACTAGATGTCAATATGTAAAAGATATTTGCAGAGAAAAACAACCAGAATTAATCGAAGCAGAGCCAGGTCATTTTGTTGCTTGTCACATTAGTCAATAAACAACAAACTTCAGGCATCAAAATACAAATAAATTCCTATTTAAAAAAGCTGAAAGCCTGCAAAGTTTTAGAACTTTGTAGGCTTATTACTTGTCAGTTTAATATTAAATAATTACTATTATTTAACATTAAGGATGTAATACAATCCTGAAATTTTGAAAATTTTTGTCACATTTTCAGAAACATTTATTATAGAAAAATTGTTTTTTTCTCTATGTAAAGCTACCTTACCGCAAATACGCAGAAAAGAAGAAGCTATATACTCTGTTCCTTCCATATCAAAAGTTACAGATTTTGCATTGCTTACCGCATCAAGAACTTCAGATTCAATTTTTAATGTTTCTTCAGTATTTAAGGTACCAGAAAAAAAACAGGTAACAATTCCATTATCAGACTTTATCTTTAGTGACATTTTCAAAACCTTATAATATATATGTTTTCATTAAATATATAAATTACACCTAAATATCACAATATGAAACAAAATAAATATGTTTTGTATAATTTATTGCAATTTATATATTACTATTTAACTTGCGGTTATATCCATTATTTCATTACCTGGACCAACACCTGTTCCAGGATAATTTATAATATATCCATCCATGACAGGCAGACTAAAAAAGCCACACCTAAAAAGTGTGGCTTCATAAAATCAAATTATAAAATAGATTTTATTTGCTTTCAAACATTTCACGTATGCGTTTTCCTGTTGTTTCAAGAAGATGTTCACCGAGAGCTTTACGTTTAGATAATAAATTAGGAGCTCCGTTCCTACTTTCTTCCAACCATTTTTTAGCAAACTCACCACTCTCAATACGTCTGAGTGATTCTTTCATACGTTCTTTTACATCTTTTGTTATAATTCTAGGACCATTATCATATTCGCCCCATTCCGCTGTATTTGAAATAACTGCATTCATCTTCTGAATACCGCCTTCAAAAATAAGGTCAACAATAAGCTTTAATTCATGAACGCATTCAAAATAAGCCATTTCAGGTGGATAACCAGCTTCTGTTAATACTTCGAAACCTGCAATCATTAAATCTACACATCCCCCGCATAAGACGTTCTGTTCGCCAAACAGGTCTTCATAAGTTTCCTGTTCAAATGTACATTCAAGACACCCTGCACGTGTAAATCCCATTGCTTTAGCCATTGCAAGAGCTATATCATTAGCCTGTCCACTTGGATTCTGTTTTACTGCGATTAAACCAGGTACGCCAAATCCGGCTAAGAAAGCTTTTCTTTCTTCTGTTGCAGGACTTTTTGGAGCAACCATAATAATATCTACATCTGCAGGAGGAATTATCTGTTTATATACAATATTAAAACCGTGAGAACATGAAAGAGCTTTACCGGCTTTCATATGCGGAGCTATATCTTTTTCATATACAGGACCGTGAAATTCATCAGGAAGAAGAATATGAATGATATCTGCTTTCTTAGCTGCAGATGAAATGTCCATAACTTCAAAACCTTCAGAAGCAGCTAAATCATAAGAAGCATCTTTAATTGAACCGATTATTACATTCACGCCAGAATCACGCATACATAATGCCTGTGCTGAACCTTGACTGCCATAACCTATTACTGCTACTATTTTACCATTCAATACTGACATATCAGCATCATTATCATGTAATATTTTTACCATAACTAAACTCCTTAAAATTTATGATTTAATATTTTTTAGTTCGTTAAAGTATAAATAATAACACCTATAAAGCATTTGTAAAATATATAAGTTTTATATATAATATTTATAATATAAATATCTCATCCAAATATTAAGGATTTCATTATGAAACTGTCAAGTATTAATTTAAATTTTCTAGCCGTACTTGATGCCCTGTTATCTATACAGAATGTATCTCTAGCTGCTAAAAAAGTTGGCCTCAGCCAACCTCAGGTAAGTAATATCTTAAAAGAGCTAAGGATAATATTTAATGATGAATTATTATCTAGAGGTCCTAAAAACCAAATGTTCCTAACACAGAAGGCTCGTGATCTAATCGGACCTGTACAGGAAGCAGTGGAAAAATGTAAAAATATTTTTATCACAGGCAAACCATTTGATCCATATAATGCTAAGCTTAATTTTAATATAGGAATGAATGATTATGCATCTGCACTACTACTTCCGGATATCGCTGAATTAATACAAAAGCAATCACCATCAAGCAGTGTTACAGTTGTTCCACTAAACAGTGTAAGTGAATGCCAGATTATTTACTCAAATGATATAGATTTGATTATTGGACACTATAATATTAAATCAAATAATATTGTCTCCGAGTATCTATTCGATAGTGAATTATGCTGCATTGTTTCAGAAAATCATCCTATATTAACTAAAAAACAAATAACCGGAAAAACTTTACTAAACTACCCATTTGTACAGGCTCAATTAGCAAATGATTACTGGCATGAATTTGGAAATTTAATTGATAAAGAATTTGGTGGAACAAGAAAAATTATAGCTACAGTTCCACATATACTTGTTGCTCTAAGCATGTTATCAAATAGTCAATATATATGTATAACCCATAAAAGACTTGCCAATAAATTTTCAAAACAGTTTAAAGTAAAGACTTTCAGACTTCCGCTCAAAATACCTATTCCCACCTATTCAATATTCTGGAAAAAAGTAGATAATTTAAACAAAGAAAATATATTTCTCAGAAATTTAATTAAAGAAACAGCTGGAGGTTACATTAAATAATTATGGATAAAATAACGAAAAATGATATAAAAGAAGTCTTCGAAGAACTGAAATGGTTTAGAGGCTATTTTTCAAATCACACCAAAAGAATCATACAGTTTACAATTGAAGAATATTCTGAACAGCTGAAAAGAAAATATAAAAACACTGAAGAAAAAATAGATTTCATCTACGATAAATTGAATAAACAATTTTAATTTTTATAAAAATAAGCCCTATAAAACTTATTTGATTTATAGGGCTTATATGATTTCTTACACTATTATTTCTTATCTGCTTTTACGGCATCACTTAGCCCTAAAACCATCAAGTCAGCAACTCTCTTTGAAAATTTCAAAGGATTAGCTATAGGACTTCCTTCAGCCAACAATGCCTGATCGTAAAGGAGTTCTGAAAATTCACCAAGCTTATTACTTTTTGGATCAAGTTCATATAATTTATTCATAGAACTTACTATTGGATGATCAGGATTAAGCTCAAGAATACGTTTTGTTTTTGCCATATCCTGATTCATTGATTTCATTATTCTTTCCATATATGGACTTTGATCATAAGCATCTCCTACTAAACAACAGGCACTGTCTGTAAGCCTTTTAGAAAATCTTACTTCTTTGATATTTTCATCAAGTTTTCTCTGAACATACTCAATAAGAGAACTATATTCTTTTTTAGCTTTTTCTTCTTTGTCTTTTTTGACTTTCTTTTCTTCTTCACTATCAAAGTCAATTTCACCTTTGCCAACAGCTTTTATGGTTTTCTTATCATACTGCATCATTCCCATAACAACAAATTCATCGATAGGATCTGTCATATAAAGCACATCATAACCTTTTGAACGGAATATTTCGAGATGTGGAGAATTTTCTAGAACAGATCTATTTTCACCAATAATATAATAAATTTCTTTCTGTTCAGAAGGCATATTTTCTACATACTCTTTTAATGAAACAAGTTTACCTGCATCATTTTTCATTGTTTCAAAAAGAAGCAGTTCCTGTAGTTTTTCCTTGTTAGAATAATCAGTATGAACACCTTCTTTTATGAATCGTCCTAATTCTTTAAAGAAATCTTCATATTTATCAGGTGTTTTTTCTTTAATCTTAGTTAGAGTTGATATAATTTTACGAACTAAGTTTTTCTGTATTTTTTCTATTGCAGGATTATCCTGTAATGTCTCTCTAGATACATTTAAAGGAAGGTCACTGGAATCTACAATACCATCAATAAATCTCATGTATTCAGGTAATAGATTAGGACATTCATCTGTTATAAAGATTTTTCTGATATATAGATGAAGATTTTTCTTTCTAGTATCAGGTGACATCATATTATAAGGGCTTTTTGAAGGAATATAAAGTAATGCCTTAAACTCACTTGTACCTTCTGCTGAATAATGAATATGTTTCAATGGTTCGCCACCAGAATGGCTTAAATGTTGAAAGAATTGATTATATTCTTCTTTCTTTATTTCCTTTGCAGGACGAAGCCAAATTGCCTTTTGAGAATTTATTACTTCATCTTTTTCAACATCAATATATTCGATATCTTTAGAATCATCTTTCGATTTTTCATCTTCTGTTTGTGGTTTAGGTTCTTTTACCATATCCTTCATTTTTACAGGATATTCAATAAAATCAGAATATTTTTTTACTATTTCTTTAATTTTCCATGAATCTAAATACTGCTCAGCAGCATCTTTCAAATGTAAAGTAATGATAGTTCCCTGATCAGTTTTATCTGAATCATCAAGAGTATATTCACCCTCTCCAACGGAAGCCCATTTTACTGCAGTTTCATTACTACCGGCTTTTTTAGTTTCAATAATGATATTATCAGAAACCATAAATGCAGAATAGAAACCCACACCAAACTGACCAATCAATTCAGGAGCATCACTCTCTTTTTTCTTTTCCATAGCCTCAAGAAAAGCTTTAGTTCCTGACTGTGCAATAGTTCCGACATTTTTTACAATCTCGTCTCTATTCATTCCAATGCCGTTATCTATAATCTTCAATGTTTTTTTCTTTTTATCAACATCAATTCGAATATGCCAATCCTCTGCGAGTTCTTTATCCTTTAAAGAAAGAAAACGTACTTTATCAAGAGCATCAGCAGCATTTGCTATGAGTTCTCTAAGAAAAATATCCTTATTTGAATAAAGAGAATGGATCATTAAGTCTAAAACTTTCTGTGTCTGTGCTTCAAACTTTTTTACTTCCTTAGTCATAAATTTACTCCAAAATTTTTATTGTTATATTATTAAAAGATAGTTAAGCGAATAAACTTAATGAATATAATAAAACCATCTTTCAAAAAATCAATTAATTTGTAGATTATCTTAAAGCGTAAAATTCAAACCATAAAATAAAGTTACAATTTAAATGCAAAAATATATAATTACAGGTGCTCCAGGCACAGGTAAAACTAGTATAATAAATGAATTAAAAAACAGAAATTATAAAGTCTTCGAAGAAGTTCCAAGAAGATTAATGATGGAAAAAATTCCTGAAAAATTGGGAATAAATCCTTTCAGTAATCTCAAAGATTTTGCAAAACTTGTTTTTGATGAAATGTATAAACAATATATAATATCGGAAGAAGATAGTAATATTTATTTCTTTGACAGAGGATTACCGGATGTTTTTGCATATTTATTAGAAGCAAATATCAAAATCCCAAATGATTACTATACATATTATAATAAATGTAATTACAATAAAATCGCCTTCATATGTCCTCCATGGCAATCTATTTATGTTTCGGACAATATAAGGCCTTATAATTTCTCTAAAATTATCGATTTAGGCAATCAAATCACAAAAACATACGAGACATTTGGATTTAAAATAGTGAACATGCCTATGACTTCTATTAAAAAAAGAACTGATATTATTTTAAAACATATACAAAAAAAATAATTTTCTGTATAAAATATATATTATAAGCTAATTTAATATTCATGGATTTTTTTAGAAAAGGGACATCTAATGATTGTCGACATTTTGTCTAATATTTACAAGTACAAGGATTTACATCCACAATTCGAAGAGGTTTTTAATTTCATAAAAATTAATGACCTTGTTAGACTTCCTGTCGGAAAATACGAAATCATTAAAAACAAAGCATTTCTTATTTTGGAAAAAAATTCTGGTAAATTAAAAAAAGACTCATTACTCGAATCACACTTAAAATATATTGATATTCAAGTTATTCTTAGTGGAACTGACGAAATGGGTTGGGCACCTATAAATAACTGCAACTCGCCGGTAGAAGCATATAATATAAAAAAAGATATTCAGTTTTTCCATGATAAACCCAGTTTCTTTATTCCTGTACCAAAAGAACATTTCGCTATTTTTTTCCCGGAAGACGCACACATGCCGTTAATCAGCAATAATGTTATACATAAAGCTATAGCAAAAATAGCTATATAATTTCGACTCATGAGTTAGATGAATCAGGTCATCATTATATTTTTCCTGTTGTTATAATGTGTTTTGAGAAATATATTAAAAGAGCATAATATTAGATAATACTTGGAGAATTCTGATGAAAAATGAAGTTATATTTGATGCCGTAATAAATTCTATCCCTCAGTGGTACTATTCAGAAACAGGGCCATACAAATATACGCTTCGACTTGGAGAATCATCTAAGACCTTTTATTCCCTAACACCTCTATCTCCAAAACTGGAAATTTTGTATGAGTATGCAAATGAGATGCTTCCAAAATGGTGGCGTATGGTGAAAGGTTCATCACTTCCGATATATATAGAATTTATACAAAGTTTTTTAGCTCTAAAATGGATTAGCTTATTTAACTCATCTATTAGTAGCAGTGAACTATCTATGTTCTTAAGAAATTGTACTTTTAGAAGTTATGAAAATAATTCTATTAAAATCAATTTAATCATCTCAGAAGGCACAGGCAGCATTAATATAACCAATCCTGAATTTCATAAACTTCTTGATCCATTAGCCAGTTCAAATCAAGTATTTATGAGAATTGACTGTAATTTAAATTTTTTAACTTACGAAGAAATACCTTGGTCGGCAATTAAAGAAACAGAAAATTATAAGTTCAATCCTGAATTCTTACAACCATATGCATCAGTTATACAGGAAGGTGAAATTTCTGTTCACTTAACTGAAAAAAATGATATTATTATAATGAATCATGATGGAGTTATAGCATCGAAAAGAAAAGGCTACTGGTATTTTTATGATGTCCATAACTTTACGGAATCTGCTATAAATATAATAGGCGATCAACGTGCATGCATGCTATTGGAAACACTTCTAGATTTAAGTTACAACAGAAAAGGTGCTTTAATTGTACATGATCCTGATCATAAAGTTATAAAACAGGTCGTTAATAAAAATTCCATACTAACAGAAGAATACGGTACGCCTGACACCTTCAGAAAAATGTTACTTCCTTTTTTCAGACCTGTGCCTAGATACCATCCAAGTATCATTATACCTATCAGACGAAAAAGATTAATACTTGAATTGACAGAATTAGATGGTGCTTTAATTTTAGACAATAATAGGATTTTATCATTCGGCTCCATGATAAAACCACATCCTGGTGTTTCAAATCACAAAGGTGCAAGATCAACTGCTGCTGAATCTGCATACAAATGGGGTGGAACTTCATTTAATGTAAGTTCTGATGGGGAAATAAAAATATACTTTGACAGTTATGGTCCAACAAGCACTGCACCGGCACAATTAAGAATGATGTAAGACTTTGTCTATATTTAATAAACTAATAACTAATAGTGTAGTATTTTTGTGTAGGCACGAAAAAAGGATACCGAGTAACTGTTAATCCGATTAACTCCATTTTCAGGAACCGCTTTTCATTTAAGTTTCACAGTTCGAATTAACTCAACCCCTGGAACAGCTGTTTATTTTGTTCAAACTCTTACGAATCTGTTTTTGATAAACTGCCTCGGAACTTACCTATTGAGATATTATCTCAATCCTTATCGTTCCGGCGCTCAACATGCATTGCATACTGAGGAACTATTACTTATATATACCGTTGCATGGTTTTTCATGCCGGCTTATCAATTCGCTGTTACCAGCCTTTCAAAGCCTAAAAGATCTCTTATGCTCAGCTTTGCAGCCTCACCTCAACCTTTTCTCCAGGTAATTACTTACCCGGGACAGTATACTTTCGTATAACTCTCAAAACTCACTGCTCGCTTTTGGCTTACAGCTTATTTTCCTACAACATAACATCCATTATGCCGGGATTTACGCTCTTACGATTGTAAATCGTCCAGGACTTCAATCATGATTACTCATGATTCTCTCGATATCCTTAAGACCTAACATTAAAAGTGCTATTTAGATTCTTTATTTGCATAAAGTCCGGATCCTTACGTCACCGCACACTAAATAACCAGTATTAGGTAAAATTGACTCTGCTCTTATGGAATCACTTCCACTATTTCAAATTCAATTGGAAACCGCTATATGCTTGATGTTATCTCACGATACGCTGTTTCTGATATTAATATGATTACTCATATTAACCCGTTAATATATAAGTTAACCTTTCTAAAACTGAACTGCATCCTTTTGGGTTGCATCTTTCAATTCTAAGTATGATTTCTCATACTGCCGCACTTATCCATTCGCAGGTTTTACCTGCCTTTCAAAGCCGCTGAAACTTCAGCACTGATCTCTAGCCTTCCCGCTTCTTCCCTTACCCGGACTTTATCCGTCTCAGGCGTTAATCTTATTATCAACTCATCCTCAGAGCTTACCTCCTGAGTTTTGCTCAGGTCTTATTGCTCCGGAACCCGGTAAAGTTTCCCATCCCGGGGAATCTCGGTTTACACCTCGACTCGTAGCGTCTAAAATTCATTTGATTGCTCTCGTGATTTTTAATCCCTACTCAACATGGTTGCCCATGCAGGGATCCCTTATCTTTCGACTTGGAATCGTCTAACACTTTCATGTTTGCACATGCCCTTTTAATGCTAGGGATTCTTAAATTAGCCAATCTTATTAAATATACAAATCAAATTAAAATTATTTTTTGACTTTTTTATGAAATTATTTTTTAGACAAAAAATGAAATACATATGAATATATTCTTATATATTTTATCATTAACTAGTTATGCAATAAAATAGACCAACATTCAAATTTAGTATTTATATTAATAGAAGCATTGGCTGGGCTTGTAGATGGCAATGTATAATATTTTATATCATCTATAAATATTTTTTTATTTACATATCTCTTGAAAAGTTCTTCTGCCTTTTTACCATTAAAGCAGATTGTTCTTATATTTTGATAAACTGAAAATAAACTTATAAAATCATTAACTTCAACTGATTTTATTTTAGAGTCAAGACTACCTTCCCTATGGCATTTATAGATAACATCCCATAATGCTATTTTTGATTTCTTAAGGTATCTTAATTTTTGATCATATAGAATATCATCGTTGAAATCAAAAAGCTTTCCCATAAAATTCCAAAATAGATTTCTAGGATGTGCATAATATTGCTGAAGTTTTAGAGATTTAACACTTGGCATAGAGCCTAGAATTAAAATTTCAGCATTACTATCAGCAACTAAATTAAAACCTTTTAATTTGTTCATTAGTATAAAAACTATATTTCAGATTCGATAAAAGGTTATTAGACCTCTACGCCTTCATGACTTAATAAATATTGCTTCACGCTTAGCCCGCCGCCATATCCTACTAAAGATCCATTCGATCCAACAACTCTATGACATGGTATGATGATTGAAATTGGATTCTTATTATTTGCTCCACCAATTGCTCTTTCAGCTTTTGGGTTATCTATTTTTTCTGCTATATCTTTATAACTGACAAGTTCTCCATATGGTATTTCTAAAAGTGCACTCCAAACAGCTTCCTGAAATGGAGTACCTACAGGAGCAAGCGGTAAATTAAATGCCTCTAACGTTCCATTAAAATAAGCATCTAATTGCTCGACAGCATCTTTAAGAAAACGCTTATTTTTATCTTCAATCCATTCTTCTTTTACTTTTAAAGCTCTTCTTTTCCCCTGAAAATCAACATATCGAATTCCTTTTTCGTCTCCGACAATAAGCAGTTCCCCCATCTTTGTATCCATAGAAGTGTAATACATAATTTTGTCCCATTTTACTAATACGAAAATATACTAAACAGCAAGAGCATAGTATTTGCTTCTCCCAAGCAAATTTGCTACTTGCTATCCCACCATTTTTTGATTGACCTCAAAAAACACCAATCTCTTATATTACCCGAATATAACATTCAAATAATCAATTTCTAATAAATTAACAAAATCGATTCAATAAAAATCAAATTCCTTTCTACATAGCCCAACCTTCACCATTAGGACCGCAAGTTAAAACCATTGGTCCATCATCTGTAATAGCAATAGTATGTTCAAAATGAGCACTTGGTTTTTTATCAACAGTGCAAATAGTCCAACCATCTTCCTGTACAGATATTCCATGGTTTCCTGCATTAATCATAGGTTCAATTGCAATTACCAGACCAGGTCGAAGTCTAAAATCATCTGTATTGCGACTATAATAATTTGCAACTTGAGGCTGTTCCCATAAATTGGTCCCTATACCGTGTCCGACTAAATCTCTAACAACAGAAAATCCGGCATTTTCAGCAGTTTTCTGCATGTTTTTGGAAATACGACTCCAGTATTTATTATTTCCTAAGGAATGCGTTCAAATTAAGTAGCCAATTTTATTGGAGTTGTCCAATAATTCCATTTTGGTAATACTTTATCAAATACGATTCTCATATTATTTTTAAAGTCTTCTTTAACTTTTAATCCTGT
>Ga0233437_1005973_pt1 | contig 12784 bp, 12 predicted proteins | sample SI_122_August201_FD_182714 | JGI IMG/M metagenome (GOLD analysis project Ga0233437, IMG submission 182714) | Seawater microbial communities from Saanich Inlet, British Columbia, Canada - SI_122_August2016_200_MG | ecosystem: Environmental > Aquatic > Marine > Inlet | place: Canada: British... | reverse complement strand
TTTCTGATTGAACGATCATGTTATACTTTTCAGCAGCTCTTTTCAGATATTGAAGACCTTTTTCTCCCAATCCTTGAAAATCATAAGGAGAGGTTCTTGGCTTAAAAGCACCACCTCTTAAAACTCTCACATTTAAAGAGCTTAAAAAATGAGCAATTTCATCTATTTGACTTTGAGATTCAACAGAACATGGCCCTGCAATATAAATAAAATTTTTCTCATTAAAAATAACATCTTTAACAACTACTTCTTTTTTTAACTTTAGATTTAACATAAATGAATTTAAAATTTTTTAATTAACATGCAAGACTTTGCAAATAGGTTACCTGCTAAGATAAATTTATTAAAGTGAAATGACTGCTTTACAACACATTTTTACATATAAAAAATTTTTTAATTTCTACTAGAAAACCTATTTTTTTATATTTTAAACATAAATAGTTAATCACCACTGGACAAATTTCTTTTATATTGAGAAAATATTGTTTTTAGAAAAATTAGGATAATATATGCAAACACCTGAATATCATTCTCATGAAGAATTTCAAAACAGAACAAAAAAATTACACGAAATAAAAGAATTAAACATAGAACCTTACCCCCACAAATACACTCCAACTCACAATACAAAAGAACTTTTTGATCTTATAAAAGAATCTCCTATTGGAAATAGTGAAGAAGCTTTCGAAGGCACAACACCTTCTGTAACTATGGCCGGAAGATTAATTCTTTTTAGAGCTATGGGCAAAAATGCTTTTGGTCATATTCAAGATGACACAGGTAAAATACAAATAATGTTTAACAGAGATAAAACTACTGTAGAAGAATATAACCCAACAGAAGCTGATCCTAAACCTATTAAATTCATCGAAAAAAAAATAGATCTTGGAGACATTATAGGCGTAGAAGGTAATCTTTTTAGAACACACAAAGGAGAACTTACTATTTTTGCAAAAAAAGTTACTCTTCTTTGTAAATCTCTTCTCCCTCTTCCTGACAAACATTCAGGCTTAGCTGACAAAGGCGTACGCTATAGAAAAAGATGGCTAGACCTAATTACAAGCACCGAATCAAAAAATATATTCATTTTAAGATCTAAAATAATATCAGAGATAAGAAAATATTTTGATACTGCCGGATTTTTAGAAGTAGAAACACCTGTTTTGCAAAACATTTATGGTGGAGCACAAGCAAAGCCTTTCACAACAGAGTTAAATGCCCTTCACCAACAAATGTTTTTAAGAATCTCTTTAGAGATTCCTTTAAAAAAACTAATTGTTGGAGGACATGACAAAGTTTTTGAGATTGGAAAAGTTTTTAGAAATGAAGGAATAGATAAAACCCACAACCCTGAATTCACTGAACTAGAAGCTTATGCAACCTACTGGGATTACAATAATATGATGAGCTTTATAGAAAATCTTTTTGAAAAGCTTGCGATAACCTTTTTCAATGATACAAAAATAATACTTGAAGACAGAAATGTCACAATAGACCTCAAAGCTCCATGGATAAGAATGACGATGAAAGATGCTATTAAAACCTACGGTAAATACGATATAGACACCCTAACTGACAATCAGATGAAAGATATATTGATTAAAGCAAAGTTTGACCCTGATACTTTAAAAGAGGCAACAAGAGGGTCTTTAATAGCTCATATGTTCGAGGAATTTGCAGAATCTTCTTTAATACAACCACATCACATTATCGACCATCCTATAGAAACAACACCTCTTTGCAAACTTCATAGAAATCCAAAAGACAAAGCTGAAAATCTCGTAGAGAGATTCGAAAGCTTCATCCTAGGTGGAGAAATAATAAACGCTTATACAGAGTTAAATGACCCAGAACTTCAAAGACAGCTTCTTGTAGAACAATCTATAAAAAAAGAAAAAGGTGATGAAGAAGCGAATCCACTCGATGAAGAGTTTATCGAAGCAATATGCCAGGGCATGCCTCCAACAAGTGGAATGGGCATGGGTATAGATAGACTTGTCATGCTTCTTTGCAAAGCCAGTTCTATTAAAGATGTTATTTATTTCCCTATGATGAAAAACGAAGAATAAGATTTCATAATTTCTAAAACAGAATATAAAATTCAAGCCAAGATAAATCAAATATCTTGGCTTAATATTAATAGAAACAAATGTAATTATTTACTTTCTTTTGACTCGACAAAAATAACTTTTTCTTTGGCTATGTATTTATCAAAAGCAACCATAATTATGTTTGCAACAACCAAAGATACAATCATAGCAGTAGACAATGTCATATTACTAATAACTTCTCCTGAAGTATTTAGGCTCATACCAGCAAAAGATCTAAAAGATGCCAGAGTTGCAATAAATATTGAAGAAGCTATAACACCTTGACCTTTTAATCTCATATATAGACATAAAGGAGACGCAAAAAAAGCAAACAGGAAAATAAGCATAATATTATAAAAAACATGAGAGCTTAAATCATTAGAAGAAACCATAACAGATTGATTGAAAGAATTAGAGATTGGTAAAATATAAATACCCCAGATAATTCCTATTACAATAGCCTTTTTCCAAAAGCTCATTATATCTAATTCTTTTACTAAAAAGCCTCTCCAGCCGCTCTCTTCTCCTAATGCAATCAATGCACCTAAAGTTGGAGCTATAATGATCAAAGCGACAAATACCATCCAGAGTTTTGATGTCTCAAACATTACAGAGCCAAATGAAACAGACGGATATAAAAGAGTTATTCCCATCGATCCTAATGCAATTAAAATAGCAAAGACATACCCTACTATAAAATAATTATTCCATTTAAATGAAATTCCCAAAGCTAGACTGATTTTTTCCTTGTAAATTTTAGCAATAATAGCAGCTACCACAAAAGGTATGTATACTTTCAATATATTTATAACAAAAGCGATAGAGACAAGAGCTCCACTTTTATCCATAAAAGTACTTGCAATGTATTGCAATAAATAATTTAAAACAAAAATAGATATTAAAAAAATCCAAACTTTTTTCCAGTTAATCATTTATGACCCCCCTTTAAGTTCCTTAACTAATTCTATACCTCTTTTAGTAAGTTGCAAAGTAGAACTATCAATTTTTTTTACAAAGTTTGCTTGAGCCAAAGTTTTTACAATATTTTTAGCTGCATTACTTTTTATATTATTTTTATTAGCTACACTATAAAAATCTATTTCAGCTTCTATATCATCACATTTTTTTAACTCTTCATAGATTTTGATTAAAAACTTCTCATCAACAGTCTTACCCATTTTTTTTAACCCTAGCCCCTTTTTTTGTATCCTCTATGACATATCCTCTTTTATTGATATAATCTCTTTGGTTGTCTGCCTCTTGATAATTTTTATCTCCCCTAGCCTGTTCTCTTATTTTTAAAGCCTCTTTTATATCATCAGGAATATCTATTTCTTCTTCAAAAGACATGATCTGTAAAACTTTATTTATTTTTTTCAAAAATTCTAAAATACTCTCTGCATTATCTTTACCAATTTTATTTTGATCACATAAAACATTGACATCTCTAATAAAATCAAAAAGAGCCGCTAATGCAGCTGATATATTCAAATCATCAGATAGTGAGCTATCAAATTTTTCTTTTGCTTTATTTATAATCTGATCAATATTTTCAAAATCCACTTTACTATCAATCTCATTTAACCTTACGATAAAATCATGAATTCTGTCTAACGAGTGTTTTGCACTTTCTAAGCCTTTCATAGTAAAGTTCAAATTCATACGATAATGAGTCTGTAAAAGCAAAAATCTAACCTGAACAGGAGTAAACCCTTTCTTCAAAAGGTCTCTTAAAGTATAAAAATTACCTAAAGACTTCGACATTTTTTTATTTTCAACAATAAGATATTCACTATGAGCCCAGTGATTTACAAAAGTTTTTCCAGTATATGATTCTGATTGAGCTATTTCATTTTCATGATGAGGAAAAATATTATCAACGCCGCCACAATGTATATCTACAGTATCCCCTAAAAGTTTTAATGCCATTGCAGAACATTCCAAGTGCCAACCAGGCCTTCCTAATCCAAATATAGAGTCCCAATAAATACTTCCATCTCTTTTTTCGTCATAGCTTTTCCATAAAACAAAATCTGATGCATTTTCTTTATCATATTCATCTGCAAAACATCTATTAGAAGCTCCCTTTTTAAGTTCTTCTAATTTAAAATGCGAAAGTTTTCCATAATCAGAAAATTTACTTATTGAAAAATAAATACTCCCGTCATTTCCTCTGTAAGCATATCCTTTATCTAACAGTCTAACTATTATATTGATCATATCCTCAATATAATCTGTAGCTTGAGGATAATAATCTGCTGGATCTATTCTTAAGGCTTTAATATCTTCAAAAAAAGCTTTTTTATAAGGAGAAGTAAACTCATCTAAAGATACTTTATTTACCAAAGCTCCTTTAATAGTTTTGTCATCTACATCAGTTATATTCATAACATGAACAACTTTCATGTTAAAATATTGCAAAGTTCTTTTTAAAAGATCTTCAAAGATATAGGTTCTAAAATTACCTATATGAGCATAATCATAAACAGTAGGACCGCAGGTATATAATCTAATTACTTCTTTATCTTTAGCAAAAATAGTTTCTTTTTCTTTTGTTTGAGTATTGTAAAGCTGCAATATATTTTTCTTATCCATAACTTTATCCAATTAATGTTTGCAAAAATCTATAATCTGTTTTCCCTGTGCCCATAAGAGGAATTTCATCAATTTTTTTAACAAAACTAACTTTAACAATTCTTGAAAAACCAGCTCCTTTTAACACATGGTTAATATCACTTTTATCCAAGGTAATTGTAGAGAAAAGAACAAGGTTTGTTTTTCCATTATCTTTTTCATCAGCACATACTGCAACAGACGGTTTATCTTCTTTTAAAACACCTCTTAACTTAAGCTCATGATTAATAATTTCTTCAACACCACCTAAGCTAATCATTTCTCCACCAATCTTAGTAAATCGCTTGAGTCTTCCTGATAATATTAAATTTTCATCTTCATCAAAACACCCCAAATCTCCAGTACGATACCATTTTTCATTATTTATTGTGATAAAAGGATCTTTTTCCTCATGCATATAGCCTAAGAAAACACCTTCACCTTTTAGACAAATTTCTCCTTCTCTATGACGATCCAAAACTTCATCTGATTCTGGATCTATTATACAAGCTTCAAATCCGGGAAGAAGTTGTCCAACGCCTACATTAGCACGATTAAATCTATTCATAGAGACTGCAGGCGAACATTCTGTAATACCATAACCTTCTATTAAATTCTTATTACCCTTTAATCTTTCAACTTGTTCAAAAAGTTCTTTTGGAGTCTTTTCAGCAGCTGTAACAAACATTCTTATAGTTTTTAACTGATCGTCAGTTACTACATTTAACACACTTCTTAAAAAACTAGGAGCATTACACATAATAGTCACTTTCCATCTTTGAATCACATCAGCAAGAGTATAACTATCTGTAGGATCTGGCGAGTAAACAACTCTTATACCGGATAAAAGAGGAAGCAGACCCACAATTGAAAATCCAAACGAATGAAAAGGAGGAAGCATTCCAAGCATTATTTCGCTAGCTTCAAAAACAACGCATTGCATAGCAGCTCTTTGATTCGAAATAATATTTTTATGAGAAAGAGGTACCGCTTTTGGATTAGCTTCGCTACCTGATGTAAATAGTATTACAGCTGGCTCATCTTCTGATATTTTATCTAATTGTAAAGTTTTTAAAAGAGATTTTGCTTTTTTAAAACTTCTAAGCAAACCTACAACCTTTTCTTTTTTTGAAATACTTTGTTTTATATCTTCTAAATAACGAATTTTCTTTGTTAGATGACCAAATTCAACATTTGTTAATTTTTCTAAAAATTTCCAAGAGCTAATCACAACCTGAGCTCCTGTTTTTTGCATCATATTATTTAAATATCTAGGTCCCAGAGTCCAGTTAAGCATAACAGGAATCTTACCAGCTAATAATATAGCTAATATAATCATATAAGACGCTACTGATGCAGGTAATAAAATAGCAATATACTTACCAGGCATTTGTTTTACTTTACCAGACAAAACAAGAACAGTTAATTTTAATTTCTTATAAGTAAAAGATCCTAGCAAATCATCAGCACAAGCCAAAGCTTCTTTCATATCATCACAAGATCTTAAAAAAGATTCCTGCACAGTTTTCCCCATTGGTAGATGAGGCTCTTTTCTAAATTTTTCTTCAGGCCATGTAAAGGTCGATTTTTCTTTAGGCTTACTTTGTTTTTTTCTTTTTCCTTCAGCTATCTCTAAAATATCTTGGACAGTTTCTACATCTTCAGGATGAACCTCTCCTACATCATATTCTATCGTTAAATAAGTGATAAGCTCTGACACATCCAAAGAATCTAATCCCAAATCAAAAGAAAGGTTCATGTCTGATCTAATAGAAGTAATATCTTTTTCACAAAGTTTTGCAATGAATCCAAATATTTTCTCTTCAGTCTCAGATGAAAAACTTTGAGTTATTAGCACTTGTTTTCTTTTAATATCAACAGGCTGAAGAAACTTCTTTTTGAAAATACTATAAGAGACCTGGTTTAAAGGTTCACTAAGCTTAATTCCATCTTTTGTTGGGTATCTGTTATACCAATTTTCCAAATAACGATTTAATTCCAATCGAGAAGCATTTTTAGGAAAGTCTTTAGAAGCTAAAGATATCTGGATAGTAACTTTTCTCCTCGGCATAAAAAATATAAAGTTCTTAAACAAATTTTTTAATCCTGATATAGCCGTAGATTTAAAATCAGGAGATCTTCCTAAATAAGCTCTTGAAAAACTACTTCCCCAAAGACCTGTTGTTCTTATCAGGACAATTTGAGTATCAGGATTTTTCTTAAGAACCTGATGACAAGCAGAAGCTCCACCTAATATCTCTTTACCTGTATGTTTTAATCTGCCAGCTGGATAAATTAAAAAATTATCCCCTTTTTTAATACCTTCGATCATGTTATTAACAACATTTTCAGCGTTATGTCTTTTAAGTTCATTCATCGACGTTTCAAAAGTAGGTATTGCAAAAGCTCTAATAGCTTTCATAACTGATCTAATTACAGGTTGACGATACACATACTCAACTACAACAGGACGCACCTGAAATTTAGGCCAAAGAAAAGTGGAAATTAAAATAGGATCTACATGAGCCGAATGATTAGGTAAAAATAAAATCCCACTATCTTTTTTAAAGTTTTCTTTTTTTAAATATTCTTTACCTTCAACTTTAACTTTATATCGAAGAGATAAAAGAACCCTTGCCAATTTACAGAAAAAAGATACCATAAAATATCGCATTTTTTTAACCCTAACTATAATTAACTATAAAAAAAGAGTTTATCATATATATATAGATAAAGAAAATAACTTATTGTGGTCACTATTTACATAGACAAACAAAGCAAGTTAAACGATTAAAAATCATTCTTTTATCAATCAAAAAATTTTAATAAGAAAAATAAAATAATAGCTGTACAGATAATCTTTTTTTTTCTAGACTGCTGTTAATGGGTCTAAAAGACCTTTAAAGTTACTTAAGAGGTAAATATGGTTGGATCAATAAGCGGGAGCCCAGAACCTAAAGGGCCATTAAAAAATCACAACGTATCAAATGAAACAAAAGAACTTTCTACAGTTGCTAAAGAAACAATGCAACTAGATCCTTTAAAAAAAATTCAAGAACATCAAAAACAATATCCTGACGGATCTTTGAAAAATCGTGTAGATTATCCTGTAAAAGAAACATTAGGAATACAAGAAGCTGTTCAAACTCAAATATTTTCTAAAAAAGAATCACAAAGTTAATCTTTGTGATTCTTTTTTTTAAATTTTCTTCAGCCTTTTCAAAAGCTTAATTGACAAAGCAAGCTTTATAAAATCTCCTGGAATAAAAGGAAGCACGCCTAATAAAAAGGCTTTATATATTCCTCCTACGAAAAAAGATAACCATAAGCCACCTAAAAACCATACAACTAAATTACCAAAAAGCATTATAAAATAAGCTTTTTTAGTTGTAAGATTACCTCTTTCAATCAGATCACCTACTAGACAAGCAGCTAATAGATATCCCAAAATATATCCACCGTTACTTCCTAATAAAACAGACATTCCATAAGAGCCATTTGCAAACACACTAACCCCTAAAGCTCCCTGTAAAATAAAAAAAGCTGTTGCATAAACAGATCTTTTTTTATTAATAAAAAAAGGCAAAAGCAAAGCAAGGTTCATTTGAACAACTAATGGAACAGGTGTAAAGAAAAGAGGAATAGAAACCCTTGATAAAAAGAAAAATAAAAAACTAGCCAAAAAGCCTACACATATATCTCTAATGGCTCTTTTTAATGGAGTGTCTAAACTTAAAACGCCTATAGCATACATAAAAACACCTTGTTATAAAAAAAGTATTTAAGCTTTTAACACTGTAGACAATTTATCGACAACACTTTTACTACCTTGAAAGGTTATGAGATCTTTTGCTTTTTCTAAAAAAACCCATCTACCATCTAGTATTTCATTTTCTTGAAGTTTGATATCGCCTTTGACTAAAGCACACACGTAAGTTACTTTTTTTAGATATTTTCCATCTCTTTCATAGATGTACTCTTCTTCAAAATGATTAATATCTAAAAACTTATCAACTGTTAAATTGGTTTCTTCTTTAAGCTCTCTTTGAGCTGAAAGAAGAAAGTCTTCATCTTCTTCTTTATGACCTTTAGGAAAACCCCAATGACTTCCATTTCTGTGCTGTATTAAAAAGACTTCCCATCTACTTTCTTTTTTTCTTAAAGGAATAATTCCAAAAGAATAATCTAAAAGCATATTTATCCTTTATAAGGAGCTAGAACAATAGCTGAATTATGTCCACCGAAACCAAAAGAACAAGAAATAGCAGCTTTTACTTTATGATCTTGAGCTTTGTTAGCTACAGGATCCAAGTCCCCTAATTCTTCTTCCGGATTCTCTAAATTAATGGTAGGATGTAATTTATCTGTTAAAATAGCTTTGACAGTAGCTACAGCCTCTATACCACTAGCTGCACCAAGACAATGCCCTGTCATTGATTTAGTAGCATTCATCTTTATATTTTTTGTATGATTACCGAACACTTTTTTAATAGCTCTAATTTCACATATATCGCCAATTATAGTAGAAGTAGCATGGGCGTTGATATAATTTACATCTTCTTTAGATATGTCTGATTCTTTTATAGCATCCGCAATACACTCAGCGACTACAGATCCATCTTCTCTTGGATTTGTCATATGAAAAGCATCACAATTAATAGAGCTACCTAAAAACTCTGCATAAATAGGAGCTTTCCTAGCCAATGCATGCTCTAAACTCTCTAATACTAAAACTCCGGCACCTTCTCCCACTACAAAACCATCTCTTCCCTTATCCCAAGGACGAGAAGCTTTTGTAGGAGCTTCATTTCTGGTCGATAAAACTTTAGCTGAAATAAATCCGGCAACTCCTATTGGAGATATTGGTGCTTCAACTCCACCGCACACTATAAGGTCTGATTTACCTCCCCTTATCTGTTCTGCTGCTGCATGTATACAATAATTTGCTGTTGCACATGCTGTAGAAATAGAAAAATTAGGCCCTGTAAACCCTAAATCTATACCAAGAAGAGCTCCTGCCATATTAGTAATGATATAAGGTACAAAAAATGGAGTAAGCCTTTTATAACCTTCTTTTAAAACAGTCTCTACACCACTATAAAAATAATGCATTCCGCCCATTCCAGATCCAATAATCACTCCGCATCTTTTTTTATCTAACACCGAGAGATCGTTAATATCAAGACCGCTATACTCTAAAGCTTTTTTTCCCGCTACCATTGCATAACGAATGAAAGGATCTACTCTACGAGCCTGTTTTTTTTGCATGTAGTTTCCTACATCTAAATCTTTAATAATCCCTGCGAATCTTGTTGGAAAATCATGAACATCAAAATCGGTAATAAAATCGACACCGCTTTCTCCATTTAAAAGCTTGTTGTAAAAAGCATCTACATCATTTCCAAAACAAGAAACAACACCTAAACCAGTAACAACAATTCTTCTTTTTTTATCCATAAAGATCCTCAAGATTATCTATCTTAGTTTTTATATCTAAATCAACAATTTTACCCTCTTCCCAAAGTCTTTCTAATTTATACCTTTCTCTCATTGTAGGGGTAAATAAGTGAATAACAATATCCACATAATCGATAACGATCCAAGTGCCATCAATTTTACCTTCAACATGCACAGGATTCTCATCCATTTCATGAATAACATTATTTGCAATAGCCTGCAAATGTTTATCTACACTTCCTTCGGCTATTATTAAATAATCTGTTAAAGAACTAATACCTTTGACGTCTAAAGCCAATATATTAAATCCTTTTTTGTCATAGATAGCTTGAGCTATAATATTTAAATTTTTTATTTGATTTTCCATTAACATTAAAAAAAGCTTTTTAAAAGCTTTTAATATAATTGATTTTGATAAATGTAGTCCAGAACTTTTGCTGAAACAAGATGTCCACAGTACAACTTATCTTTTAATCTATTCCTAATCTGTGTAGAACTAATCTCTAAATTATCTATTCTAATAAAAGATTTTTTTAAAGTTTCTAAAAACTTTTCTGGATATATACCATTCAAATCTTTTTTATAATCTAAAGAACATCCTATCAAAAGATTTACTTGATCTAATATTTTTTCATAGTCTTTCCAAAGATGAAACTTATCAAAAACGTCTTCAGCCATTATTAAATATATCCTAGAATCTTTTAGTCTTTCTACTAACAAATTTAACACATCGATTGTGTAAGATATTTTATGATTATTGATCTCATCATTTATTAATTTGACATTAGGAATATCTAAAGTAGCAAGTGCTGCCATTTTCATTCTATCTTCAGGAGAAGCAAAAGGAGGTGTATCTAATTTATGAGGAGATATATAAGCTGGGGATATTAATATTTCATCAAGATTACATTTTTCCATTATTTGAACTAATAAATTCAAATGACCAAAATGAATGGGATCAAATGTACCTCCAAAATATCCTATTCTTTTCATCGCAAACCTTTCTTTTAAATAATTTTCCAGTTTCTTTTCTGAGCAATTGATCTTAATTTTTTATCAGGATTAACCGCTACCGGGTTTTCTACTACTTCAAGCATAGGAAGATCCCATATACTATCAGAATAAGCATGTGCTGTTTTTATATTCAAATCTTGCTTTATTTTTTTGATATAATTTGCTTTTGCAGTTCCATCCATTATCACTTCAATACCAGTTAAAGATCCGTTATTATCACAAGAATATTTTGTAGCTTTATATTCACTAACTGCAAATCTTTTAGCTATAGGCTCTACTAAAAAATCAGGAGAATTCGACAAAATAATAGTATAATCATTTCTGTTTATACTTGCCTTTAAACTATCAATTGCAGGCTGATAATAAAAGCTATCTAGATGTTTGTCCCAAAAATTAGAGACTTCTTTTTCTAACTTTTTTTTATCTTTACCTTTTAAAAATTTATCAAAGACCTTTTTGTGAAGCTCTAAAGGAGACAGTTCGAATAACTTGTATTTTAAAAGATAAAAAGCTGAAGAAAATATTGATGGAGTTGGAAATAACTTTAAAGTTCTTAAATGAGCGTAATACCTAAAGCTACAATTAACTCTAAGAAGAGTCTCATCCAAATCAAATACACTTAACTGCACGAAACTATTAACCTTCTAACTCGGAGATCTTCGCCTCTATCTCTTCTATTTTCTTATCAGCATTTTCTAATCTTTGTTTTTCGATTTCTATAAATTCGTTATACATCATTGCTTTTTCGAAATCAAAACCAGAGCCACCTAATGCTTTTCTATATTTTTCTAATTGTTTTTTAATTTCTACTCGTCTTGCTTTTCTTTGATCTAAAACATCTTTTAGTTTAGCTAAATCTTTAAGTTCATCTTCAGATAGATCTAATACAGCTTTTTCTTTTTTATCAGCGATTAAATCCTTAACCGGTTTTAGTTTTCTATCGAGAAGTTGTTTTTCTATTTTATTAAGACCTAAATCTTTGATTTCATCTTTTATAAGATTAAATGTATTTGAAAGAGCATCAACTTCTAAAGTTTCTCCTTCACTTAATAGATTGTTCAAATCATCTTGCAATTGTTGGAATCTTTCTTTTTTCTTAGCTAACTTTTCTTTTTCTTTTTGAAATCTTTCTTCTTGAATTCTTTTTTCTTCTTCTACAATAGGCGCTTTTGCTTGTTTCACCAACGATTTCAAAGCTAAAACATCAGGTCTTACAAGCTCCACATCTCTCATCTCTTTTAAAATCTCATCAGCCTGTTTATCTGCTTCTTGAGAAGACATACCATCTTTTACCTGCTTAGCAAACTCATCTATTTTTTCTTTAACTAAGTCAAAATTTTCTTTAGACTGTTTTCTACTTTCGTTATATTTTTCTCTTCTACCTTTTTCAGCTGCTTTTAACTTATCCCAACAACCACTCAGTTTCCTTCTAGTATCTAAAAAACATTTGGTATTAAGAGTTAATTCTTTTGCTATATACTGTAAACTTTTAATTTCATCTCTTAATAAATAAAAAGGAACTCTTCCAAAATTATCCTCAGAAAAATTTCTATCTACAAAAGAATCTATATCTTTTTCAAATTCTTCACTAATGTCTTTAATAAGTTCTT
>Ga0233437_1005966_pt1 | contig 12794 bp, 12 predicted proteins | sample SI_122_August201_FD_182714 | JGI IMG/M metagenome (GOLD analysis project Ga0233437, IMG submission 182714) | Seawater microbial communities from Saanich Inlet, British Columbia, Canada - SI_122_August2016_200_MG | ecosystem: Environmental > Aquatic > Marine > Inlet | place: Canada: British... | reverse complement strand
CCGGCAAACATATCACAAAGCAGATCCTTGATCTTGTCCAGCATTCCCTGATCCGGACATTCACGCAGATGAATGATCTTGTTTCTGACCATCCCGACCTGTGTAATGAGGACGATCAGCAGCTGCTTTTCGTTGAGTTTTATCAGCTCCATCGTTTTCAACTTCGAAACAGCCGGCTGAGGTGAAATAATAATGCTGGTGCAATCTGTCGCCTTGCAAAGATCCTCGGTAATCTCGATCAGAATGTCCTCCAGGCGTTGTACCTGTTTGTCGCTTTGCTCATGTTCCAGTGTAGGGAATCCTGCGGTACTCGGAGCCTCAAAATTCAATATCCGATTGATGTAATATCGATATCCTAAATCCGTTGGAATCCTTCCTGCCGAAATATGCGGCTGCACAATCATCCCCATTTCCGATAAATCAGACATGATATTACGAATCGTTGCCGCTGAAATCTTGAATTCTATTAACTTGGTTAAAACCCTTGATCCAACAGGCTCTGCGGTCTTTGTATAGTGTTCAACAATCAATCCCAACACTAATTCGGCTCGTTTATCCATAGCTATCGCACTTTAATGATATCTTCAAACCCCGATGTCCTCAAACTCACCGGAACGTTCTTCTCTACTGATTCGCAGAGTATTAGCACTCTTCATGAGTGAGTGCTAATACTCTCATTTTTTTCTAGTCTTGTCAATCGGTATGCATGACAGAAATTGTCTTTTCACATGCATCCTATAGTATCTCATAGATCATGATGACTAGTAAAATTAAAATCGGTGAAAAGGATTTATTAGATTGAATAGTAACATGAATTAATGTAGGTGAGTTATGATGCCAGTCAAAAATAGTCCGGCTGATTCCGGAGAAAATGTCAGGATGCCGTATCGATTTTCAGGGGGCACTGATATGAAGAATTTGCCTTCTGCCAAGTTATTTTTGTACGATCCCTAAGTGTGTCGGACTGTGACCTGGACAGATTCAGGAACTGTGATTTTTTCGATTTTCTGGAGAAGATGCGACTCCAGCGGGAGATTCATTTCTCTCTGGAAAATCTGCTCATCGTTTTCCTGATTAATCGGGACCGGAACGACGTTTATTGGCAGCGATCTGTTTTTATAGCAAACTGTGACCAGTCGGTTGATAAAAGTCTCTAATTTCTCTTGATCTTTAGCGCTCAGGATCAGTTGATAGGTTGAAACGGGTGCTGGTTGTTTCTGGGTTGTTTTTTTTCCAGGATTGACGAACTCTACCTGTTTCAGGCGGTATCTGTTTTTTCCGATACGGACGGCCTTTTTAAGGTTAATCGGCTTACCGGCTGTGACGGTCCTTGTGTTGTCCAATATCCGTACATCAACAATCTGATTTTCTGGAGTTATCACGGTGATAATCTGACTTCCATCCTTTACAGAAATATTCAATGCGACACCTATCGTCAGGGGGAGTCGTTTTTTAGACTGGCTGACCGGTTGATGTTCAAAAGGGATGTTTTGGACAGACTCATCAAGTTCTTTATAACCGCTCTGCTGTGCTATTTCCTCGGTCAGATCAGGGTGGATCTGAGCACAGGAGTGGGATTCCCATGAGCTTTTTGTATAATCCAGGAGTCTGAACTGAAAAGGCTCTGCCTCTCTGAGTAGAAAAGTCAAGTGTTTACAGCTTTGACAGTAATGAGGAATGATAAGTTGTTTCTTGGGCATTGTTGCTTCCTTGGATCTAAAAGCAGTTGTTAACTGGTCTCTGATTGTCCTTTATTTGTATCGTGATTCAGGAAAGATGACAATAACTATTGCGTGAGAATCAGATATTTAGCGATAATAAAAGTTCATCGAATCTTTAGATCAAAAGGTTTCTTTCCCGGTTTCATTTTTTTGGCGAGGAAAACATGACTTGTTTTCGGGCGGGAGACTGTAACCCAACAGATATAGCGAAGCAATGAAAGAGAGGGCATCCATTGTCGTAGAAGAGTATCTGCAACTGATCTATTCCCTGATTGCAAATGGGAAAAGGGTAAAAGCCGTTAATCTGGTCAAACGTTTGAAGTCCAGCCCATCAACCGTTCACGCGACACTTTCGAGATTACAACGGGATGATCTGATTACGATTGGCGAAAAAAAAGAGATCGAATTTACCCCGGCAGGGTTTGACAAAGCGGAGCAATTGACTCGTCGGCACAGACTGGTTGAGGATTTTCTCTGCAACACCCTGGGCATTTCCTGGCATGAGGTTCATAAACATGCGCATGTGCTGGAGCATGGTTTGACGGAGATGGTGGAGGAAAAACTGGCTGAGTTTCTGGATTTCCCGAAGTCCTGTCCTCACGGTACGCCGCTTCCAGGTGAAGACAGCCATTTACCTGAGGATATGTGTTGTCTTCATGACATGGAGATGGGCGATGTGGTTGAAATAGTGATCATCGACGAGCTGTTGGAGGAATCGGTTGATCTGATGAAATTTTTGCAGGATAAAAACTGTACCCCAGGTCAGCAGCATACAGTCATGGAAAAAACCGATATCACAAAGACAGTTATTCTGGAATCGGAAAATAGTCGGGCTACACTGCCATTCGATATCGCTGACAAAATTGGTGTTATTAAAATAAGCTCAACTTGAATCCGGTTTTCCGGCCGGATATTGTCAGATGTCAATCCCACCCCTACCGCCTCGATCAATCCTGCGGGCAAAGCTACTTGTCCGATTTTGACAATTACGATATGCTGAGCAGACCATTTGTTTCAATGCCCTGATTATTCAGCAGTATCAACTGAGTAGTGCTGGCCTCACAAATGACAAATTAAATTAAATCAGACTTATAAGACGTCATAACGACTTCCAATTCTATTTCAAAAAGAAATTCATGAATCTGTTCGACGAAATTACCCAAAGGGGTTTAATAGAAAATACGACTTCCGAAGAGCTGGCAGAAAAAATCAATGCAGGTGGGCTCACATTCTACGTTGGTTTTGATCCAACTGGTGACAGCCTGCATGTGGGACATTTTGCCATCCTGAATCTGATGCGCCTTCTGCAGAAAGGGGGGCACAATCCAATTGGCGTCATGGGCGGCGGTACCGGCATGATTGGTGATCCAGGTGGTAGAAGCAAGGAACGTAACCTTTTAACCCAGGATCAGATAGAACACAACATCGATGGAATCCGGAAACAGCTGGCACGTTTTCTGGATTTTAAGGAGGGCAACAAAGCGACTCTGGTCAATAATTACGAATGGCTTTCAGCCCTGACCCTGATTGATTTTTTAAGGGATATCGGCAAGTTCTTTTCTGTCAGTACTATGATTGGCAGGGATTCGGTCAAAAGCCGGCTGGATAGAGAGGGTGAGGGCATCTCCTATACAGAATTCAGTTACATGCTGCTGCAGGCTTACGATTTCTATAAATTAAGCGAGGATTATCAGTGTACGTTGCAGATCGGAGGGTCGGACCAGTGGGGTAATATTGTTTCCGGGATAGATCTGACTCGACGGATCAACAACAAACAGTTGTACGGCATAACCATGCCGCTGATCACCAAGGCAGACGGGAACAAGTTTGGTAAAAGCGAATCGGGCGCGATTTTTCTTGCGGCAGAAAAAACGTCTCCCTATGAGTTCTATCAGTTCTTCCTGAGGCAGGCAGATGAAGATGTCATCCGGTTTCTGAAGGTCTTCACCGAGTTGAGTCTGGAAGAGATTGCTGAATTTGAGGTATCCGTGAAAACCGAACCGCACAAGCGCATCGCCCAAAAGAAACTGGCAGAGGAGGTGACCCGCTCGGTACATGGTGAAGAAGCGCTTGAGAAAGTCGCCCGAGCGTCACGGGTGCTGTTTGGGGAGAAGATCGAGAAACTGGATGATCAAGTCATTTCTGAAATTTTCAAAGATGTACCGTCGTTGAAAAAGGAGATGGAGACACTCAAGAACGGATACAGTCTCATCGAGGCGCTGGTTGAGACCCAGGCCTGCAAATCAAACGGACAAGCCCGCAAGTTGATCCAATCCGGAGGGGCCTACGTCAACAACGAGCCTCAAAAGGATATCGATTACAAGTTGACGACCTCGGATCTGGCCTCTCCATCCTTTTTAATTCTGCGGTCAGGCAAGAAAAACTATAAACTCATTCACGTGCAATCATAAACCGGTTCCTGCCATGAAACTGCCTGTTTTAAAAGTCCGGTTGAACTATCCTGGGATGAAACCGCCCGCAAAGGCTCATGATTCAGACAGTGGGCTGGACCTGACCCTGATGAAAGTAATCGAAAAGCGAGATGATATTTTTTTCTTTGATACCGGTGTTTCGATCAAAGCACCGTATGGTTATTACACAGAACTATTTCCCCGTTCAAGTATTTACAAACACGACTTTATGATGGTGAACAGCGTGGGCGTTATTGACACCGGATACCGGGGAACGCTTTTTATGCCCATGCGGTATCTGGGAAGTGGAGACGGCAGAGCGGAAGCTGAGAGCCTGGTCGGACAACGTATCGGGCAGTTGATCCTGCGACGCATAGAACCTTATCAGGTAGAAATCGTTTCGGACTTGGACGATACAGAGAGAGGAGGCGGGGGATTTGGCAGCAGTGGATCCTGAGAGTGCGGAGATGGTAGCGGACGTTTCCGGATTGAAGGTAGCGATTGTACATTACTGGCTGGTCACGTGGCGGGGTGGAGAAAAGGTTTTGGAATCCCTGCTGAAACTGTTTCCAGATGCGGATATTTACACGCTCTTTTACGAGAAAACAGAGTGTCAACCCTATCTGAAAAACAACCGGGTTTATACCTCCTGTCTGGATCACGTTTGGCTGAAAAGCCACTATCAGATGATGTTTCCTTTCTACCCGCTGGGGATCAGATCTTTGAAGTTGCAGAAACAATATGATCTGATTATCTCCTCGGAATCAGGTCCGGCAAAAGGAATCGATAATCCAGACCACACACCACATTTGTGCTATATTCATACCCCAATGAGGTACTGTTGGGGGTTCACTCAGACGTACGTCGATAAAATCCCTCGCTGGCTGCAGAGGGTTGCCCGCTGGCGCTTCAATAAGCTAAAACAGTGGGACAAAACCACGATTGAGAATGTGGACAGCTATGTGGCCAATTCACGGAATGTGGCTGAGAGGGTACAGCGTTATTATGGGAAGACAGCCGCTATCTGCTATCCGCCGATCGCACTGGAGCTGTTTGATCATGACCTGGTTGACAACAGCAAAGACTACTATCTGAGTTTTGGAGCGATCACGCCCTATAAAAATATCGATCTGCTGATAGAAACGTTCAACCAGCTGGACCGGAAGCTGATTGTGATTGGCAACGGAAGTGAAAAAACCAGGCTGGAGCAGTCGGCGAAAGGGAACATTGAATTTAAAGGGGCGTTGCCCATGTCCGATGTGATACAGTATATCCGGAATGCGCGGGCCTTGCTGTTTCCGGGGGAAGAGGATTTTGGCATGGTACCACTGGAAGTAATGTCCCAGGGGGTGCCGGTGATTGCTTACAGAAAAGGTGGCGCCCTGGAAACGGTTACCGAGGTTCTCGATCAGCCCGAAAAGTCAACCGGACTTTTTTTTGACGAGCACACTGTACTGTCACTTACAGATGTGATTCGGCGATTCGAATCGCTGGAAGGGTATTTTGATCCCGGTTTTATAAAGGATCATGCCCGACAGTTCGGAGAGGATCATTTTCTCAGCGTGATGAGCGGTCATATCAGAAAATTGCTTGATCGCAGTGGCGTAGCCCAGACTGACCGGTTGAAATAAAGAGTGCTTACCTTTTGCGGTCATTTCTGGCTCGACTGTTTAAAGGCGACCTAAAAAACTGAAAAAAACATGCTGAAAAAGCAAGCACAGATTATTATCACCATTCTTTTTCTGCTCGATCTGATCATCGTCGGAACCTGCTGGAATCTCGCTTATTTTGTGAGATTTTACTGGTTCAACCAATCTTTTTCGCTGTTTGGGGTTCTGTTCCCTTTTGCCAAAGTGGTTCCGGATTTTTCAGAGTATTTCAAAGCAACCTTTGTCATTGTTATTTTTGCGGCTTTTTGTTTTGTCTACTCAAAAATGTACAATCCCAAAAGGATATCTCGTTATAAAGCCGAGTTCCGGTCGATCCTTAAAGCCAATATTTTTCTGTTTGTGATTTTGACGGGCATCACCTTCTACTATCGTGATTTTTCATATTCACGGCTGCAATCCATTTATTTTTTACTGCTCAGCGTTCTCTCCCTGACCGTTTTTCGCTCAATAGTCCGCAGAATATTATCTTATCTGAGGCGCAAGGGGAAAAATTTGAGAAGAATTCTCATCATCGGTAATCGCTTAACGGCCCTGAAATTTATAGAAAAAGTACGCCAAAACAGGGAAATCGGTTTTTCTGTGGTGGGTTATGTGGGAGAAGAGAAAAATAGTCAGTTAAAAGAAGCCTATCTGGGGACTTATGAGGATATTCCCCGGTTAATCGAAAAACAGGTCATTGATCAAGTTTACGTTGCGTTGGATTCCAATCAACAGTCAGATTTACAGCGGATCAATTACCTGTTGGCGGAACAGCTGGTGGATCTGAATATTGTGCCGGACATTTACCATACCCTGAATATCAATCCAGAAATTCTGGATCTGGACGGTATGCCCATCATCGCTCTGCGTCAGAGTTCAGTGGAAGGCTGGAACCGGGTCCTGAAGCGGACCTTTGATCTGGTGGGTGCGACAATCGCCGTTATTTTATTAATCCCCTTCTGGATTCTCATCCCTGCCCTGATCAAGCTTTTCTCACCGGGACCGATTTTCTATATCCAAGAGAGGATGGGGCTGGACGGTAGATCTTTTAATATGCTCAAATTCAGATCCATGCATGTCGATGCAGAGGAAGAGACGGGTGCGGTCTGGGCGAAAAAGGATGATGACCGGCGGACGCCACTGGGTGCTTTCATGAGGGAAACGAGCCTGGACGAAATTCCACAGCTCTTCAACGTTCTGGCAGGGTCTATGAGCCTGGTGGGCCCCCGGCCGGAAAGACCTGTCTTCATCAAGGAATTCAAAAACGACATCCCCAACTACATGATACGCCATAAAATGAAAGCAGGCATCACTGGCTGGGCGCAAGTCAACGGCTGGAGAGGAAATACATCTCTGGGAAAGCGGATCGAATGCGACATTTATTATCTGACCCACTGGTCTATCTGGTTTGATCTCAAGATTATTGTGATGACATTTTTTACCGGTTTAAAAAATCCAAACGCCTATTAGGAAACTGTGCAGTTCAACTTGTTGATTTTAATCTCTCAACTTCAACTCCTCGGAACACCATGAAGCAGACTGTAAAACCGAAAAAAAAGATGACAAGACCCAAAAAATCGAATCAGTTCGCTATTGAAATGGATGTCAAAGGCATCAGCTTTTTTCTGTTCCTGGGGCTGGCTGCTGCACTGTTAGTGTTTTACCTGGGATATGTGTTTGGTAAGGCCACTCGGGACCCCAACACACTCACCGCGCAAACACCGTCTCAAATCCAGGCAGGGTCCGACCTCCAGGAATCCAAGGTTCAAAAAAACCTGAAAATATTCGATCTCAAGGAAGATGCGGGGACAAGAATCAAAAAACTGAAGAAAAGCTCGTCTGAAACGCTGAACAGTGCCAATAAAATCATTGCTGCATCAAAAGAGCAGACCCGACCCGTTGTTGCTCCCAAGCAAAAGAAAAGACAGCCCACAACAACGAAGAACGATTCCGATTTTACACCGAAATGGCCGGATAGCAGCCAGAATCGGAAAGGCGGAGAAGACCTGTATACGTTCCAGATTATCACCACCAAGAATTTTGAAAAAGCATCATCATTTGTAAAACAGCTCAAACGAAAGGGATTTGATGCTTACAAGGATGATGTGACGATTGAAAATAAAAAGCTTTATCGCGTCAGGGTCGGTCGCAAATCCCGCAGCCAGATGCTGGCAATTGAAGAAAAGTTGAAAAAGGTGGTCTCAGGAATGGGAAAACCGCGCCTGACAAAGATTGTCGACTGATCCGACAGGCGACCTAAATCTTCTCCACATACTGCCGCCAGTTGATCATTCCGGACAGCTGCTGCTGGACATAGGCGGCCTCTATCTTCCAATCCCCTGTCTTGACAAGACTGTTGAGGCGGTCGATCTTGTTCTTGATCAAATAGCGGTTAAAAACCGTGGGCGCGATGCCCAGTTTATCGTTCTGCAGTATATAAATAAGGGTTTTGAGGAGGGATGCGTCTTTGACCTTCTTTTGAATGCGGGAGAGAAACACGATTTTTTCGACTTCCGGGTTGGTGGTAATCCAGCGTACGATAATCTTAAAATTCTGGTACTCAAAATAGTGTCGGCTGATGCCGCGAAACAGGGCATCAATGCGGGGTTTGTGCTTTGCGTAGACCGCTTCGATGGAGGTGATCCGTTTGGCGATCATATAAACGATTTCAGGTCTTTTCTTGACTTTTTCTCGAAAAACGGCAAAAAACTTATCACTGAGAATATTCATCAGCACCATACTCAGCTGCTTCTCCAGTTCTTTATCGCTGATATCGCTTGCATCGCAGATCATGGTGATCAGGTATTGCAGGAACCGTCCCTGTATCATGTTGGCCAGAAACTGACTGTTGGTTTCGTCCAACTCAGGAACGACGTTTGATTCCTGCAGCTGCATCAGGCAGTTTTTCATGGCCTGGGTATACGGATTCAGTTTCTGCGGCTCCATGACTATCATCCTAGTCGATGAGGTGATACTGTCTGGCCAGATCCGTAAACACAGGCAGAGATCGCTCGATAAATTCAGTTTCAAAACAAAAACTGATCCTGAAGTAACCTGGCATACCAAATCCGGATCCGGGCACCATCAGCAGGTTAAGCTGCTGGGCCGCTTCAATAAAAGCCAGATCGTCTTCGATCGGGCTTTTGGGGAAGAGGTAGAAGGCTCCGGCGGGCTTGATACAGGAGAAACCGATTTTGATCAGATGGTTGTACAACAGGTCCCGGTTGCTGCGGTAGGGTGCCAGATCCACGCAGGCGTTTCCCACCAGGGGAAGTAACCGTTGCATCAGCGCGGGCGCATTGACAAATCCCAGAATACGCAGGGATAGTACGGCACCGACAGAAAGTAGATCATGGTCCTGGTGCTTGGGAGAAATCGCAATATAACCGATTCGTTCACCGGGCATTGCCAGGTCCTTGCTGTAGGAAGTGGCTACAATGGCATTTTCATAATGGGGAAAGATCGACGGAGCTGTTGTTTCGTATACAATTCTTCGGTATGGTTCGTCGGAAATCAATGAGATAGCCTGGCCAAATTCTGCGGATTTATGTTTTAGCAGTTGGCCGAGCTGGGCCAGCTCTTCTTCAGAATAGATCACACCCGTGGGATTGTTGGGAGAGTTGATCAAAACGGCTTTGGTTTTGACCGAAAGTTTCTCTTCCAGGGCTGCAAAATCCAGCTGAAAGTCCTCTCTGGTCTTCACGGCACAGATCTCACCACCGTAGTTATTCACATAGGCGTTGTATTCGAGGAAATAGGGCTTGAAAACGATCACCTCATCACCCGGATTGAGCAATGCTTTGAAAATGACGTTCAGCGCGCCGCCGGCACCGGCAGTCATAATGATGTCGTTTTCCCCGAAGGAGAGACCGGTTTCATCATTCAGCATGCCGGCAATATATTGGCGGGTCTTTGGGAACCCCGAATTGGGCATGTACCGATGGGTGCCTCTTTCATCACTTTGGATCAACTTCAGCAGGTTGCTCTGAACTTCAGCAGGGGGTTCAAAAATCGGATTGCCGATGCTGAGATCAAATACCTTATCTTCTCCGTACAACTGACGTCTGCGATCGCCTTCTTCAAACATCTTCCGGATCATGGAAGAGTTCGCAATGGACGATTCAATTTGTGTAGATATTCCCATTTTAATTTTCGGTTGACTGCGGTTTATATTGTCGGTTTATTTACTATGGTTACAACAGTTAGGCCGGCTCAGGCAACAATTATAGCATCCCGGGAATTTTTTCCCCAATCAGGACCCCTTTTGAGAGCTATCGGGGCATTTCCCTCCTTGACTGGCGGATATCCCTGGATTAAGAATGATGCTTCTACAGATATGCATCGGTTAGAACCCCTTTCATGTAATCAAAGGCTTCATCAACATCATCGCAAATCCGAAAGAGATCCAGGTCTTTTTTGCCGATCACACCCCATTCAACCAGAAAATCAAAATTGAGAAACCCTTCCCAGAATTCTTTGCCAAACAAAACAATGGGGATTGTTTTTTTAATTTTGTCTGTTTGAATCAGTGTTAAGACCTCAAACAACTCATCCATGGTTCCAAACCCGCCTGGAAAGGCTACCAATCCTTTCGCCAGATAGGCGAACCAGAATTTGCGAATGAAAAAATAGTGGAACTCAAAAGAAAGCTGTGGTGACTGATATGGATTGGGAGCCTGTTCAAAAGGAAGGCTGATATTCAGGCCAATGGAATCTCCTTTTGATTGAAAAGCGCCCAGATTAGCGGCTTCCATCATACCTGGTCCGCCACCAGAACAGATATAAAAGCGTTTGGCAGCTTCAGGGATTGTCAAGGACCACTCGGTCATCTTCTTTGCCAGTTGTGCTGAGCGATCATAATATTCAGACAATTTCAGCGCAGCTCTGGCCTTTATCAAGCGCTCTTCAATATCTGGTGCGGCCGTGCCAGGGTCACTGTTTTCCTGCTCAATCGCAGCCAGGTTTTTTGTTGCCTCCTCAAATGAGATTGAACGAGCTGACCCAAAGAAGACAATCGTGTTTTCAATCTCTTTCTTTTCAAATTGCGCTTTGGGGGCTGTCAGCTCGCAAAGTATACGTATATTCCTTGCTTCCGGGCTGTTGAGGAAGACAGGGTTTTTATAGGTCTTCTGACGCCAGAATTCGGTATCATTCATTTAGGATTGCCGGATGTTCAGGTTAGTGTTGTCAATGTTTGTCGTTTTCTGCAAACATGGTATAGATATTCAGAAAAGAGTGTTCTGTGTCTTCTCCCTTTTAAAGAGGGACGAAGGGAAAGCTTGAACTAAAAAGCCTTGTCCGGTCAACTATAAAACCGGGTGAAAACAGCGGTTTAATCTCTCTAGTATAGATTGAATCGTGATTCATGGGTAGCTTTATTGGGCTTGATCTTGATGCTGCTGAATAAACAACCATATTTTTAAAGCATTCATCATACAGTTATCGTTTCTGAAAAAGGTTTTTCAGCAATGCCAAGACTTTTTGCTGCTATCGACCTTCCAGACTCTTTGAGAAGGGAGATCAGTGAGTTAACTGCATACGGATTACCCGGAGTTGCGTGGGTCGATTCCAGGCAGCTTCATCTTTCTCTGCGGTTCATCGGAGAAGTGGATGAACAGATGTTTGAAAAACTTAGAACCTGTCTCTTAAGGATTCAGCAACAGTCCTTTCTCCTGAAATTAAGAGGTGTTGGTACCTTTCCCAACGGGAAAAGCCCCAGGATCATCTGGGTGGGGGTGGAAAACAGCGAACCGTTGGTGCAGCTGAGAAACAAGATAGAACATCAGATAAATAGTCTGGGTATCAAAGGTGAGAGCCGCAAGTTTCGTCCCCACATAACTCTGGGTCGTGTGAAATCAAAAAAAATAAATCGCATTGCTGATTATCTGGTTCATTATAACCTTTTTCGATCAGAACCGTTTTCTGTAGAATATTTTTCGTTGTTTTCAAGTCTTTTGACTCCAAGTGGCGCAAAATACACAAAAGAAGCGGAATATGCCTTTCTCTTACCAACAGTTTGACGATCATCTTTTTCAGTCGAAAAGATTGGACAGAGGAGATTGATGATCATATTTTTAAGAAGCAGACAAAAAAAAATGAAGAGAGATGGCAAATAAATTCATTGTTAGAAATCGAAAAGCCTGGCACGAGTACGAAATAATCGAGCGGTTTGAGGCTGGTATTGCCTTGGTGGGAACCGAAGTGAAAAGTGTACGGGCAGGGCAGGTGAAGCTTGTAGATGCATTTTGTCAAATCGATAACTATCAGTTGACTCTGCATCAGATGGAGATCAGCCCCTATAAATTCGGCAATATTCACAATCACGATGCGAACCGTATCCGGCCTCTGTTGATGCATAAAAGAGAGATCATCAAACTCTTTTCGAAAGTAAAAGAAAAAGGGTTGACGCTTATTCCGTTGAGCTTGTACTATAAAGCTGGACGGGTAAAAGTTGAGATCGCTCTTTGCCGTGGAAAGAAACTCCATGACAAACGAATGTCCATGAAAGAGAAAGATGACAAGCGGGACATGAAACGCGCGCTTAAAAACCTGAACCAGTAAGACTGCAATATAAACTAACCTCAAGGGGGGGTGCACAGGATTTCGACCTGGATGAGATATTAATAGTGTCAGCAAGTAGTGGTTAGACGAAGGGCCACTATAAAAATCGTCTGAAATTTTTACTTGCTAAAAATAGCGATTATACTCTTAACAGCGCTGCTATAGCAGCCTAGTTCGAGAGCGTGAAGCCTGTGATGTCTGATAAGCAGGATTTCATGTAACTTTATCAGGCTTATCTTTGTTGTTTCCCACTAACAGCGAGGTGATCTTTCAAATGGGAGGCCGTACCTGAGGATGTCAGTGAACAAAATGGTATTGGCGAGATATAAAAATCTGACTAAACTTGTAGAAAGCTATTAGTTCTGTCTTTGGGACGCGGGTTCGATTCCCGCCACCTCCACCATTCTTCTGTATTACACTGAAATAGTTAAGTAAATTCACTCTGTGACCAT
>Ga0233437_1005964_pt1 | contig 12795 bp, 8 predicted proteins | sample SI_122_August201_FD_182714 | JGI IMG/M metagenome (GOLD analysis project Ga0233437, IMG submission 182714) | Seawater microbial communities from Saanich Inlet, British Columbia, Canada - SI_122_August2016_200_MG | ecosystem: Environmental > Aquatic > Marine > Inlet | place: Canada: British... | reverse complement strand
TTACATTTTAAAATATCTTGCTGAGAGGGGAGTCCATTACAAAATAAGTTAAAGTGGGAGCGTGTTGCACTTTTTAGTTTGTTTTGAAATTTATTTATTCCTCCCAATCAAGCAGTCGTTTTTCCCCATTTAGGTTTTGGATTTGTGTAATATCTTGCGAAACTTCAACTACGCCTTTGTAATTTCCAATTTCATCGCGGATGGCAAAATACTGAATCAGTAATCGTTCGTCTTTTATGTTTATCCAAAAACTAGCCACATCTTTTTTCCCGTTTCTAAAGGCTTCCACAATTTGTTCAACAACATGCACACTTTCCGGTGGGTGGCAATTATTTACATCTCTTCCAATTACCGATTTGGAGCGTGGAAAAATTCGCTTTTTTGGTGATGAGAAATACTTCACTTTGTTATTTTCATCAACAAAAGTTATATCAACCGGAAGGTGGTTAAACAATAATTTTATTTGTTCAACACTTAGTTTGCCGGTTTCCAAATCAATTTGATTTTTAGAAGAAACCATCTTTTTAGGTATATTTTCATAAAGCTTTGGACTATAATATGGGAATCCAATTTCAAAACTTTCAGAAAAAAGCGAATCCAATTCAGCATTTGAAATTACATCCTGGATAAACGGGTACAAAATCCGCTCTTCACGAAACATTATGGCATTTATATTAAAAAAGAGGTCGCCCACTTGCCGGTTAAAAACTTTCAGGTTGAAATTGGCGGCTCCTAATTGTTCTATTGCCCCTTTCAGGTTTCTTCTGATATCGTCGTGAAACGACCACATTACTTTTAAGCACCGGAATTCGGCAACGTATTTTTCAACTACCGGGAAAAGCACATTTTCTTTTATAATATATAAACTTTCAAATTTTTTGATCTCAAAAAAATCCCTTTTAAGGGCAATTTTCAATTCGATGTTTTCGGGCTGTTTGTTGATTTCCCTTATTTGCGGCTTAATTTTCATCAAATGTTCTTTCAACAATCTGTTATTTTCAAGCAAACATCCAAGGTATTTTTCTTTTTCAGGCGGGGAATAAGGAAATTCTGCAAGGGTTTTATGTAATAAATTCAGCAATTTGTTGATACCCTTTTTTAGTTCAGTCATGGGTATGTTCATCAAAACCAAAATGTTAACTAACGAAATAATATCGGAAGGGACACACGAATCAATAAGATTTTTATTTTCGCTGACCAATTGAACAAGGTTTTCCCCTTTTAAAATAGCCTTAAATAAAGTAACCAGGTCTTCAACTCTCTCATCTTTATTTCCTTTAAATTCTGTCATATCGAAAAGTACCGTTTTTTTAGTGAAATTAATAAACTCAAATAAAAGAAACATTTTAAACCTTGATTATTTTTAACATGGTCGTACTGTAGAACTTGTTGATTTCGGTTGCAAATTGTAAGAATTGAGTTTAAATCCCAAAACAAAAATCCGGGTTAACCATTTTCCAAATTACAAGTAATACCAATTGTACTTTGAAATGCCGCATGGCAATTTCGAAGTTTATAATGGTTAATGCCGATACTACAACAAAGGAGTATGCTGAGTAAAACGAAAGTATGCGACATTTGATTGTTAAATCGGTATAACGTAAATATTTGTATTTAATAATTTGTAAATTGGCGGCAGATTCTTTTGCAAAATTGAAAAAAATAAATTTTATAATTGCCTTAATAATCTTAGTCCTGTACAATTCATGCAGTTCGCCAAAATATTTTTACGATTTTGAAAGTCGCGAAAGGCAAATCGAATTAAGGAAAAATCGTTCGGGGAATATTTTTGCAAATATTGGTTTATCAATGGTATCTGTTGTTGTAATGTCTGCCGTAAATGTCGATGTTGGTTTGTATCCGGAAACTCAGGAATTCAAAAAATTAAAAATTATCAATCCAACCAGCGATTCAATTTATATAAATATGCTGACCAATGTTTTTTGGGACGAAAACAATTATTGCGATTTTTTGGATATTCGAATTCCCCCAAAACAAAAGTGCAAAGTATTAGTTCCTGTAAACGCCGATTATAATTTGTATTTTAGCAACACAACAGAAAACGGTGATGACGAATTATTAGAAATTAATACCGATAAAATAAAAAAGATTTCACTTAATCCTGGAATAACAATTATAAAAGATAGTACAAACTTATATCATTAAAATTATGAAACGAAGATCATTTTTAAAAAAATCGGCAATCGCGGCCGGTGCAACACTAGCGGCAACGGGTTTAAAAGCTAATCCCATTTCTGGTGAAGACAAGGATTTTTATGAATTAAAAGTATTTCAGCTCACAGGCGGTGGAAGCAGGAACCAATTAAAAAAGTATTACACCGAAGCTGTTATCCCGCTTTTAAATAAAAGGGGATCAAAAGTAGGGGCTTTTAATGAATATAGTTTAGAAGATCCTCCGAAGATGTATATTTTACATGCGCACAAAAGCCCGGCAGATTATTATGATGCAGCCATGGAAATGAATTCGGACAAAGTTTTTCTCGAAGCTGCCAAAACTTACATGCAACTTCCGGCAGACAAACCTGTTTTCGAACGCTACGAAACATTTTTAATGGAAGCTTTTGATGGAATCCCGCAATTTAAAACCCCTGATAAAAACCGAGGCTTGTTAGAATTGCGAACTTACGAAAGTTACAATGAAGATGCCGGAAGGAGAAAAATTAAAATGTTTAACGACGAAGAGCTTCCGCTTTTTGAAAAATTAGGGCTGCACCCGGTATTTTTTGGTCAGTTATTGGCAGGCCGCTTTATGCCAGCTCTGGTTTATATGTTGTGGTTTAAAGACATGGAAGAACGAGCAGCCAACTGGGGTAAATTTGGTTCCAGCGACGAATGGAAAACAATGCGGGTTAAAGAAGAATACGCTAATACTGTTAGTAAAGTGAAAAAAGTTTTTTTAACCCCGGCAGATTTTAGCCAAATTTAAAACACTTTTTGTAATTGTTTACCGGGTCCTGCCTGGTAAACAAATTTCCACCTTCAAAAGCAGATGTAATTCTGAAAAGACATTCCTGTTATTTTTTCAGGCAGTAAATAATTAGGCTTTTTTTTAATTTATGTGGTGAATAAAAACCTCTATTTGGTGTCTCTTAATATCAACTAATTTATTGGCTTTGTTTGTTTTAAAATCATAAATAACAACTTATTTCAAGCATATATTATTTCATAAATAAAACATTGGCAGGTATTTTCTGCTTCTCAGTGTTTGCACTTTCATATTTAAGTTCCAAACCTTTCCCCCCTCCCGCTTGAAAATATTCTAAGCGGAGTTTATGTTTCCCTGAATCAAGTTTTATTGTACCAATTTTTTCGAAAAATCCGTGCAGACTGTCAGAATCAACAACTAGTTTATTATCGATGAACAATTTGCTTCCGTCATTTGAACTTAGAAAAAAGGTATAAATATCTTCATTCATAATTTCTAAATCACAGGTAAAAACAATTCCAAATTTATCGTCTAAATTTTCGAATTCATTTAAATCAAAATTATAAATTGTTCCCCATTTTTCCGGCTCCAATTTCTCAAAATCCGGCAGTTGATTCCAGGCTCCGATAAAATAATTGTAATTTATTCCATTGGCGAGCGAGTCGATAAAAACAATTCTATTCGACTTGATAAATCCGGGCTTTAAACCGGCTTTAAAAGTACCGGCTTTTACAACTGTGCTTTTACGAATAACAAATGGTTCAGTAAATAATTCAGAGTTTTCGTTGGGCTCGCTTCCATCCAGTGTAAATCTGATTTCGGCATTTTTAGAATATTGCCTGATATTCACCAAAACAGAATCTGGTGAAAAAAGTGTTGAATCAGGCGGATCGATTACAGGAATTGAAAGTATTGGATTTTGAACAAAATCTCCTAGATTTTGTAAAATGAAAGTGTATTTGCCCGATTGAATTTCGTAATGCAAAAAATCGTTCTCAACGCCAATAAATATAACATTGGAGTCATCAGCAATTACATTATTCACATTATTTCCGGGAACAAAAACTGATGCCGTTGTATTTGGTGGAATTTCAACATCCAAATTAAAAACTCCATTATTATATTCCCAGTTGGAAGTTATATCGCCATGAACCGACGAATAGCTTGCATTCGAAAAATCGAGTTCATCAATTGGATTTGGTTTTATATTAATATGTTTGAAACCGGGATTTTTAGGATCAGGATTTATCCCGGCCAAGCCTTGAAAATACCACGCACAAACGCTTCCAAACATTGGGTGACTATGCGAATCTTTTCCCGACCAGGTTTCCCATAAAGTTGTGGCTCCACGTTCAATATTATAGCCAAAACTGGGAAAATCCCTGTGATTCATCACCGTGTAAGCTAAATCGGGTCGCCCGTATTTTGTAAGCACTTCAAGCAAGTACGGAGTCCCCATCATTCCGGTATCGAAATGTCCTTTTGTATTTACTTCAATATGATTTACAAGTGTTTTAAATACATTATTAATCAACTGGTTTGGCACCAAACCAAATGCCAGTGGAAATACATTTGCGCCTTGTCTTCCAATTGAATAACTATAGTTTTCAGCATTGTAATATCTTTTATTAAAAGCTAATTTCGTTTCCTCCGCCGTTTTTTCAAACGAAGCAGCATCCAACTCTTCTCCCAAAACTTCAGCCATTTTTGACATTAAAGTTAAGTTACTAAAATAATAAGCAGAGCTCACAAAAGAAGGCGGAATTTCAGTTGGAGTTGGCGGAACCCATTCACCTAAATTATTTTCAATTATCAAACCCTCTGAATCTGTTTGACCAGCGAGATATTTGATATATTTCTTCATGCCATTAAAATGCTGTTCAAGAATTGCCACATCGCCATAATATAGATACATGTACCAGGGTAAAATTATATAAGCTGAACCCCAGGGTGTTCCACCACCACCACTTTGGTAGGGTGCAGTATTTGGAACATAACCCGTTTTGCTATTTTGTGCATCGGCAATGTCATTAATCCACTTTGTATAAAAGCTTTGCGTATTAAAATTATAAATTGCAGCCTGTGCCGAAATCTGACCATCGCCCGTATAACCACGTCGTTCGCGGTGCGGACAATCGCTGGGCACTCCACCATGAATATTGCCCAATTGGGTTTCCCGATAATCGCTTAATATTCTGTTGAATAAATTATTGGAGCAAGTAAAACTTGAAGCAGATTTAATATCAGTATTTACAACCTGACCTTCCAGATTGTCGATTGTCAATTTTATAGGAGAACCAGAAATTTCAACATAACGAAAGGAATGCCATGTAAAACTTGGCTCCCACACTTCCACTCCCTCGCCTTTTAAAATGTAAGTATCGGTTTGCTCATAGGTATTTCCGTTGTCCTCGAAAAAAGTTAATTTTAATTTGGTGCCCTTTTCTCCACTTACTTTTAGCTTTACCCAACCCGAAAACATAGTTCCAAAATCGAAGCGATAAATTCCTTTGTTTGGTGTTGTAACTGAAACCGGTTTAATGACATCAACAACTCTATCAGGCTCCGACATTTGTGTACGTAATTTGCCGTCGGGAGTGCGAACCACTTTTGAATTTTCCCAGTTATTATCATCAAACCCACTTAAATTCCAGTTGGGTATTTCGAGTCTCGCATCGTAAACTTCGCCGTAATAAATACTATTTTCAACAATGGGACCTGTCCCCATTTTCCAGGTTTCATCGCTAACTATTATTTGCTTTGAATTATCAGTATTTTCAATTTCAATTTGAGATATAAAACGAGGTAGATTAGAATACATCGGTAAAAACTCGTCGCGCTCGGTTCGGTAATACCAACCGTTTCCCAAGATAACTGCAGCAACATTTTCTCCTTCTTTTAAGTAATTGCCGATATCAAAAGTTTCGTACAAAATTCGAGTTGACATGTTTGCCACTCGTCCATTTTCAAAACTATTTTCTTGTCTCGAATCGTAGTTAGTTTGGTTGGGTGCAAGAACATGGTCGCCCACCTTTTTCCCGTTAATATACAATTCGTAATAACCCAAACCGGTAATGTACGCACGAGCATTTTCGATGCCGCCATTCACATTAAAACTTTTACGAAAATACATAGTGGGATTTTTCTCACCAACTTCTGCTCTTGTCAACTCATCTTTGCCAATCCATTTGGCTTTCCAATCATCCTGTTTTAAGAGTGCCATTTCCCAAGTTGCGATTTCACTCCAAACCGGAGCATCACTTTCTTGGTTCCATACACCCACTTTCCAAAATACTTTTTGTCGCGATCTTAATTTGCTTCCAGCATATTTAATTTGTGTTGATTGATTTGAAATAACTTTCTCGCTATCCCAAATATCACCAATATTTTTCTCTAAATTTTCTGATGTGCTGGCAACTAAAATATGATATGCTTTTTGTGAAATATTATTTTCTTCAGATATTAACTTCCAACTTAAACGCGGTGTTGTAGCGTCAATCCCAAGAGGATTTTCTAAATATTCGCATTGCAAATCAATTACTTCAATTTTATTTTCTGTAATAGAACACGAAAATAGCGAAGAGAAGATTACGGTGAACCAAATTAAAATACCCTTTATTTTTACTACTGTATTCATTAAATGCTTATAACCATTTCAATAAAAGAATTGTTTTTCCAAATATCCAGCAAAAACAAGACTGTTAAACCGGCAGTCCAAACTCCACTTCTTAATAGTTCTTTTCTCATTTTATCCTTTCCATTTAGTTGCTTAACTTCTAATTACCTTTTTAATCAAATTGAGGTATTTCCAATTGTTCGCCACCTTTTAATGCAGATTCGTGCGCAACAACACCCGGAACTGTGTAAGCCAGCGCTTCAAGAATATCAACCGTTGGTTTCCTTTCGTTAATACACGCATCAACAAATTCGTGCGTAATAAATGTATGAGAACCATGATGACCACTGTTGTGTCGTAAAGGTTCCGGTAATAAATTGGTTTCCCACCAATTGGGTTGCTGGTATTGTTGCTTCTTTCCTTCTGTTCGAACAAAACCGGCATCGTCTTTTCCCAACTGGTCGGTAGAATTTATTATCACAGGTCCGGTTCCAAGCGGATTAGAAGCATAAAAACTCATTTTATCGCCAATCCACTGTGCCCTTTCAGTTCCCAAATGCGCACCTTTCCACCATACATTTACACGAAATGCTTTCCCCTGATTTGTTGTGAACATTGCCGACTCATTCCAAAAAGGATTATTGTAGGCATTGTCTTTTAGAATTGGGTCGTTGTCGCCCCAGCCATTACATGCAACTTTAAGCAAACGTTCGCCGGTAACACTTAATAAATGTGCCGTACAATGTGTTGGATAGTGCATTGGTGCAACACCATGCCGCCAGGTTCGTTTTCCATTTTCAAAATAGAGCTCTTCTAAACCATCGTGTTGATATTCGGATTCGCAATAGTAAAGATTTCCAAATTTACCTTCCTGATAAAATTTCCGTGCCGATATTGTAAACTGTTGATAATAACTTGTTTCTGCCATCATATAAATCAATCCCGATTTCTTAACCGCGTCGTGAAGAATATGAGCTTCTTCCAAACTCCCCCAAAAAGCAGGCACAGCACTTAGTACGTGCTTACCATTTTTCAAACATTCCAATACATGTTTTACATGATTTGGCCCCTCAGTAAATACTGCAACCGCGTCAATGTCTTTATCTTTTACCAGCAATTCCAATGAATTGTAAGATTTAGAACATTTATATGTTTTCATCAACTGCTCCCGTCGCTCGGGTCGTAAATCGCTAACTGCCTCAACAACACAATCTGGGTGCTCGTGAAATTGAAAAGAGAGACCAAATCGTCCCCCAACAATTCCTATTCGAAGTTTTTTCAAGTTAGCAGTAAAACCAAAAGTATTGTTTACAGATAACGACAAACCAAGAGCTGCCATACTTCCCTTTTTTACAAAGTCGCGCCGCGAACTATTTGTTTGATTTTGTTTTGATGATAGATTGTTCATCTTTTATCTTTTTAGATAGGTTTTCTTACTTAAATTTTATACTATACAAATCAGCATCTTTCATCACAAAACGCAGCCGAACAGCAACTCCATTTAATTCCCTCAAGTCAGGATTTTCATTCCAGGACACTTCCTTTTCTATTTCATTTCCAATAATTTCACTTGAATTCTCCAGCTCAAAACCTTTTATCTTATTTCCATCCAAATCTAATATTTCAACCTTTACAAAACCTGCTGCCGAAGTAGAGAAGTTAAGATACAATTTGTCGCCGTTAAAACGAAGTGGTTTGGTAATCATTTCACCACCTTTGTATGAAGCCCGAACGGAAGTAAATCCATCAATTCGCATGGCATAACGATGTAAATGTGCGCTTGGCTGAGCATAATCCTGATTCACATAAACCGACATTTCTTCAGCACCAGTTTGCACAATATTTAAAGCCGGATAATTAGAACGCGAAACCCAGTTTTGCAAACCAATTCCCGGACGAATAAAACTTTCCATAAAAGTACGGTCGTATTTGTTTCCTCCCCTGGTAGTCATCAAAACTGCATCTGAACAATCGTTGAAATATTTAGGATTAACGTTTAGTTTATTGGCCTCCTCTTCAGAAATTACCTTTCGCCCCGGCATAAACCTAGCTGCCACAGAGATATAAATATGAGGTGCCCTAAAATAGGGTGAAGTTTGGTTAGTGTAAAGATGTTCAAGTTGTGTGTCGCCAAAATCCATTTCTATCGGTTTTGTCCAATTGATAAAATCTTTAGACGTAGTTCTGCTAACTGACCTGAATCCAGAATATCCCGACTCTGTCCATGTTCTAAAATAACATAAATATTGTTGTTCCGATTCAGACCAGAAAGAAACATTCTGCGAATCAAATACTCCTTCAGTAAAAACGGGTTTATCCTGAAGTTTTTCCCAATGAATACCATTTTCAGAAACATAAGCTATCAAACCACTTTTCCCGGTACCACCAAGAGCTTTATATTTTTGAATTGGATTTACATTTTTGCGAGTATCAATAAATGGACTAAAATTATGTGTAACCGAGACCGCATTCGACAGTACAATATTATTATTTAATGTGCCATCAATTTCATAAATTTTCAAATCGGGTTTAGTCCAATTAATTCCATCTTTAGATTCAGCATAACATGTATGTTCTCCAGTTCTTCCATCCTTTCCGGCAGTTGGTACTCCCCGGTAATACAAACGGAATAAATCATTGTCTTTTATCACCGTACAATACGCTGAAAATGGTCCCTCCCACGATTTGTCAAACTTTAATACAGTGCCTTTATCAATTGGCTCGTGGAGTTTTAAGGAAACGTTATCAAGGTTTTCAATTAGATAATAATCCGTAAATAATTCTAGTTTTGAACCAATATCTACAATTTCAGGTGTAACTGTTTGTTTAAGTTGACTTTCATTTTGTGCTTTTATTGAAATGTTTATCACCCCAAACAAAAGGCTTAATACAGTAATCTTTAGTATTGATTTTTTCATAAGCATATAATCGTTTTACAGTCTAATATTCTATAAATTATAAAACACGATATTGTAAGCCGTTTTTATTCTATCTAAATTGTTTTGGTTTCAAATTATTACTTGCATTTTCTACGATTTCTAAAATTCTCTTTTGTCTGGTTTCTTTTCTTTTAGCAGAAACGACCCAGTGCAATAAAATCTTTTTAAAAGACTTATTTAGACTACTAAAGTATTCTATTGAGCCTTTGTAATTTGTAAATTCTTCTTTTAAATCTTCTGGAATTATAAGTTCTTCAACTTCATCCAAAATTGTCCAAGAACCATTTTTTTTTGCAATTTCAATGCTTTTGTAACCTTCTTCTTCCATAAGTCCTTGGTCAATTAAGGTTTTCACTTTATCCTTATTTATCTTAGACCAATTACTTTTTGCTTTTCGTTTGCTGAAATACTGTTTGTATTTCTCACTGTCTATTGTCCTTTTGGTGCTATCAATCCAACCAAAACAAAGTGCTTCATCAACTGATTCACTCCAACCTAGGTTATGGTTCGGAGATTTTTTCTTAAAAAAGATGAGCCAAACTGCATCTTTTTTATTATGGTTCAATTCGAGCCATTTTCTCCAATCTTTTTTGTCATAAGGACAATAGTCTTCAACATCTTTCATACTCTATCTTGGACTTTTTCTAATGGCTTACAACTTGCTTATAATGACACTCCTGCGTTTAAATACTTTTACATTCTCGTTTCATCGTGATATTTTTTTATCGCTTAAAATAAGGATAATTAGCCGGAGTCTGTTTTCCGTTTGTTGTCATTGTTGAAGTAATATCAACACTTGAACGTTGCCAATAATAGAAAACACCATTTTCTGCACCTACTAATAAATCTGGGATTCCATCTTTATTCCAGTCGGCTACCACCGGTCCGTCGGTGTGTCCCATTAAAGTCCTGGAAGCCACGCGTCCCATATATTGCAGCACCATTTTCCCGTCTTTCATTCCCATGTTTTTCATCCAGTCAACAGCGGGTTTCGATGATACTATTAAATCATCCAAACCATCTCCATCCCAATCTGCGAAAGTTATTTTAAGCCTTCCGCTACTCGACCCCGTGCGTTGGTTCAATAAAATTGGTTCGCCAGTTGGATAAACAAAATTTCTTTCGGGATGATTTAAAACTAATTTGTCTTCTTTTTTTGACCTTGGAAACACGGCCAAATATCCTTCGTAATCGAGCATCACCAAATCATTTAATCCATCATTATTAAAATCCATTATAAGTGGAGAAGTTCTCCAGAGAGCAAGCAATTCATTTCCCTTTGAAACGCCAGGCGTCCATGCAGGTTTTTGTGGTTTACCCTGCCATTCAACTTCAATAGGTTTTGGCGTGGCAAGTTTAGGATTTTTCCTGCTACCAATATTTTTCAAATAAACAACATTTCCGTTGTGGTCGTTTACTAAAATATCGGGGAGCTCATCGTCGTCCCAGTTTCCAACATCAATGGTCGTATAACCCCAGTAGGGAATTTCTGTGTTTGGCAGCGCCTCGTTTGCAATAATCCGGATTGGAATTCCATCAACATCCAGAAGTTTTGGTCCATCCCACATTGGTATTTTTCCCCCCAGATTTTTAATGAATCCAATATGCCCCATCTCGTTTCCACTAATAATATCGTCTAAACCATCACCATCCCAATCGAAAACACGAGGTGCGACGAGTGCTCCAAAATCAACATATTTTGCTTCCTGCTGTAAAAAACGCGGAGGTAAAAATTGAGGAACACCATTAATTATCTCACCTGTATTTTTCAGAAATGATATACGCCCGGATTCCTCTCCGGCAATAATATCGATGTGCCCGTCTTTATTCCAATCAATTGCAGTTGGATGGATTGTTGAGCGTGATTCCATTTGAACAGGAAGTTTATTGTGTGTTAAAACTTTACCATCCTTAAATTTGTATTTTGCTTTTGTTCCGGTATTTTCAAAGTATAGAATAAAATTATTTTTCCATACCACATCAAAATTATCATCACTTTGGCTTCTTCCAATGCCAATAAAATCTAAATCTCCATCGCTATCGTAATCAGCAAACATTGGTTTTATAGAAAGCCCAAGCGCCAACGACTCACCATTTTCTTTTATGATTTCAACAGGGTCTTCATAAACCGGATGATTATTAGTTCCTTTATTTCGAAGGAAAATAAGTTGTTTATGTTTGGGAGCCTGCTCAAAAGCTTTTTTGCGTTCAACGGAACCGGCTGCACGCAAACCCGGAATTCGTTGAGAAGCGACTGCAGCTATTAAATCTGAGATTCCATCTCCATCAAAATCAATCATTTTCCATTGTGTACTTTTGAAAAAATGAAGATATTCAAAAGCTTTTTCGGGTAACACTATTTCATTATCGTCCCAGAAAACATTTTGAGGAACATTTTTATAGATTAATAATTTTTCGTTTGCACGGTCGGGAGTTAGCACGTGAATTTGTCCATCCACTTCCGACACCTCAAAAGAATTCCCATCAGCTCCCAGTCTTCTACGCTCGAATGAAACTTTCATTCCGCGTCTAAAAACTGGCATATCGACATTCCCACTTATATTTTCAAAATAAAAGATACCGGCTTCAACATAAGCTCCCGACTCGGAAATAAGCAAATCGTAATCGCCATCGCCATCAAAATCCATGGGCATTGGTATCGATTTGAAACCCACATCAAGATCAACAAGTAAACCAGGGTTATTGTATTCTAACTTATGTAAACCTGCTGATTGAATAACTGTGTTTTGTCTGCATCCAACAATCAATATCAACACAACAATCAATGTACTGAATGCAATTCTTTGATTTTTCATATTAATTCAACTTTTAATATTCAAAAAAAACCGTTCTTCGTATTAATTAACTTGTAAGAAACAGTCTCCAAATCCAATCAACAAGCGTATGAACTAAAATCGCTGCAAGCAAATTGTTCCCGCTTTTTCTGTATGCCCAGCCATATCCCAAGCCGGCTACAGATGCTAAAGAAACATAGATAATTTGTGTTGATAATTCGCCAACATTATTCCAGTGCATTAAGCCAAAAGCAAGTGAAGATACTACCAACGGAATCCATCTTTTTGCAAATACTTTATCAAGTCCTCGAAGTAGAATTCCTCTAAAAAAGAGTTCCTCAGGCAATGCAACCGTGAGAAACAGTCCTATAAAATGAATTGCCAGTTTGGGAATATCATAGGACTCTGGAATTGAAAATGTTAGAAACCCTGTTGCAAGTCCGGGAGGAATAACCAGTGCCATTATCACAATCAGTGCTATTAGTGTTATGTACAAAT
>Ga0233437_1005963_pt1 | contig 12795 bp, 12 predicted proteins | sample SI_122_August201_FD_182714 | JGI IMG/M metagenome (GOLD analysis project Ga0233437, IMG submission 182714) | Seawater microbial communities from Saanich Inlet, British Columbia, Canada - SI_122_August2016_200_MG | ecosystem: Environmental > Aquatic > Marine > Inlet | place: Canada: British... | reverse complement strand
AGTGGATACTGTTTTTATAGTCTTGACGTGACATGCCTCTAGCTTTGTCAGGGACCCCGGATATAAATTTTACATAGGTTTATTCTAACATTGAAAACCATCCTCTCTGAGCATGGTCAGAGACCAAAGGCTTTGCCGATTGGTCGGATAAATCGTTATTCAGTGATTCGTCTCCCCTGAAATCGCACCCAATGTCACTGGTTTCAATGGCAGCCGTTGCGTAAATGACTTGTGTTTGAATTCTTTCCCGGAAGCTTTCTGCAAAAGATCATGAGCAATTTCACCACAATAACGACCTTGACAATGACCCATACCCAGCCGTGTTCTACGTTTCAAATCGTTAATATCCTGCACGTTAGATTGTGCAGCTTTTAAGATATCGGCATAGCGTATCTCTTCACATCGACAAATCAAGGTATCATCCGATATGATGTCGTAAATTCCTGAGTGAACTGCCGATTGTTCAGATATGCGGGATCCAATTTTCCTCATTTGCTTCATTTTTTTTACAGGTAAATTTGACGAAGCATTCTCTCTTTTGCAGGCAGAGATTGCAGCCAATTGACCTTCAATGATTGCTGCTGTGTGCCCCTTAATCGAAACTCCATCACCGGCAACATAAATACCCGGAATAGAGGTTTCCATATTGGGTGTACGATCAACAGACCAAAAGCCAAGTTTTCGATCATAGGTATGACGGCAACCACAAAGTCGGGTAATTTCTATTTGAGGAATCAAACCAAAACCGGTTGCAATTGTGTCAACCTCAATTTTTTTTTCAGTACCTTTGATAGGGTGCCAGTTTTTATCGACTTGCACGATGGAAGCACCTTCCACTTGATGAGAACCATGTACTCGATTTATCACATGGGAATAGTGAATGGGGACCCCTTTCCTTTTTACTGATCGCCAACACTGCATTCCGTATTTAAGTTTATCCTGTCCTCCATTCATCAGCAATGTTAAACCCAACTGTGCTTGGCTGAGAAATGTGCCTGCCTCAGCAATCGCACTAATTTTTACCCGCTGCGCAATCAGCTGAGCAGCCAGAGGCATTGAGAGTACACCGGTACCGGTTATCAAGATCCGTTTACCAGGAGAAATACCATTTTGAATAAAATTCTTTAGACCACCGATCGTCATCACTCCCGGTAGATGCCATCCGGGAAAAGGAATGGTTTTATCCCGTGCTCCGACGGCAAGAATAATTTGATCAGCTTGAATGGAATTAACGTCTTTATATTTTCCGGAACGGCATACAAGGCTGAGCACTTTTTTATTGCTAATGTGCCAAACTTCGGTTTCTGTTAAGGTGGTAATTTTTTCTTTAACGGTTTCAAACTCATCAAACAGCTGGTGTCCAGCCTTTATAGCCAGAGGATCAGAGTGAACAGTATCTAAGGGAACTTTTGGTGAGCGCAATACTTTACCACCTAGAACGCTGTTTTCATCTATAAGTACGATTTTTTTTGCATATTTACTCGCTTCAACAGCGGCAGCAATCCCAGCAGGGCCGCCGCCAACAATAGCCAGTTCAGTTTTCATGGATACCTTCCTTCGTATTTACAAAGTCTGCCTCATTTTGTGTTTGTACGCTGCAACCATATGTTACAGGTGTCACGCAAGTGCGAATATTGGGAATACCATTGACAATCATACGACATCCGAAACAAACACCTATCCCACAAAAGACACCTTGATGGGTTCCTTCTTTACTGATACGGAGGGTTTTATGGCCAGCGGCTATCATCGCTTCAGCAATCGTTTGACCTTCTGTCGCCAAAATGGTTTTATTGTCCAAAGTGAATTCGATACTTTTATTGTTAGGCATTATCGACCTCCTTTGGGCTACTAAAACGCTGCCACCGAAAAGGATCAATGTCGATACGCTGAGGAATGTTACCTATCATATTGGCGATAAGTTCTCCAGTGATTGGAGCCATACTGATTCCGTTTCCTTCGTGTCCGGCAGCAATATAAAAACCTTCAATCTCAGTATCCGAAATAATCGGTAAATGATCAGGTGCATACGGACGAAGCCCAGCATAACTCCGAATAACATGAATATCTCTTAGCCCCGGATAAAATCGAATGGCACGCTTTGCCATAGCCGTTAATAGTTCTTTATTACTGGTCAAATCAAATCCAGTAAAACAACGACTGGTTCCAATCAAAAAGTTATTGGCGTTGGTGGGTTCCAAAGCAAAAGCAATTCCATATTTTTCCATAACAGGTGTTACTTCCCGTTGGTAATCATTCTGTTCTAAACGAGTCACTATATATCCAAATTCAGACACAGGTTGTCTGCTGACTGGAAATGTCCGCTCTGTCACAATAAGTTGTCCTTGGCGCGGTTTGATAGGAATCGAAAGATCTACCATCTGACCAATTGCGCCAGCCCAACTGCCCGCTGCATTAATGATTTTCTTGACGCGTATAGTCCCTTGATCCGTGATTATATGATCGACGGTATTAGAGCGGTTCGATTTTATGTCAAGAACGTTAGTATTAGAATAAACGGTTGCTCCCTGCTTGACTGCTTGATACTCAAAGCCCTGGGCAAGAGCCATTGGATTTACTGATCCATCGCAAGAAACTGACAAACCGCCAACTACGTTTTCTGCCAACCCCGGTTCTTCTGAATGCACTTGATGGTAATCCAACATTTTATATGGAAGGCCTGTTTCCGCCATACACTTGCAATGGGATTCTGCAATTTGATACTCAGCTTCGCTTTCCATCAACAAGAGTGTGCCCTCCTGTGACCAGCCGATATCAAATCCCAGTTCATCGGGAAGTTGTGGAAACAGATCCAAACTCATTTTGGCTAAGCGACAACTTTCGCCCGGTACCTGATCATACACAATTACCCGACCATCGCATCGTCCTGATGTCCCTTCTGCAATTCCATTCCGTTCGATCAAACAAACATCAAATCCTGCTTTTGCCAAATAATAGGTAATTGCAGTACCGATCACCCCACCCCCGATAACAGCAATTTCTACAAAATTTTTCATTATTATAATATTGCGCTGATGATTACAGGCAAAGAAACAGTTCACTTCCGTTGCTCTTTGCATCCTCAATAAAACATAAAAACCAGTATGTTTTATAGGAAAATTGTAGATGTTGGCATTCGCTACAATTCCCTGAATACTGAATAATGGACATCTAAAACAAGTACTCTGAAAGCGTTATTGTAAAAGATTGTCCATTGGAAAAAATAGATATGTCATCTCCTTAAATCAGGCCGGCTTTAGAAAGGGCTTTGTGAATTACTGAAGACTCTTCTTGGTCAACTGCCATTGTCGGCAATCGAGGATTGCTGCTGACACGTCCAAGAATTCGAGCTGCTTCTTTGATAGGAGCCGGAAAATTTTCAGCTGCTAATATCGCTTCTGCGAGATCCAAAAGTCTAAAATGAAGCTCTTTGGCTTTTTCCATGTCTCCCTCATCAACAGCTTTCATCATTTCAATGATTTTATGCGGCGCCAGATTTCCTAAAGCCAAAATATGAGCAGAGCCTCCTAAAATTTTTGTTAAAAAGATCCGATCATCTGCCCCACTCATAACAACAAAATCATCAGGTGTAATTTGCACAGCATGAGCAAAATATGAGAGATCACCACTTGATTCTTTCATTCCAACAATATTTTCTATTTTGGACAAGGTTTCCAGGGTATCAAGATCAATTTCACAACCGGTGTGTTCAGGTAAATTGTATAACAAAATAGGCATATCCACCTTACATACTTCACGGTAGTGAGTAATCAGGCCCTCTTTATTTGGAATACAATAATACGGTGTGATCACCAAAGCCACATCAGCTCCGGCATCTTTTGCATCCTGTGTTTGTTGTATCGCCATTCTGGTAGTTGGTGCACCTGTCCCGGCAATAATGGTAAAACCTTCAGGGGCAATTTCCTTGGCTGCCTGGATGACATGTATTCTTTCCTCTCTGGTCAGATTAATAGCCTCTCCAGTTGATCCGTTAACGCAAACACCGGAACAATCTGCGTCAACAAGATATTGAACATTTTCTTTAAAACCTTCTAAATTGATGCTGTCATCATCGTTAAAGGGAAGAATTATTGCTGGATAAAGGCCTTTAATTTCAATTTTATTCATATAAATCTCCTTGTTTTTTATGCTTATTTAGGATTGTGGTTTTTAAGTTAATTCGTTGATATTCACTTTTCACAATCCACTTGAAGCAGATTTTACTAATTATTATATTTTAAATTAGCAATTAGTTTCTTGAATGTTTCATTAAACGCAACGAGCTCTTCCAAGCTGATATCCTTAAAGAATATCTCTTTTCTCCATTTCTCCATTATTGCAAATATTTTTTCATGGGTATTTAATCCCTTTGAAGTAATGGATACCAGCTGATAACGTTTATCAGCTGGTAAATTTTTTTTCTGAACAAAGTTTTTCTTAATAAGTATACTAATCGTTCGTGACAAATTATTTCTATCCTGCCCCGTATGCATTGCAAGCTCGGTTTGATACATATCTCCCTGAAATCGCAAAATTCTTAAAACGAGCTCCTGAGCCGTTGTGATATCAGGAAAACTTTTTTTCAACGCATTACGAAATGATTGATCTACAGCTTTGTATAAAAGACTGATTTCTATTCTTGGAAATTCACTAATACCACTCATGATTTTTTAAAAGTTATGATTATAGGGACAAAATGCCTATTTCAATAAACAGTAATTGAAATTGTCTACTACTTCAATTTATATAGTTATATCAACTTACTCTTAATTCAGCCATAAATTCACGTAATTGATCAAATATTTTCCGGGCTGTTTCTAAATTGCTTCCAGCAATATTGTTGAGTTGAAAAGGATCATTTTTACGATCGTACAATTCATCTCTATCCGGAACTTCACTGGAACTGGCAGCAGTGCATGTCCATTGATCTTCACCGTCAAGTGTGGCTGCGTTTTGTTGTTCTTCGTGGGCACGATTATAAAATGCGGTGTCTCTATCTTCCACGGTGTTAGCCTTATTCAATTCTCTTAAATGTTCAGTTGATTTTGCTAAATCGCGTCCGTAAATTCCAAAACGAGCATCTGCGACACTTTTTTCATCATCTTTCAACCAATGGATGTATGACCACTCTTCAGTGATAATAGACCAGGCATAACGAAAATAACCAGCGATGGCAAAATCCCGGACTCGATCCACTTCTCCTTTAGCTAGTGGTGCTATGTCATGACCTTGCATCGTAGGATGTTTGCCAACTCCCAACCATTCAGCCACAGTCGGTGCCACATCGCAGGATTGAACAAAACTATTAACTCGCTTCCCGGTAGGTAACCCGGGTCCTCTCATGATTAGAGGAATATGGGCCAACTCTTCATAGGGCCAAGGGCGACATTTTCTCATAATGCCATGGCCATGTTCTCCCTTTCCCATCGGTGATCCGTGATCGGAAACCAACATCACCAGGGTATCCTTCTCTAACCCAAGTAAACGGATTTTCTCCATCAGGTATCCAAACCACTTATCGACCATCGTTACTTTTTCGGCATATAGCATTCGAATGTGATGAAGCTCTTCATCAGTATACAGATCGTCAACATGTCCCTGAATTGGCAGAAACATGTCTTTTCCTTTGTAATCCGGATCATACATGGATTTTTTATCAGGATCATAAACAGAGGGAGCATCCCAGGGTTCATGGGGGTCAAAGCTGTCAATCCACATAAAGAAAGATTTATTACGATCAACCTGATCCAGGTACTTGCCCGCCTCTTTCATAACTTGAGCACAATGTTGATCTTCGTCCGATTTCCAATATTGGCGTTCTTTTAAATGACATTCTACCTGATTCATCAAAGGACGCATTACATTTTCTCCAAGAATCTCATCAGCTGACTCCATGACATGATCTTCATAATAATCATCAGCTTTCATATCGTACAAATCATCATTGGCATAGTATTGATGATCCGTTTCATGTCCATGAATGAAGTGTACTTTGTCAAATCCTCTAGAATATCCGAATTTAGGTAGACGAAAAGGTCCTGAATCATGAATTAGAGCGGTGTCAATGGGTTGCCCCCAACAAAGGTCGGCAATCGTAGTATCATCCATATCCAATTGTGACCAACCTTTTACTGGCAGGGTGTAACGCCCAGTCAGCATTGCCCGACGACAGGGAATTGTCGGTAATCCTTCCGTATAAGCATTTTCAAACAAGGTACCCTGGGTGGCAAAACGGTCAATATTGGGTGTTTGAATCCAATCATTGCCATAACACCCTAAATAGTTAAATTGCAGCGTATCCAACATCACGACTACAACATTTTTTTGTTCCTTCATATTTCACTCACTATATATTTCAATTGTTAGTTTATTTATTTCTGTTGATTAGGTAGAGAAATAAATAACATGGATAAAAAATCAAACAACAATCTTCTGAAGCAACTTCTTACAATCGCTTTTTGAAAAAGCAATTCCAGGTTCTAAGGACCAGAAATGATCATGTATTTCCAGTACAGGAACCCGATTCAGTAGATTTTCCCTGGCGAGAATGGGAGGTTCCGAAATGACCGTGATAATCGCTTTTATACTCAGTTCCTTCAGTGCCAGACTTAAATTTCTATCAATTTTGGCGATCCGTTTGCTGTCATTATCCCAAATCGTTATTTGCATCACGAAATCTCCAGATCGACTACTTACTTGATTGATCGAACATAGCTGTTAGCTTCAAGGACTGCAATTGTTCCATCTCCCACAACAATCACATCTTTGTCGCGATAGACTGTTCCATCGCAGCTGTCATCCCTGCACTCCGCTCGTCAATAACCATATCAAATTTTGAGCTCATGACAGTTTTTATATATGGAATCAAAACCAATTATTTAAATTAAATTCATCTTTCCTGACAATAGATGTACCAATTTGCCTTACAAAACAAGCTGTACCTTTTAAAACGCCCTGCGAACATTTCCTGGTAAATATATAGAATCTCAATATTTTACCATAGAAAGTGAGCAGACTGGATTTAGTCCGTTTCAGGGTTTGGTAAACTGAAAGCAGCGTGGCCTTTTAGGAACTCTTTCGTTCGTGCTTGTTTTGAATGGAACAGAATATCTTGTGGTGTTCCTTGCTCTAAAATTTGTCCCTCGTGCAGAAATAAAATTCGATCTGCCACGTGATAGGCAAAGCCTAACTCATGGGTAACTAACAACATTGTCATACCTTCATCACGAAGTGATCGGATTGTCTGTAATACTTCACCAACTAATTCTGGATCGAGGGCAGATGTGACTTCATCGAACAGCATCACTTTTGGGTCCATCGCAAGTGCCCGGGCAATAGCAACTCGTTGCTGTTGCCCCCCTGAAAGGTGCGAGGGATACTGATCAATTTTATCAAGAAGATTGACCTTTCCCAATTGTTCTTTTGCCCTGTTGCTTGCATCGATCTTTTTCCGCTTCAAAACTGTAACTTGTCCTTCCATGACGTTTTCCAAAACAGTCATGTGAGGAAAAAGATTAAATTGTTGAAAAACCATACCCACTTTAGTACGAAGACTGCATAGATCAGACTCTCGGTAGGTTATATTGGTATTTTCCCCTTTACCACGCACTGTTCCGACAAGTTCATCATTCAAATGAATTTCACCAGACGTTGGCATTTCCAGGAAATTGATGCAACGCAGCATCGTACTCTTTCCTGAGCCGCTGGCCCCAAGGATCACGATTGTTTCGCTCTCCTTGACTTCAAGATCAATCCCTTTCAGTACATCCAATGATCCGAAGGACTTCTTCATTTCTTTTATGCTTAAAATAGCTGACATATGGTGTTCTCCTTTAATCACTGTGACCTAGACGGCGTTCTAGAAAATAGCTGAAACGGGTCAACGGGTATATGATCATAAAAAAAATAAGTGCAACTGCGGTATACGCCTCAATAGGATTGAAATGAATAGCGCTCAATTGTTTTGCAGAATACAAAAGCTCATTGACTGCAATTACCGATGCCAATGTGCTAAGTTTGACAGCCTCAATACCTCGGCTCGTCAGTGGAGGGATAACGCGTTTAATTGCTTGAGGAAATACAATCCGGCGAAGGATCGTTAAATAGGGCATACCAAGCGCTCGACCTGCTTCCCATTGGTGGGGAGAAATTGATTGGATTCCCGCTCGGTAAATGTCTGCCGAAAATGCAGCAGTGTTAACCGATATCGCCAAACAAGCAGCAGTAAAAGCATCCACTTCAAAAGGTGAAATAATCGGAAAAGCAAAAAAGAACCAAATGATAACAACGAGTGCAGGAACATTTCTAAATAACTCGACAAACACATTGGACGGGAATCTAAAGATCTGCAAGCGAGAATAGCGTCCCAATCCCAAAAAAAACCCAAAACCAAGCCCGGCTGTCAGCGTAATAGCGGAAATCTGCATTGTAACCAGCAGTCCATGAGCTAAAACATCCCAGTTAAAGAGTATCGAATTAAAGTCCCAGTTATAGCTAAATTCCATATTCTTACCTTTAATGTACTGTTGATTCACCACTTTTGGCGAGTTTTCGTTCCAGTTTTCTAACCCCAAGGCTTGTTGGGTAAATCATCATAAAATAAATTCCAGCGACAACCGTCAAAACTTCTAATGGTCTGAACGTCTTTTGTGCAATATCCATTGCCTGAAAAAGAAGATCAGAATAAGCGACTGCAGCCATTAAGGGGGTTGTTTTTAGCAATTCAATGGTCCGCTCCAAAAACGCCGGAATCATCCTTTTGATGGCCTGTGGCAGTATTACACGCCGCAAAAGTTCTAAGCGGGTCATACCTAGCGCACTTGCGGATTCCCATTGACCGCGTTCGATTGAGTTGATTCCAGCTCGAAAGATTTCCGCATAAAAGGCAGCTGCTACAATAGCAAGGGTTAACGTGGCGGCCAGAAATGCCTGAATCATTAAACCGATGATAATTGGAAAAGCAAAAAAGAACCAAAAAAGCAGAATAAGAGCTGGCGTACTCCTTAAGAAATCGATAAATAAACCAATCGGAATTGAAATGATCTTAAATCGGGACAACCGCATAAGGGCTAATATCAAACCAGAAGGAAAACCAATCACGAATGCAGAAACGAAGACCTTGATTGTGCCATAAAGACCCATTATCAACAAGTCGGCATTCATTGGAATGACGCTAAAATCCCATTCATACATAATAATTTTCCTCCTTTCTGAGCCGGCACTGGTGTCAATTCCAATCCGGTTTTAATGTAGTGTAAAGGATAACAAAATTGTTACAAAGAGTATTGAACCCTTAATTTGTTATGGACTGTTACCATTTGGCTCTGTATACACCCGGAACTTCGTTGGGATCAATATCAAGTTCTATCAATGTTTTTTTAAACCAATCATCAATTTTACCCGTGTTGTACCAATAGAATATTGAAGAGCTAACCCAGTCAAAGAAACGCTTATCAGTTTCATACCTGAGAGCTACTGTTGCACTACTTGAATGCGCGGGTTTCGGCAGTGTGATGGTACCACGGCCAATCTTTTTTTGTAATTTTACTAAAGGTGGTAAAAACATACACACGACATTGGAACGGCCTGACTGGAATGCTGCTACTGATTCGGCATTACTTGGAAATCTTAATATCTCTGCTTTCGTTAAGCGTTTCGTAATAAAGGCATCCATAGATGTTCCCTGGGGGACAGCGACTGTCACACCAGATTTGTTTAAATCTTTCCAACTTTCTGCTTTGATTTTATTCTGATGCAGCACTGCCAGTGGAATATCTACAACAGGCACAGTTGGGAAAGCAACTGCTTTAGCGCGCTGGGGCGTTGAATCGAGAAAAAGCATGAGGTCGATTTTGTTTGCTTGAAGGGCCGGTACTGAAGTCCCCCACTGCACTTCGACGGGGTCTAGTTTAACGTTAAGGGCATCAGCCATTTCCTTTCCAATGTAATAACCCAGTCCACTCCACTTTCTGGTTGAGGGATCTTTCAGGAACCAGGGAGGTGTATTCACCACACCGATTCTAAGCGTACCACGGTTTTTAATCGCATTCCAGGTTGTCTCTTCTGCAAAAGTTGTATTGCACATAAAGAAAACGGTTGAAAACAAAAATAACATAGGCCAAAAAAGACCAATTTTAATTTTAAAAAAGCGCATTGTTTCTCTCCTTTTTAAAAAATTAACTGTGTCATTGACACAGAGAAATGATCCCGTACAAAGCACGGGAATTGCATGAGGAGTACCCTCAAACAAACTGATTGAAATGGACCACCAGAAGATGGTCCGAAATAAAATTTCCTAATCTCTTCTTAATTTTTCGAATGCTAATTTGATCAAGGCGTTCGCCTTTGGTGTCTTTTTTCCGTTACCTTGCAATGATTCCTCGCCTCACTGTTGACAATATTTGGATTATTTTATTCTATCGAGTACTTCTTGCTCAATAGTATCCAGTTCTTTTACAACACTTTCAGGCAATGGCGTCGGTTTGTGATTCTTAAGGATGTCTCTGATCTTATCCGCAGCCTTGTCCTCCAGACGGGCTCTTCCTTTTTCATCCCACTTGGAATAAACACTCGTATCAGCCAGTTCAGAATAATAATGTTCCTTTCGGAAATTATCAAATGTATGTTTCTGGGCCAGAAAGGTACCTCCTGGACCAACATTTTTAATCACTTCATAGGCTAGTGCTTCTTCATCAATTTTTATTCCCTGGAGGCATCTTATAATCGAACCCAGCATATCATGATCAATCATGATTTTCCGATAACTAACCGACAACCCCATATCCATACCTCCGACAGATTGTGTGATATAATTAATTCCTGCCAGAGCTGACATTAAAACATTGATTGCGACTTCATAACCCGCTTGCATGTCCAGCTCTTTTGCATCTGCACAGCCGGCAGCTCCTCGACTGGGTATGCTATAGTATCGACCTAATTGTGCAGTGGCAGCATTGAGTAAAGCCATTTCTGGAGCACCGTACCGTAACATAGATGTTTTCATATCCATGATTGAAGATGTTGTGCCATAGACCAAGGGAACGCCAGGGTTGATCTTTTGACAAAGTACGATGTGGGAAAGTATTTCCGCATTTTGTAGAGCCAACGTTCCTGCCAAACTTACGGGACCAGTTGCACCTGCCATCATCTCCGCAGATAAAATCACTGGAAAGCCTTCCTTAATATATTCGATGATACCATCGACAATTTCATCATCGGTTCGCAAAGGAGATATCGTATCAGTTAGCGCAATCATATTGGGTCCTTCCGGTGTTACATTACTTGCCTCAGTGATTTTTTTTGCGATCCGGACAGAATCAAGAGCGACCTCAGTACCTGTAAGTCGCCCACGAATGGCTTTGTCAGAATTTTCAACCATGGCGCGCATCATGTAAAAATGTTCGCTCCCGTTGGGTATATCGGTTGGAAAAACAGGACAAAAACAATCGGAAATTCGTTCTAAAGCATCATTTATCTTAACCATGTTGCAGCAATCCTTGTAGGTAGCTGATCGCTGTTCATTAGTTTCAAGATCTCGAACAAATGGTGGACAAGCGGCGGGTGAGAAATGAACCAATGTATCACGTAATATCACATTTTTTTCTGGATTTCTTGCCTGCCAGGTAAAACCAGAAGGTGTTGAAGCCAATGACTCTTCAATTAAACTTTCGGAAAACTTAACAATTTTACTGGAAGGATCAACTTCGGCTCCAGCTTCAGCAAATATCTCAAAAGCTTGTTCGTTTGTTGCCTTTAACCCGATTTCTTTCAATATCTTGAGCGAAGTTCTATGGATAGCATCCATCTCATCTTTGGTAAAAAATTCAAGATAGCCACTCTTTAAGCTGTTCCATTTCATATTTTGTCCTAATATTGATGAATCCTGTGCTGTATTTTTTGTTTATGGTTTTTTCTGCAATTCTTATATTATCGATATCCAATACTGTTATCAACATCGCTTGGCCAAATGCATCACGCAAGAAAATCCCCAGAAATGTAGTCTATGGCCTCCAATGCCGCAATGGTCCCGTCAGAGGCAGCTGTCGTAAGTTGTCTGTATTTTTTGACAATTACATCTCCGGCTGCATAAATACCTTGGACGTTGGTTCGCATGCTCTGATCAACGATGATATACCCTTTTTTATCGAGGTTGATTACTCCTTGAAACTCTTTGGTATTTGGTTGTTGACCAATAAACACGAATATACCATCTGCCTTCTGATGAAGTGTTTTTTGGGTTTGAAGGTTTTTTATTGTCACAATTCCACACCCTTTTTCTTCTATTATTTCAGTAATGGTATGCCCATTCAAAACCGAAATGACCCTCGAATTTAAGGCTCGTTGTTGTATGCTTTGATCTGCAATACAATGATCCATAGCATCAATGATCTGTATGTTTTCTACTCCAAGGGCGGCCAGATATAAGCTTTCGTCGAATGCACTATTACCTCCACCGACAACGAGGACTGATTTATTCTTGTAATAGTTACCGTCACATATTGAACAGTAATGGATATGCTCGGCAAAGTCCTCGGTATCTATTGACAAAGCAATCGGTTTCCGCCCAATGGACAGTATAACGGATTTTGCTTGTAAGTTAAATTCATCAACAATGACTGATTTATCCCTTGTTGAAAAATCAAAGTCTTTTATTTCAGTTACTTCGTATACATCGACATCATGCAATATGACTTGCTGCTTGATTTTTTCCATTAACTCCATTCCGTTAATCGAGTTAAAACCTGGGTAGTTTTCAATGGTATGAGTCCAGTTGGCGAGGCCTCCACAGATTTCCTT
>Ga0233437_1005962_pt1 | contig 12795 bp, 12 predicted proteins | sample SI_122_August201_FD_182714 | JGI IMG/M metagenome (GOLD analysis project Ga0233437, IMG submission 182714) | Seawater microbial communities from Saanich Inlet, British Columbia, Canada - SI_122_August2016_200_MG | ecosystem: Environmental > Aquatic > Marine > Inlet | place: Canada: British... | reverse complement strand
CTAAAGGGGCAAAAAGGTGATAAAACATTTTTTAGATCCTTCCTATTATTTTTTCTAATTTAATTCCATGAGAAGCTTTTATGAGAACAACAGCATTTTCTGGAATTTCTTCCAATATTTCTGAAGACAATAACTTCTCAACATCATTGTAATGTACATCGGCATTGAATGCATGTGATGCTGATCCAACAGAAATTAACTGTTTATAATCCATCTCTTTAAGCACGATCAACATATTATTGTGCAGTTCATCTGTCAATTTACCAAGTTCAAGCATATCTCCCAAAATTGCATAATGTGGTTTAGTAACCTCATATTCATTCCAAAATTCAATTGCAGCTCTCATAGAATCAGGATTTGCATTATAACAATCAACCAGAAGTGTTTTCCCATTTTGTTTTAAGATTTCCATTCTTTGGGAAATTTTTAGTGGCTTATTCAATCCGATTTGAATAGTATCTTCCTCTATCTGTAATTTTGTTGCAATTGCAACAGAAATTCCTGCATTGAGTGTGAATTCCTTAAAAGGTGTTGGAATGGAAAATTCAGATTCATTCACTTTAAATTTAGTAATATCATTTTCTGATTGAATATCGGTAAATCTAAAATCAGAATTTAAAGAAGAACCAAAAGACATACCAACAAATCTTCTAAATCTTTCGTCATCTGCAGGGAAGAACTTCTCTTTTAGTTCAGGTTGGAAGAGTGCGGTCTTCTCTTTAAATACCCCAAGCTCATCTCTTAAAAACTCAAGATGTGAAGCACCAATAGAAATTATTACACCAATGTCTGGTTGTGTGATCTCGGCTAGTTTCTCAATTTCACCAAACTGATTTGTTCCAAGCTCTAATACTGAATATGTATACTTAGGATCAAGCCTGAAGATCGTTTTAGGAACACCAATCAGATTATTTTCATTTCCCAATGTTTTGTGCGTAAGTGCCTTCTCAGAAAGTATATTGTACAAATACTCTTTTGTTGTAGTTTTTCCAAAACTTCCAGTTAAAGCAATTGTTGTCAGATCGAACTGATCTTTATATATTTTTGCAAGTAGAGCGTATGCTTCTAGGGTATCTTTTACTCTTATGATATTTGTTGAACTACTTTGATAATCCATGTTTACCACAGCCCAGCAGTTTTTCTTTTTTAGTACTTTCTCAACATAATCATGACCATCAAAATTATCACCCTTTAGAGCAAAGAATAGCGAGTTATCTTTAATAGAACGTGAATCAGTTGAGATGTACTCTATTAATGGATTATTGTTAATAATCAGATTTTGCTGGAATATCAATTCCAGTTGGAGAAGATCTATTGGAAGTGAAAGTAGTTCATTATATTCATGCGAATGTGAAAGTGCATTTTCTGCTTCTTTTATATCATCAAATTCTGTTCTTTTGCCTTTGATCTCCTGATATTTTTCATGACCTTTTCCGGCAATGAGTACAACATCATTCTCTTCTGCAAAATTTATAGCAGTTTGAATAGCTCTTTTACGGTCACGGATTATCCAGAATGGAATTTCTGCATCTCGAGTGATGTCTCTGATAATGTCAGCAGGCTCTTCATCACGCGGATTATCGTTTGTTATTATTATTCTATCAGCAATTTTGCATGCTGCCAACATTTTTGCACGTTTGGTTTTATCTCTACTGCCGCCAGCTCCAAAAACGCAGATCATTTTTTCTTCTTTAATCTCATTTAATGTTTCAAGTACATTCTGCAGTGCATCGGGTGTGTGTGCATAATCTACGTAAATACCAATCTTGCGGTCAGTTACAACTTGCTGTAGTCTACCTGGAATGCAATCTATACTTGCAATTGATTTGATGATTTGTTTTGAGCTTGATTTTCCTAAAAGGTTTAAAGCTACAGAAAATGCGGTTGCAGTATTAAAGATATTATACTTACCTATTAGTTTAATTTTAAGTTGGAATTCTCGCCCTTCAAAGTTTATTTTGAAGTTAGAACCGGAAATACTGTAATCATGTTTTCCAATCTTTACTTCACCTTCTACAAAGGAAATTCCATATTTTGTGAATGAACATTTTTTGTATAATCTTTCACCATGCTCATCATCAATATTTATAAAACCTCTATCTGCATTTTCAAATAATTTAAACTTTGTTTTTGCATATTCATATAAACTAACATGAAAATCAAGATGATCTTGGGTAAGATTAGAAAAAACAGCAGTATGAAAATGTATTGCGAATGTTCTATCTAAAGAGAGTGCATGTGATGAGACTTCCATGATAACAAATTCAACATTTTCATCTATCATTTTGCAGAATATCGTATTTAGGTCTAATATATCGGGAGTTGTTCTGTCAGATTTGTAAATAACTCCATTTATCGAGTACCCTAGGGTTCCAATTAAACCAACATTCTTTCCATTTCCTAATAAAATTTGTTCTAAAATATTTGCAATAGTTGTTTTCCCATTTGTTCCGGTTATTCCTATTATTTTAAGTTTTTTAGAAGGATCATCAAAGAACAATGCTGCTAATATAGCGGTTGCTTTACGAGCATTTAGAACAACAATTTGTGGAATATCAATTTCCAATTCTCTCTCAACAACTAATAATTCAGCACCTTCCTTAACAGCAATTTTAGCATAATCGTGTCCATCAACTATAAAACCGAAAATACAAACAAAAACAAAACCTTTTTTTATACTTTTTGAATCAGTTTGAATACCTGAATATTCTTTTAATGGATCTGTATTTATGGCTTCTATAAGAAGTTCATGTTTCTTAAGTTCTGCAATTATCTGTGCAGTAGAGATCATTTTGCCGTTACTGTACATACATCTCCAAATTTAATACTAGAGCCCGGATTTATTGATTGGACTGTGATAATTCCATTCCCTCGGATCATCAGTTTAACGTTACTTCTATTAGATATAGCAATTGCTTTTCTAAGGCTTAGCCCTATTAGGTTTGGCATTGCATAACTATCAGCATTCAATTGAGCTGCATCTTGTTTATTGTCAAGATTAAGGATGATAGTCTCATTTTTATCAAAAGAGGTATTTGGTTTTGGATATTGATCGATTACTATTTTGTCTTTATTTGTACCTCTTGTTACGAAATTTATTCCTTCTTTTTGTAGTGTATTAATTGCTTTTTCCAATTCCATTCCCGTTACGTCCGGGGCAAAAATAAACTTTTTGCTATCTTCTTTTACATTTGCAATTATATCAGTATCAGGTAGATTCACCATTTTTTTTACAACATCTCTAAATGTAGGAACTGCCGAAAGAGAAGCATAATACGCATAAGATTTATAATCGGCTTCATCATAAACAATTACCATTACATATTCTGGTTTATTTACTGGGAAGAATCCGGCGAAAACGGATGTATATTTCTCCTCTTCATATCCAACCTTGCCGCTTATAGCCTTCTCGGAAGTACCCGTTTTACCGGCTATGGTTAGATGTTCCAATTTTGTACCTGTAGCTGTTCCATAATCTACAACACTTTTAAGGAAAACTTTTAAAGTATCTAAAGATCGTTTATCGGAGATCTTTCTCATAACTTTTGGTTTATATGCGGTAATTACTTTGTTGTTTTTATCTCTAATCTCTTTAATGATGCGCGGTTGCAAAACTTTTCCACCATTTGCAAGAGAGCAATATGCATTTGCAAGCTGCAATGCACTTACAGAAATTTCCTGCCCAAAAGATATTGAATGAAGCGAAAATCCCTGCCAGTCTTTTAATTTTCTAAAAATTCCGGATGCTTCACCAGAAATATTTGAACCTGTTTTATGGCCGAATCCCATTGCGATCATACGCTCATAAAGAACTTTACTTCCAATCTCTTCAACTATCTTGCTAATTCCAACATTGCTTGAATATGCAATAATATCCTTAAAATTTAGTGTTTTATATTTGTGATCATCTTTAATCACTCGTTCTTCCGATTCATATTCAAGATGATAGTCTGTGCAATCAATTTGATCTGTTGGTTTATAAATGTCTTTTTCTAAAGCAAGAAGAGCTGTAATTGGTTTTAGGGTTGAACCAGGCTCAAACATGAATGAAGCTGCAATATTTGTTACAGCCCGGAGTTCTTTTGCTGATCTCTTCTTATGATCTTCATTAAGTCCAGCCATTGCTAATATCTCGCCTGTATGAGGTTCCATTACAATGCCAATTGCATTTTTTGCTTTGTACTCTTTTAAACCCATGATCAGTTTTTCTTCCAATATTTCCTGTATTTCTTTATCTATTGTAAGGTATACAGAGTTACCGGGAATTGCAGATCTTTCTTTTAAAAATAGAAGCGGAATCATGCGATTATTTGCATCATATATTGTTTCTCTCCAACCAATCTCACCAGATAATTGCTTGTTATAAGTAGCTTCAACTCCATTTCTTCCAATTGTTGTATAAATAGAATTGCCCGAGTTTCCATTGCCTTTATCATCAATAATGCCTAAAAAATTTGATCCAAGTTTATTTTGAGGGTAAGACCTTTTAATATTGCTGAATGATGTTACGAGACCTTTTATTTTTTCTTTGGCAAATTCTTGTTTAATAATATGAAGTTGATTTTCTGAAACATCTTTTGCCAAGTATATACTTGAATTTTGCGGTTTTCTATTTAATTTTCTTAATAGTTTATCTTTTTTTGCTGCACTGTTGCTAGAAACTATATTTGCTATTTTTGCAAAAACTTCATCAACTGTAAACTTTGAACCTCTTTTACATTCATCAATTATTGCACGTCTATCAATATCAAGCTGGTAATATTTAACAGAGCTTACCAGCAGTTCACCTTCTCTGTCATAAATATTTCCCCTGTTTGGTATTAATATCTCTTTGGATGGATTTTGACGGATTTGAACAGTTGCTTTTAATTTATGTGCATCCATTATCTGTATAGAAAATAAGTAACCGATCCAAATAAGAATAAGAACAATGTTAAAGGCGATAAAGAATTTTATTCTTGTATTCATAAAAAAAAACTCATTCGTTGGAATGAGCAAGTATATCATCTGGTTAGAGCTTCAGCTGATGGGACAATGTAATCTATCAGCCGGAAAGTCTCTTTTTTATTATCAAATTTAATATTATGAACGCTTTCGTTGTCTGCCGGAAAGAACATATTTAAATTATCTGATGCTAGCCTTTGAATTCTATCACGAGAGCTTAACTTACTATTCAAAGTGATCAGATCTAAATTGTTAACCATATATGCCTGATAGAGTTCGCGTGATTCATCAAGTTTACGCCCGTTAATAATGAGCTTGTGCTTATTGCTGTAATGACAAAATATTGAAGCTATTAATAAAGCTGCAATTACAATAATTTTCCAGTTCATGAAACCTCCCTCTTTTGGGCAATTCTAAGTTTTGCGCTTCTGGCACGCGGGTTATTTTCTATTTCACTCAAGGTAGGAACGACAGGCTTTCTTGAGATGATTTTTAATGTTGATACTTTATCACACACACATTGCGGGAATTCTGGAGGACAGATGCATGATTTTGCTTCATACCTGAAGATATTTTTAACAATTCTATCTTCTAAACTGTGATATGAAATTACAACTATCTTTCCACCAGGGTTCAAAATTTTAATTGAGTCGTTCAAAGCTGTTTTAAGAACTTCCATCTCTTTATTTATGTATATCCGTAGAGCTTGGAAGATCCTCGCTTTAGCTTTAATGCTCTTTTTAGAGATTATACAATTCTCGATAATTGTAGATAACTGTAGTGTGGTTTTAATTTCTTTTTTGCTTCTCTCTAAAATTATGTTATTGGCAATTCTGGCAGCTTCTTTCTCTTCACCATATTCTCTGAATATTCTAGCCAGATCTTCAAATGAGTATGTATTAACTACATCTGCTGCTGTAAGTTGGGAATCTTGATCCATTCGCATATTCAGATCTCCGTCACCTCTAAAACTAAAACCACGTGCTGGATCATTTATTTGATGCGATGAAACACCCAGATCAAAAAGTATACCATCAACTTTCCTTATTCGCTCTAGTGCCAGCCCTGTTCTAATGTTGGCAAAATTCTCTTTGATCATTACGAACTTTTCTGGATACATTTCTTTCAACTTCTTACTTTGCTCAATTGAATCAGGATCTTGATCAACTCCAAATAATTTTATGACTTTTCCACTTTCCAATATTTTTGTTGAATGCCCACCACCGCCAAAGGTAGCATCTACATAAACTTTGCTATCTTGCAGATCCAAAGCTTCTAGGCATTCAGCTAATAATACAGGAACATGATATTCGTTCATTACTGATAATCCATAGAATTAAATGTTTTCCTGTGCTCTTCTAATTTTTTCTGACGGAACTGCTCAAAGTTTTCGGGACTCCAAACAGAGATGTAATTTCCAGATCCTTTAATTATTACTTTATCAGTAATATTGGTGATCTCTAAAAGATCCGAACCGATCTTTATCCTGCCGTTCTGTTCTATTTTCTGTTCGGAAGAAGCAAATATGCGCAGATTAGAAAGCAACTGTTTGTCACGGTCTGTACCATTTTTTAAAATTGCTATCTTATCATTCCAGTTATCAAGTGGATAAATTGCAATATCTCCATCGGGACCCAAAGTGGTGATAACAGTTTGCTTTGCCTGTGTACTGAATTTCTTCTTGAAAGCGGCAGGAATTGTGATCCATTTAGATTTGTTAACCGAGTTTTTAGAAGTGCCTAAGAATTCACCCGACATCACAACCTCCTTTGTGTTTGAGTAAAAATGAGAATTTATGAGAACTTCTGGGTCAAACGTGAGATGTTTCTGGGGGAAGTCAAGTTTTTTGTATGCTCTTATGAGTTTTTTTATTATATATATATTATTAAATAACACTGAAATGATTCTACATAATGAGTCGAGTTTGTAATTTCGCCTATCCAAACTAACAATAATTGTCTTTGCGAAGGATCTTGCAGAGGATTTCTGTTGATGCAATCTATTAAGTTAACAAACTAATATTTTGTAGAGATTGCTTCGTTTGAAAATACAAGGAGCAAACTCGCAATGACTCTAACCTGTGAATATTATATTTAACTTGACGTAAACGTAATAAAATCAGCATTTTAAATGCGAACTGAAAAATGATAATTGATATTGCAAAATACTACAAGAAAGATTCTCTGGAAGTGGATTACGATAGTGATAGTGGTGTGTGTTCAGAAAAGGATGAGGGATGCGAGATCAAATAATTATAGCTATAATATCAGCTATTGTAAGTGGGATTATTGTATGGTTTGTTTCAAAAAGCAAATATGCGAAGCAAGAACATAATAATGCTGCAAAACCATTCAGAAAGGTTTTTACTGATACGCAATATTTTCTTAAAACTTTCAAAAAACCAAATAATATTGTTAATCCTATTAGCTTTTACTTTGAACAAAACATGGAACAATACGAGAAAGCTATTATCGATTTTTACCCTTATCTAAGTAGAAACAAACAAGAACATTTAGTGAAAGCTTTAGAAAAGCTCAAATACCCTTGGGAAACAGAATATATTGAACGAGGATATTTAGAAGTTATCAAGGATGATATATATCAAAAAAGTAGTTTTATGTTTTATGATGGTTACACTGGTCATTCAGGTAGTGATTTAAAAATAACCTGGAACGAAGGACTAGAAATGGCAAAGGTAAATCTCCAAAGAATCATTGATTTTGGGAAAGTAAGATAAAAATAGAAACATTAATTCTCAAACACAGCAAAACCCAACTAACCTTCGACACGCTTTTCATTCTAACCTGAAATAAAAAAAACTTGCAGTAATAAAACAAATAAACAATTTTTGAATTTATGATAATTAATATTAGAAACATTACATAAATTGCTATGGAGATGAAATGCTTAAAGAGATAAATATTCTAATTGTTGAAGATGAAATTATTATAGCCAATGACATCAAACGAGCATTACAAAAATTTAATTATAATATTATTGATATCGTAAAATCCGGTGAAACTGCAATAAAAACTGTTGAGAAAACAAAGCCGGATCTGGTTCTTGTAGATATACTGCTTGAGGGAACTCTAGATGGTATAGACATTACCAACACGATTCAGAGCGAGCATAACGTTCCTGTAATTTATCTTACTGCCTACTCCGATCAGCGCACATTGAACGAAGCCAAACTTACAGCTCCGTACGGTTATATCTCCAAACCATTTGAAGATAAAGAATTATACTCTGCAATAGAAATGGCACTCTATAAATTCCAACTTGATCAAGTTCTAAAAGATGCAAAATATAAAATTGAAAAACTTCATCATATTGCCATAGAGTTAGCCACGTGTGAAAGTGATAAAACGATTTTTAGAACAACAGAAAAAGCATTAAAAGAGATCTTCGGCATTACTAAATATGCATTTTACAAAAGGATAGAAGATAAACTGATTTTACAAACAGAAAAGCCTATGAAAATTTTTAAATCTAAATACAATATTGCGGAAGGTGTTATTGGCAAGATCTTCAGCTTGGATGATATGTGTATCTGCTCTTCGCAAACAGAAATTGAAGCTATTGAACCAAGTTGGAAGAATATCCATTCTGCAATTGGTTATCGCATAGGAGATGAAGATATATTCATTGCAATATCTACCGAAGAAGAAGCATTTGATATTGAACTTGCAGATATACTGAATATATTATTTAACCATACAGTAGAAGCTTTAAAAAGATTGCAGTATGAGAATTTGCTGAAGAAGAAGGCAGTTATAGATCCATTAACAAATGTTTATAATAGGCTTTATTACGATCAATCTATAAAATATGAGATGAAACTGGCAAATAGATATAACAATGAGATCGGTTTTATTGTAATTGATGTAAATAATTTAAAGAAAATTAATGATGAATACGGGCATAACAAAGGGGATGAAGCACTAAAATTTGTTGCTTCGTTGCTTTTTTCTCAAGCTCGGGAATCGGATAACGTGATTAGAAGCGGTGGAGATGAATTTCTACTTATGCTTCCGCAAACTGGTAAAGAGGTTGAGATCGTAGAGAAGAGATTAAGACAGGTAATGATAGATTTTAACAAAAAAAGTGAACTTCCATTTCCGGTTAATTTTGCAATAGGAAGTGCTTTCTGGAGTACTGAAATGAATAAAAGTACTGAAGAAATAATAGAAGAAGCTGATAAAAAAATGTTTATTGATAAACGTAACTCCATTGATAGTAGGTAGCTTATGGAAATGAAAACAATACTTATAGTTGAAGATGAAAAGATAATTGCAGAAGATATAAAAAATACTTTAGTAAAATTCAAATATAATGTCCCCGAAATAATTGCCAGTGGTGAAAAAGCGATTCGCAGAGCAGAAGAGCTTAAACCGGATCTGGTTTTAATGGATATAATGATAGAGGGCAGCATAAATGGTATTGTAGCAGCAAAAAAGATCTATCGCGATTTTGGAATACCTATAGTTTTTTTAACAGCATACGCTGATGACAATATTTTAGAGCAAGCTGCTGAATCATCACCTTTTGGTTATCTTATAAAACCATTTGAGGATAGGGAGTTGCGTGCAACAATAGAGATGGCTTTTTATAAATCTAAAATGGAAAAGAGATTAAGAAGAAATAGAAATTTCTTGTTAAAGGTTATCGATACGGTTCCTAACAATATTTTTGTTAAAGATAAAAGTGGTAAATATTTAATGGTAAATGATTCAGTTGCAGATCTTTACAATACAACTCCAAAAAAGATGATTGGTAAAACTGATAAAGAATTAATTGCAAAATCAAAGATTAGAGAAATAAATCTGGATAACATAGCAAATGATGACCTGAATGTAATAAAGGGTAAGAAAAAAGTGTTAATACCTGAAGAATCAATTGTTCTGAATGATGGCAAAGAGATTTGGTTCCAAACAACCAAGGTTCCACTAGATTCACCCGATATCCCTGATGTGCTTTTGGGTGTCTCTATTGATATTACTGCACTTAAAGACAGTTTTTCTCGATTAAAGAAATTAATGGAAGAGACAGTAAATGGTTTAGTTTCTGCTGTAGAGAAAAGAGATCCTTATACAGCTGGACATCAACGAAGGGTTTCGCTTCTGGCAAGTGCTATTGCTAAAAAGATGGAAATGGATAAAACTAAAGCTGATGGCTTGCGAATTGCAGCGATTGTTCATGATATTGGTAAAATTTATGTACCATCAGAAATCCTGAGTAAACCTGGTAAATTAACCACTGCAGAATTCGATCTTATAAAGACGCATCCAATGGCGGGATTTGAGATCTTATCAACTATAAATTTTCCTTGGCCTGTAGCAGAAATTGTTCTGCAACATCAGGAACGAAAAGATGGAAGTGGTTATCCTAAAGGACTTAAAGATGATGAAATTCTAATAGAAGCTAAAATTATTTCTGTTGCAGATGTTGTGGAAGCTATTGCCTCGCATCGTCCTTACAGACCTTCTTTGGGTATAGAATTTGCATTGAATGAGATAGCTTCTAATAAAGGAGTATTGTATGATGAGGAAGTGGCAAATGCATGCTTAGAGCTTTTCGAAAATAAGGAATTTTCTTTTCCTGAATAGTTGTATTATATAATAATATTATTAAAGACTTTTATATTGCAAAACTTGACTTGACACAATAACGCTATTTGAATGCATAACGCAAAAAAATATCGGGGGAAATAATGGTTAAAGATAATTTACTTTATACAGAAACCCATGAGTGGATAGAAGTTATTGGTGATGAGGCTGTGATAGGTATTACGGACTATGCTCAGCACGAACTAGGTGATATTGTTTATGTTGAACTTCCAGAAGTTGGAGATGATCTTGAAAGAGGAGAGGGTTTTGGCTCTATCGAAGCTGTAAAAGCTGTTGAAGATATTCTCTCACCAATTACAGGTGAAGTTATTGCAATTAACGAAGACCTTGAAGATACACCCGAAGCAATTAATAATGATGCTTTTGGAGATGGTTGGATCATGAAAGTTAAACTAACCGATATGGATGAACTTGAAGATCTGCTGAATGCAGAAAAATATAAGAAACTTATAAATAGCTAAAAGTAATAAATTTTGAATAGCCAAAATAAACGAAAATTTCTCATTATTCTCATCTCTCCTTCCGGAGGTGGAAAGACAGCGATATTTACAAAATTATTAGCTGATAATAATGAGGTGAAGTATTCGGTATCATTTACAACGCGGAAAGCTCGTATCAACGAAATTGATAGAGTTAATTATAATTTTATTTCGGAAGAGAAATTTCTAGAAATGAAAAAATCGGGTGATTTTCTTGAATCTGCAATTGTTCATGGTTATTGGTACGGAACTTCTAAAAGTTATATTAATAGCGTACTCAAAAATAACCATATCATCATGGATATTGATGTACAGGGTGCAAAGCAGATCATGAATTCAGATATTGATCAAGTAACAATCTTCATTCTTCCCCCATCAAGAAAAGTATGGTTGAAGAGACTTAGAGGAAGAGGAACTGATTCTGATGAAGTGATAAAAGTTAGGTTAGAATCTGCAGAAAAAGAGATAAAAGAGATAAAAGATTTTGAATATCTGATTATAAATGATGATCTTGAAACGGCTGTTAAAAGTATTGAGACGATAATAAAAGCTGAAGAAAATAAAATTGAAAGATATATAAATATTGAAAATTATTATGGAGGATAGATGAGTAATAAAGGTGACTCACGTATTGTGGAAAAATTTTTGGAAGATAATAATATGACATATCTTTTCTTGCTTCTTGCAAACTTAGAAGCGGAAAGAATTAGTAATTTACCATTTACAGTTAAAAGAACATTACAGGGTAAATTAACTACAACTGCTTTAGAACATATTGCAGCAAATGAGATTCCTGATTACGTTGTAGAAGTTGAAGACGATGAAGAAGATGTAACATAATTTATTGAGAAACAATTGTATAATAAAGCTGTAAAACAATATCTTGAATATCTGAAAATATCAGGCATTCAAGATATTTTTATTAAACCCCCAATTCAAATTGATAAAACAGAATTATTAAAAGGACTCGAAGAAAAATATAAAAATTGTACAAATTGCATTTTACATGAAAAACGTACTAATTTTTGTTATGGGAATGGCAATGCTGATGCCAAGCTTATGATTATTGGGGAAGGTCCTGGTGCCGACGAGGATAAATTAGGAAAGGTTTTTGTTGGAAGATCAGGACAGCTTCTTACGAAAATGCTTAGCGCTATAAAGCTTTCTAGAGAAGATGTTTACATCGCCAATATTGTAAAATGTCGTCCACCTGAAAATCGTAATCCATTGCCCGAAGAGAAAAGTGCCTGCCTTCCATACTTAGATGAACAAATATCAGTAATTCAACCGGAATTAATTCTAATGCTTGGTAAAGTAGCAGCTGTTACATTGTTAGAAATTGATCAAACACTAAAAGCTTTTAGAGAAAAAACATATAATTTCAGAGGTATAAAAACCTATGTTTCGTATCATCCAAGTGCACTACTAAGAAATCCAAGTTGGAAAAAACTAGCATGGATCGATCTTCAAAAACTCCAAAAAGATTACTTCCAGTAATAACCTGAAAATTATAAGCATATTTTATCTTTATAATATTAAAAAAAAGTTGCACTATTTCTTACATAATAAAAATTGATTAATAATTAATTATAAATGGGAAAAATTATGGCTAAAAGAATTGAAAGACAAGTGCCAAATGACATAAATGCGGAAGCTGCAGTTCTTTCTGCAATGATGATAGATACATATTCTGTTGCAAAAGCTATTGAGATGCTAGATGTAACACACTTCTATCGTAAATCACA
>Ga0233437_1005960_pt1 | contig 12800 bp, 7 predicted proteins | sample SI_122_August201_FD_182714 | JGI IMG/M metagenome (GOLD analysis project Ga0233437, IMG submission 182714) | Seawater microbial communities from Saanich Inlet, British Columbia, Canada - SI_122_August2016_200_MG | ecosystem: Environmental > Aquatic > Marine > Inlet | place: Canada: British... | reverse complement strand
CTAAAAGTTACTGATATTAAAGGTTTATTATTTTAGATTTGCCATGTATTTTTTCCCCTAGTAGTAGGCTGATACAGATTTTAATTAATTTAGAGGAGAAAATTTTATGACCATGTTTAATAATGCCCATGTTAATATTCCTTATCCCAAAAATGATCCTATTCTCAATTATGCACCAGGAAGTCTTGAGCGAAAAAAACTTGAAGAAGCTATTCAAGAACTTAAAAGTCAAAAAGTTGATATTCCCATTATTATTGGTGGCCAAGAAATTCGAACAGGTAATACGGCAAAAATAACCATGCCTCATGATCATGGTTATGAGCTAGGCGTGTATCATAAAGCTTCAGCTAAAGAAGTCGGTCTGGCCATTGACGCGTCACAAAAAGCCTGGAAAGAGTGGCAAGAATATCGTTGGGAAGAACGTGCTGCTATTTTCTTAAAAGCAGCTGATCTTTTAGCCGGCAAATATCGTTATAAAATCAATGCCGCCACAATGTTATCTGTTGGCAAAAATGCCAACCAAGCTGAAATTGATGCGGCTTGTGAGCTCATCGATTTCTGGCGTTTCAATGTTTACTACATGCAACAAATTTATAAAGACCAACCCATGCATCACCCACAAGGTCTATGGAATTTTGTACAACACAGACCATTAGAAGGTTATGTGTTTGCTGTAACCCCATTTAATTTTACAGCCATTGCTGGTAACTTGCCTACAGCACCAGCCATGATGGGTAATGTGGCTTTATGGAAACCAGCCTCAAGCGCTGTTTATGCCCCCTATTTTCTCATGCAACTTTTAAAAGAAGCCGGGCTTCCTGATGGTGTTATCAACTTTCTCCCAGGGTCTGGTGGTGAGGTGGGTGATCCTTGTATTAAAGATTCTCGTTTAGCGGGTGTGCATTTTACAGGGTCCACAGAAGTGTTCCAAGGTATGTGGAATACAATTGGTACTAACATTAAAGAATATAAATCTTACCCACGCATAGTTGGTGAAACAGGTGGTAAGGATTTTGTTTTTGCTCACAAGAGTGCGCAAGTGCAAAAACTTGTGATCGGGCTTGTGCGGGGAGCTTTTGAATACCAAGGTCAAAAGTGTTCTGCAGCATCGCGTGCTTACGTTCCAGAATCACTTTGGCCAGCTGTGAAAAAAGGTCTTGAAACAGAAATCGCTAAAATCAAAGTAGGGCCACCCGAAGATTTTGGTAATTTTGTGAATGCGGTTGTGGATCGCAATGCCTTTGATAGCATTAAATCTTACATTGATTATGCGAAAGACGCCAAGGATGCTGATATCATTATTGGTGGCGAGTATGATGATAGTAAAGGATACTTTATTCAACCCACAGTGATTTTGGCCAAGGACCCTCACTTTAAAACCATGGAAGAAGAGATTTTTGGTCCTGTGCTCACGATCTATGTGTATGCAGACGATAAGTTTGAGCAGACTTTGGATGTGTGTAATAATACATCTCCTTATGCCTTAACAGGTTCTGTTTTTGGTTTGGATCGCAGTGCTATTAAAACAGCTTTTAATAAGTTGGAGTTTGCTGCGGGAAATTTCTATCTCAATGATAAACCTACTGCTGCTGTTGTGGGCCAGCAACCCTTTGGTGGGGCTCGTGCTTCAGGTACAAACGACAAAGCTGGAAGCTACCTTAATCTCATTCGCTGGGTATCCCCTAGAACGATGAAAGAGACCTATGACGCTCCAGAAGATTTCTCTTATCCGTTTATGGGAGACAAGTAGGGTCTTATAATATAAGGAAAAACTTACCTAGTGTCATAAAAAACCAGTTCCTAAAATTGTCTAAAATATACCTTTATACTGATACGATTACTTAACAGAGTCTACCTCTGATATCAGTTGTCTCATTCCTACTTCTTGGCATTAGTTTTGCAACATCATTAATTATAGATAAAGGGGGTAGTTTATCTGCAATAAGTCACAAGGCATAACATTCTTAATCATAATGTGTCTTTTCTTGACAACAGCAACGCCTGTTTTTGCAGCTGTGCGCACTGTTACTAAAACAGCTGATACGAACGATGGCGCCTGTGATGCGGATTGCTCTTTGCGTGAAGCTATCAATGCCGTAGTCAGTGGTGATGAAATTGCCTTTGCTATTGATGCCGAAACAGATGCTGGTTGCGTAGCGGAAACGGGTGTATGTACAATCGAGCCAGGCAGTGCTCTGCCAGATCTTTCGCAAGGAAATGTTTTTCTTAATGGGTTTTCACAAACAGGTGCTACGGCCAACACAAAGGATTTTCCCAATGCCCTGAACAGTGCATTGAAAATTGTTATTGATGGAACTTCAGCTGGCGCAGCCAATGGTATTTACCTTTCATCAAGCGACAACAAAGTTCAAGGTCTGGTGATTAAAGATTTTGCTACCAATGGGATTTACATTTTTAACGGTAGCAATAATTATATTCAGGGGTGTTTTATCGGTGTCGATGTGACAGGCGAAGCAGGTCATGGCAATGGAAGTTACGGTATAAAAACAGCAGGTACAAGCCAGGGCAATATGCTTGGTGCTGACGGGGATGGTACAGAAGATGCTGCTGAGCGAAATCTTATTTCGTCCAATGTCAATAGTGGCATCAATCTGAATGGTGTTGGTCTTAATACTGTAGCAGGGAACTTTATTGGAACAAATAAAACAGGTCTGGTTGATCTTGGCAACACCACGCAAGGTATTTATATTCTGTCAGGGTCAAATGCCAATGTGATTGGTACAAACGGTGATGGTACATATGATATTGGTGAAGGCAATCTTATTTCAGGCAGTACGACAACAGGTGTGGTCATTGCTTCTCATAACAATACAGTTGCTGGAAATTATATTGGTGTAGATGCTACAGGAAATGTGGCCATGAAAAATGATATGGGTGGCATTACTATTACAGGAAATCAGAATACTATAGGCACTAATGGAGATGCTAGCAGTGATCTTGTTGAACGCAATATCATCTCAGGAAACTCAGGGAGTTCACAACGTGGTGTTTTTGGTGGATTAACAAGTACTGGGGGCATTATTGCAGGGAACTACATTGGTGTTGGAATGGATGGCACAACAGATCTGGGACAAGACCGCGGTATACAGCTCGCAGCCACAACATCGAACTGGGTTATCGGGACAAATGGTGATGGTAATAATGATGCTATAGAAGGCAATGTTATTTCAGGAAACTTGTACAACTTGTATTTGGAAGGTACCGGACACAGTGTAGCAGGAAATATTATAGGTCCAACTGCTAGTGGAACAGTTGCCATGGATTCGGCCTATGGTGTGGACCTGTTTGGTGGCTCTCAATATCGTATAGGAACTAACGCAGATGGTGTGAGTGATGAGGAAGAAAGAAATATCATTTCAGGTAATTCCTCTTTTGGTGTGATTGTTGAAGGGGGTACGCATGATGTCACAATAGCTGGTAACTACATTGGTACAAACATCACAGGCACGGCAGCAATACCAAATTTTAGAGGTGTTAATTTGGGGAGATGGGATGGCAGTACCACGTGCTCAGCTGTGCTAATTGGCACAAATGGGGATGGTGACAATGATGCTGTTGAGGGCAATGTGATTTCTGGAAATACCACAGGAATTGCTATTTCTGGAGGTTCTGCAAATACTATAGCGGGTAATATGATTGGTGTGGCCGCTGATGGCCTATCAGATCTTGGAAATGCCGCTGATGGTATTGCTTTTATTTATAATGGGGGTAGTAATAATCTTATTGGCGGGGATGTGGCTAGCGAAGCTAATATTATCGCGTATAATGGTGATGCCGCTGGAGAATATGGCGTAAAAATTGCCAAAGCAGCTTCAGATGGTAATAAGGTCTTGAGAAACTCAATTTATGAGAATCAGAATGAAGGTATTTTTCTGGCTGGTGATGGGGCCAACAATGACATTTTGAGTCCTGAGATTGAGGACCAGGCTGCAGAGGGAGAAGATCTTATTGTTAGCGGCACAGCAGCAGCAGATGAAACGATACAGCTTTTTGTAGCAGACGATGATGATGAGGAGGGAAAAACTTATTTACATGAAGCTCAGGCTAATGGTTCAGGTGAATGGAGCCTTACTGTCCCTGCACACAAAACAGCGGGCACAAAATATGTTGCCACCACAACTGATGACAGTGATGGCACATCAGAGTTTTCATTATCCTTTACTGTGCTAAATGTGGCGCCAGATTCGAGCGCGCAAATCGTATCCACAACGGAGGACACAGCAAAAGAAATCACACTCACTGCTGTCGACGCGAATGATGACAGTCTGACATATACCATTCTTACACAACCTTCACACGGAAGTTTATCATCTCTCAATCAGGAAACGGGTTCTATAGTGTTTGCGCCAACATCTAATTATACAGGGTCAGATAGTTTTACTTTTAAAGTGAATGATGGGACTGTGGATAGTGATACATCTACAGTTTTGTTATCAGTCATTGCAGAAAATGATACGCCACAGACTGAAAACCTTTCAATAACAACAACACAGAATTCAGGTGTAAAAATAACCTTACAGGCTTCTGATGTTGATAGTTCCTCTCTGACTTATAGCATCACTAAACAGCCCGCTCATGGCGCCATTAGTTCTTTGAGCTCATCAAAAGGCACTCTCACGTACACGCCAACAAATGACTATGTAGGATCAGACAGCTTTAAATTTAAAGTCAGTGATGGCACAGCCACAAGTAATACTGGGACGGTTAGTATCACTGTGACCAGTAACAACAGTGCTAACACAAAAAATGAGACGCCCACAGTTAGTGCCGGAACAGATCGTCATGCGATAGCAGGTAACCGTATTTATTTAAACGCAACAGCGCATGATGCAGATGGTGATGTGCTTACGTATCAATGGTCTCAGAGCTCTGGTGGTGTGGTCACGCTGTATCAAGCGGATACGTCTCAAGTGTATTTTACACCAGACACTCAATTAATTGATTCTATTTTGGAAGTCACAATAACTGTGAGCGATGGCATTGCTGCTGTATCAGATACTATACATGTTTTTGTCAGTGATAATGAAATTAATACAGATGATGTTATTTTATTGGACAGCAAAGTTGTCGCCTTGGATAGTTCAGATAATATGGTGACTGAAAGAATCGTGACTTATTTGGGAGGTGTTGTCCAGCAAATTTCATTTTGGAATAATTGTGCATTATACACTTCAACAGACGCTTCAGTGTTATTTTTAAATCTGGACTCAAATCGCATGGTCGTTGCTGACCCATATTCCAATAATGAACAAGGAAAGGTTGTATTACTTAATAAAAAAACGCTCAATTGTTTGGAACCTATAGATATGGCAGATGATGACATCGTTGAACGTAAGGGCGTTTTAGTCACGACAGGATCGCAGGCGGGCAGTCTGTATGGCGCTAATGTTCAGCTTGGTGATTTGGATGGTGATAATACTATCGAAATATATGTATCAGCACCTGGTACAGGTTATGGCTATGTATATGGATTAAACAGCACAACTCTTAATGTTGAGCGACTTTTTATTGGCGCTCAAAATAAGCGACTCACATCAGCTCTTATGGTATTTGGAGATTTTAATAATAGCAGAGGCTCTGAAAGTATTTTTGGTTTTAGTGATAGTCTTTCTGCAAATAGTGATACAGTTTCCTTTGCTTTATCTGGAGGGCTAATGGGTTTAAGCTATGCTGAAACATTTGGTGGTTTTAGTGCAGATCATAATTTTACTGATGTTGTGAATTTGTCTGCCAGGAACTCTGATTATCTCGTAGCCTCACCAGTTTCTATTTCGCATTTGTCACAAGCAGATATTAACGCTGATGATATTGATGATGTATTTTTCGGCTCTCAAGAGGATTGTAGCCTTTTCATCCAGTATGGTAATAATAGTTTTGGTCAAGCTGATTCAGATGCCGATTCTCAAGTCAGTATTACTTGTAGTGAGGATACAGATTTTAGTACACTTGTTACACACGCTGATGTGAGTGGTGATGGGGTGAATGATCTCATTGTTGGTTTTCCAGATGCCGATAATGGCGCTGGGCGCATTTTAGTTTTGTTTGGTCCTTTGGATTCGTCAATGCAGACGTATTCTTTAGACACAGCTCTTGTTATTAAAGGTGCGGATAATGAAGGACTTGGACAAACGATGGTGCTAGGGGACTATGATCTAGATGGGATTGATGATATTTATGCAGTGGTTAGTCAAGATAGTCAGGAAAAAACCAAGGTAATTTTACTCGCGAGCGTATTGAACATTACTGATGCTAATGGTCATGCTATAGGAGGCAATCAAGGTAATTCAGGTGGTGGCTGCGTATTAACGCAATCATCAAATTTATTAAAAAATAAGATGTATGATAATTATCTTGTGGCTCTGAATTTATTATTTATTCTATTACTAAATATTTGCCACAGACGTAGAATGACGAGACAACTCATGACATCAAAAGTTCAGCAACGTAAGAGATAATGAATCTTTTAGGCATGCTTTAAAAACTAACCATTTCAATAAATACCAAGATTTATTTTGCATAAATGAGCAACTTTTTAGACTGTGCTCCCTATATTAATGGACCTATGGGGAATTGGTTCGACGGGTCGAAGGGTCTAGGGACCAAGGATTTTAGGTTCGATAGCACGATAGTTAGCTAGTATGATAGAAGCTAGCACGTGATTTGTCTGTTAATTAGGAAGATATGATCTCAGCGATTAAACAAGCTATGCCAACCATGCCCGGTTGGCAAATGGTGCAAAGTGGTTATCAATCCCTTACGGGGTGGTTTTCTGGCTATCAATCTGAATTAGAAGTAGCCGCCAGTCAACGAAATCATCTTCTTGAAGATAGTCGGCACCTTTCAGCCCAGGTTCCCCATAATATTGTTACCATTGATGATGCTCGGCAGGCTCTCGGACACCTCCACAGAAATCATGGTATGGCGCGTGTGATTCCTGGGGCTAAAATTTCTGATGGTGTAGAAGGAAAAAATCTTGTTTATCCAGCGGTTGGCGTTATTTCCTTACCCACTGCTTTAGAATTAGATCCTGAGTTTCAAAGGCAGCATACAAAGGATGGAGTGATTAACTTTGATCGAAAACTTCCCCATGAAAAACGATTACAAACCATAGAATATCTCACAGGGGCAAAATTATTTGGTCCTCTAAAAGGTGCAGCAGATTACCGAGACAATATTTTAACGGAGCTTTCTGATGGTGATATTCTAAAAATATTAGCCTTTTTTGGTGAAGAGGCTGTTACACAAGAAGGGCGTGATTACCTTATTCATATGGCTAGATTGGGTTGGAGTTCTGAATTTCTCTGTGATGAAAAAGGTCAGCCTCATGATATTGCCTATGATCTAGATGATACCCGGCTTCATTCATGGCATCCCAGTAGTTTATCAGTAAAGCACTTGGCTGGGGTGGTGCATCATTTTGCTTTTAAAGATATTTTAGCGCGTGGCATGAATGCTTTGTGGCCAGATAAATTTGATCCCATTTGGGGTAGTTACCAAACAACCACACAAATGAAACCCCATGCTTTCTTTATCTTTCGTATGCTCAGGCATAATCAGCTTATTCGTATAGAAACTGATGGCGATCGCTTTACACAATATGATCATTTAGTAAATTTCCCCAATTACCGAGCGGCTATTTTAGGTTTGTTACCTTACCAATATCCTGAGCGAGCGCGCGTGTTGGCCAATACAAAGAATCTCGGCACAACACGTGATCATGCCCGCAACATTGAAGCCTTAGCTAAGCACGTTTATGATCGAGCTGTGAAGGATCCCTTCATAAGCGGGCTTCCCGCTTGGGAAGCTTTTTGTCGCACGTCGCACGTCGCACGTCGCACGTCGATATTTGGAACGCTATATGAAAAAGCTCGCCGTTCACTTTCAAATAGTGGCTATCTCACAGGGCAGGCACCTATTTTTGATACATTGAGTGAGGAAATGAAGATAACCGTGGCGCGGTTGCTTTTTGGTGATCTTGATGGATTAAGCCCTTTTAAAGCTAAGGATTCCTTGCTAAGAAAAGTCAATGGCACATTACCTGAGGCATCAGAAGTTCCTGTTGCGCGCGTGGATAACGGTATGAAGCATGGTTTGGCAGGACTCATGACGGGCACACAATCTTTTGTCCAAATTGAAGATCGCCATTCGAATCCGGTGTTATTCTATAGTTCGTCACTTTTTTATCATGTCGCTAGTCGCTGGTCTCTAGTCGCTAGTAAGATGATTAAAACACTTGCCCCTAAGGAGATGAAGCCACTTCTTGAAGCCATGTCAGATGACCTACAAGACTGGTTTGATATAAAAGGAACATTGAACCAACTTCCGGCACGTGGCTATAATGATGAACCTATGCTGAGGGTCTTAGAAGATGTTACGGGTAAAGAAGGTGCGCATCATGTTTCAATCACAGATCAATCTCAGGGAATTTCCGGTGTGATCATACAACGAAAACAAAGTTCTTCTCGTCCCTTTGATGAGTTTCGGCGTGGTTTTGAACTTAATTTCAAGCAAGCCAAGGCTGCGATAGAATTATTAAGATCTGTATTTGCTCGTATTGGTGAGTTAGATAGTGTCCGACGGTATTATGGGGGGCTCAGGGTACCATCAAAATAGTTGATTTGGGCCTATAAGTTTTATAGGTCGTATAAGACTTATGAGACTTATAGGACCTATAATGAAGACACTGAAGAAATTATTTTCGCATTTTCTATTCATTTTATTTCTGCTCACCAGCCTGCCAGCCCAAGCTCTTGAGGCAGATCAATATTGGATGTGGCAAAAACAAGAAGGCTTGAACGATTCAGCTGATCAAATAAATGAACTCATTAATGCACAATTTGGTGAGTTCATGGCGCGTTTTATTCAGGTTAAATCAACACGCAAACAACCTGAAAAATGTGAAAAAATTGCTAAACGTTTTCTAAAGTTTGTGCGCCCTCATTTCTTTCTTGATCGGATGAAAGGGGCTATCATGGAAAGCGAGACCATTGATAAATTTCCTGAAAAAAGCCGCATGTTTAAGGATTATCCTAAAAGTATTTACAAGGGGTTTCGTTGGCCGTTTATGATGCCTGTAGCGCAAAATGTTAATATAGGTGGCGTCTATGTTGGCACTGATAAAATTGATCATTTTTTCTCATCTGGCAGGCGCTATTATAAAGTTTATCAAAAGGCGCGAAAAAAGGGCCTCACACACCAAGAAGCACTTAAAAAAGCATTGGATTTTGGTTTAAGCATTTTAGAAGAAAAAGGTATTTTAGGGTATTGGTCTTCAGGTGCTTTTTCCTATGCTGATATTGAATCAAATTACAAAGGCATGACCCTAGGTCTTGATATGTGCCAAGGTGAAGATCCTTATCTGAAACATGATGAAGAGCACGGATGGCAGGTAACACGCAAAATTGATATGCGTGATTATGTGACGCCTTTATGGGATGAGGCCTTTAATAATAGTTATTACTTTCCTTATCGATGGAACGGTGTGAAGAAAGTCTTACTTGAGAAATATTGTGCTGTAGGGAAACAACCTCACGTTCAGCGTTTATGGCGTCGTTATCATCGTAAATTAAAGCCGGCTTTTCATACTGATTATTTAAGAGGCCTTATTTACATTGGTAAAATCCCAGATCCTAGATTACAATCATTACACACGACCTGTGAGTATCCTGAAGGCTTTATGGAAGGTGTTCCTTTTTGGGAGATGCCGGTTAATGAGGGGGAGCATGAAAAATAATTCAGGACCGAAGGTTCGAGGGGTCGATGGTGGGAACAATTAGAAATCAGGTCTAAAAAGTGGGTTTTGAGGCAAAATGAATCATTTTACAATTGCCAAAAGAAAAAGATTGGGCTACCTAGGGCGCACTGTAAATTTTTTACATTTAATTAACACTAATAGGAGAACAATATGGCCAAGAAAAAAGTTGCTAAGAAAGCTGCTAAAAAAACAACTAAGAAAGCAAAAAAAATGGAAATGCTTCTCGTTGGAAGTAAAACTAAAGACGCTCTCAGAGGTATGAAAGTTAATGTTGCTGGTGATGCTCTTGAATATCTCAATGGTGTTGTACATTGGTACATTGAGCAAGCTGCTAAAAGAGCTCAATCAAATGGTCGTAAAACAGTACGTGGCCATGACTTCTTTGCAGGCTGAATAATGTTTTCAAAAAAAGCCAGCTTAACTAAGCTGGCTTTTTTTTTGAGCGCTTGTTATAAAATTAAGGAACATCTGTGATAAAGAATAAAGATTGTTGGCAACTTAAAAGCTCACAAAATGATCATGTCGATCAACTCGTACAGGCAACAGGGCTTTCTAAGGTGATGGCTCGTGTGCTTGTGAACCGAGGCATCACAACTCAAGAAGATTCTAAAAAATTCTTTGAAACAAATATAACACAAATTCATAATCCCTTTTTACTCAAAGATATGGATAAGGCTGTTGTGCGTATCACACAAGCACTTACTAAAAAGGAATCCATCTGTATTTATGGAGATTATGATGTAGATGGTGCTGTGGCCACATCTATTCTTTTGCTTTTTTTAAAACATGTTGAAGCCGAGGTCTCTTTTTATATTCCCGATCGCCTGACAGAAGGTTATGCTTTGAATGCAGATGCTGTCAAAGAGCTCGCCAATAAAGGTGTTAACCTTATTATCACAGTTGATAATGGTATTAACTCAAATGAGGCTGTAGCCTATGCCGAGCAACTTGGTGTCGATGTTGTTATTACTGATCACCATCAAGTTGGTGAGTTTTTACCTCAAGCTAATGCTGTTGTGAATCCTCAAAGAAAAGATTGCTCTTATCCTTTTAAAGGACTTTGTGGTGCGGGTGTTGTTTTTAAAGTTGTTATGGCTTTAAGGCAGCATTTACGAGAACAAGAATTTTTTAAAACAAAACAGGAACCCAACGTAAAACAATATCTTGATTTACTGTGTTTGGCTACCGTTTGTGATGTGGTTCCTCTAATCGATGAAAATCGTTATTTTGTTAAAGAAGGGTTAAAGCAACTTAGCAATACGCAAAGGGCAGGTATTAAAGCTTTGATTCGTGTGTGTAGTATTCGCAATGAACAGCTCACCACAACAGATGTGGGGTACCGTCTGGGGCCCCGTATTAATGCTTGTGGACGACTTAAAAATGCTGACATGGGTGTATACATGCTGACAACACAAGATGATGTTGAAGCCACTAAACAAGCAACGCTTCTTGATTATTTGAATCGTGAACGACAGGGGATTGAAACAAAAATATTAGATGATGTTTTTTCTCGTATTGAATCTGAAATTGATCTTGATCGCAAATTGGGCATTGTGATGTATAGTCCTGAATGGCATGTTGGTGTTGTGGGCATTGTGGCTTCTCGCGTTGTTGAAAAATATGGACGTCCTGTTTTTGTTCTGACTCGTGATGAGAATGGTTTTGTAAAAGGATCAGGTCGTTCTATCCCCATGGTAAATTTGATCAAGGCTTTGAATGATTGTTCGGAGCTTCTTATTAAATACGGTGGTCATGCCGCGGCAGCTGGTGTGACCCTTGAAGAAAGCAATGTTGATAGTTTTATTCAAGCATTTGATGTTGCTGTCAAAAAACAAATGGATCTCAAAGATACCAAGCCTGTTATCATGGTAGATGATAACCTGACACATGAAGATATTGATTGGAAGCTGGCCAGAGAGCTAGCGACACTCGAGCCGCATGGTGTGGGTAATGCCAAACCAGTTTTTGTCTTAGATAATCTCTCCATAAAATCAAAAAAACTAGTTGGTAAAGACCATCTAAAGCTCAGCGTAAAAAAAGGAGAGCAACAGCTTGATGCCATTGCTTTTGGTAAGGGAGCTGTTATTAAAGACCTCACTGATCAGGTCAGTCTTATTTGTGGTCTAGAAATTAATAGGTTTCGTGACCGAGAAAGTATTCAATTACTTGTTAAAGAAATAGTTTCTAGTCGCTAGTCGCTTGTCTCTAGCGACAGGGTAAATAAATCAATCAAAACAACAAGATAAAAGATGTGTCTTTACGGACAGCGGACAACGAATAGCGGGCAACGAATTTGACGCAAAGCGTTGACAGCGGATAACGCGATGTGTTAATATGTAATCAGATAACTTATAAGGTCCGCCTTCGCTAAAGCTACGGCGCGACAAGGAGGCTTACATGAAGAATTTTGATCAATTATTTGAAAACATCAACACTGATGAATGGAAAGAAAAAGCTCAGGTACAGGGTAAAAAACTTAAAAAAGAATTTGATAAGCAAACCCGTAAACTCAAAAAAGAACTCAAAAAGAAAGATCTTAACTTTGATAAAGTAAAAGACAATATCACAGAAACCATCGAGCGGGTGAATGACCATGAAATGCTTGATAAAGCCGCGAAACAAGCCGCCAAAACACGTGATTCAGTCTTAACGTACTTTAATATTCCCACGCAAAATGAAATGAAAAAACTTACTAGAAAAGTGGCTACTCTTGAGAAGCAATTGGCTTCGAAAAAAGCACCAAAAGCTGCAAAGAGGAAGGCAAGACGTTAAGCGTGCTATCGATTAGCGAGCTATCGTCTATCGTCTAGCCCTTCGACAAGCTCAGGGTCTAACGACGTCTAGCGTGAGATAGCAGGTTGATTTTCAGCCCCAGACCATTCATTGGTTTGGGGTTTTTTCTTTGATTTAAGGAGTGTAATAAAAAAGATCCCAAATGGGATCTTTTTTATTTTGCGCACCCGGCACGACTCCCCTTTACGTCAGCCTTTATGGCTGACTTCAAGGATTTCCTTAGGCTTTAGGC
>Ga0233437_1005957_pt1 | contig 12809 bp, 12 predicted proteins | sample SI_122_August201_FD_182714 | JGI IMG/M metagenome (GOLD analysis project Ga0233437, IMG submission 182714) | Seawater microbial communities from Saanich Inlet, British Columbia, Canada - SI_122_August2016_200_MG | ecosystem: Environmental > Aquatic > Marine > Inlet | place: Canada: British... | reverse complement strand
AAATTCACCGCAGACATGCAACAGAAGCTGCTTCAGGAATTTAATTCGCTTCAACTCGACGTAAAGAGCAAAATTTTAACAGGAAAGGATTAAAGAGAAAAAGGGAATGAGAAAGAAGATTCATTTTTACAAGTACAAGTGGGTGATGATTACGAAGATGAAGGTTGAAACCAAGAGGAAGAATTGATAAATAAAATGCAGAAAGAATTAAAGCCTCACATGCCAAGATGTTTGAAAGAAGACGCAATGTTATAAATTGGAAAAAAGAAGAATTGATTCTACGATGGATTGATGAAAAGGGGAGAAAGAGATCTAGAAATGGATATTGAGTGGTAATTTGAAGACATTGAAGGAATTAGAGAAAATGAAGAGAGAATAAACTGAGTGTGGAATATTGTGATGGTTGTGAGACTGTGGATGTGGATGGGTTGGAGAATAATAATGAATCTGCTGATGGAAAGAGGAGACCTCTCAGGAAAACAGAATTCAGAAACAACCCATTCAGGAAACTCCCAAACTTCTCCTCCTCCATAAAATGCTTCTACTGCAAACAGAGTACTCATTTTCTCACACTTCAAAATGATCCTTCACATTCTTCAACAGTATTCCCACTACAGACAATATATCTCAAATTAGATACAAACACTCCTCCTTTATTCAGACACAAACTCATTCATCAGTTCAATCCAATTCTCCCTCTTACAATTAATCTTCCCTCTCCTGACACTCTCTTTATTTTTTAATCCCCACAATCATCTCCAAGCTCTCATCAGACCCCACCGCATTAGACAGAACAATAGAGTCATGATTTACAGATTAGTTGAACGATACACAGTGGAAGAGCAGATCATTCAAATCGCAAAGAAGAAATTAATGATTGAACATTTGGTAGTCAAATCCAGCAAATCAGAATCTTTGAATAAATCAGATTTGGATTCAATTTTACGTTTTGGTACGGAGAAGCTGTTTAATGAGGAGAAGAAGGATGGGATGAATTAAATTCAAGTAAACATGTAAATTTTTATTCATAATTTATTAAATTAATAATCAACATGTTTTAGATGCGAACAAGATCCCATAAATTCTCTTTCTGCAAGAACTCTAGACGAGTTTTTATATTTCTGCCAAAATTGGAGTGCCACAGTGACGAAAATGTTAAGAAAGAAAAATACGAAGAAAAAGTATTTCTTCCTTGGGAATTATTGTGTAGAGGAAATCATGGAACGGATTTATCAGATTGGCCTGATTGATGATATTGTGGAGACTTGTAAATCGGAGCCTTTTAATTTTAAACTCTCTATGATAAGTATTTAAACAAATAATCTCTGAATGATTGAGTGCAGAGAAATAGCGATTTAGAAATCACTCCAACAAGGAAGATGGAGCCTGACAGATGATTACACACTCTTAAAATCTATTCTCAGACATGCATATCGTATATTCTCTTTTTATTTACTCTAGTTTTTATAGGCGCTTGCTCAGCAATTGCAAATTATCACAAAATATGTTCTATTCCACTACCTCAGATTTATTGTACTTCAATTTTAGTATATTAGTCATTTATTTAGTCGAAAGAGATCTTTCTAACTAGAAAAGCCAAACATGCCTTTGGGAAACACTAATATTCAAAATACAAAAATTGGATCAAGAAACACTCACACGCATTATTCCAGAACCAAATGTTACTGAAATCGCTCAAAAGTAAATTTAAATAGTCTTTCATTATTCCAGATTCGTCGAGAAGTTTCTTTATGAAAGAACAGTCTTTTTATGTGCTTGTATGAATATTGATTAATCCTATTTCAAGAATAAAATATACATAACAAATTTATTTCTCAAAAAACCATGCAAATGATAGTGATTAGGAATTTGAGTTATTTGAAAGAATACTTAAAAAATATGGAAATTGGAATCAGATTTTTTGGGTTTTGAAGGGGAGTTTTAAAAAATAAGTAATTTTTAAGATCCTATGATTAGTCAAATTTGCTGACATCTACAGAAGTTCCTGAAGAAAGTGTGTCTAGAGTGTAAGGTGCTCCACCAGGTGTGGCATTAAATTCTGTTACATAAGCATCACTTGTGTCACAATATCCATCATACATCGTGTCACAATTAATTGCATCGAGAGTATAGCAACCTGTCGTTCCATCTTCAAAATTGTAATAAGAAAGAGAAATGTCTTCGTAGTAGTCAAATTGATATTGACTTCTCCCATTACATTTATGAATTGAGAAATTGATCAGCCATTTTTCACCTACATCCCAAGGAATGGATAAATCAAATCTTCCAGGACAATCAGGCTCACAAGTTCCAACATTTAAATCAACTTCCCAATGCTGCAAGAACGGCAATGTAGTCGGAGTTCCCTCCACAATCTCACTGTTTCCAAGATCAAAAGTGATTGTATACAAATCCTGATTAGAATCAGTATTATATGCATAAACATCAGGGACCACATCTACATCATCATCAGGATGGACCCTCCTCTGCTGGAAGAACCACTCAAGATCATCAGCAGCTCCATCAAAGTTAATCTGCTGATAAGTGGGAGTTGAGGCAGATAAATCCATATAGACAGATTTATAGCCCTCATCAGAGGGATCATTAGTATTAATATAATAAAACCTATAAAAGAGTCCATCCTGTACTCTGAGGAAAGCATCAATCTGAGCATATTCACATGTAGTGGCAGTCTCAGGAAGATCAGGGAATATGCTGCTCTCAAGCCCATTGATGACAAATTCCTCTTCAAGAGTAATAATCCCCCATCCTCTGTATTTGTACTTCCCCCAAACCATCTGGTCTAATAAATCTCTTATGATGTACATGTCCTCCCCGTAGAACACTGGCTGATGATGGATTATTCCTTCCATTTCTATGTTGTACGAAACAGGCTCATCAAATTTTGAGCTTGTGGTGCTTCCGTCACGAACGTGTTCGAAGTCAAACAGATCCCAGTATCTTCCGTTTATTTGTCTGCTGAGAATTAAGTCGTGGTAACGCCAGTAGATGTAGAAATCGTGCCCTAGTTGGGGAGAAAACTCTTTTGTGGATTCGTAAACGTTTTCGTAGATGTAATTTGGATCTGAGAATGTGATCTTGTTAATTCCGATTTGTCGGTCATCTATTGACTCGAAGTAGTATTTCCCGAAACTCTCTCTTGTGGAACCCAGAGGTCTTGCAAATATTTTGGAGAAAGCAGAGCTGGTTGAGAAATGTGACTTTATCCATGTGTAGCCGTTGAATACTATCGAAAATGCGAACATGTCATCAAGTTCCATAATGCGTAATCTTCCTAAAGAATTAATGGAAAAGAGAAATACCTCTGTTTGGATTTGGCATTGTAATGTAATGGGAATTTGTATGCCATCCAACTCTTTCTATAGGATAACCTGGAATTCTTGGTTCTGAGCAATCATAACAGAACTTTCCTTTATAGCAAATCTAAGAAACGTGTTTTAATTTATTGTTTTTATTGAATTACCCTATCGTCAACGCTTCCCGACCATTGCCAGGTATAACTCCAAATTCTTTCAGTAGCTTTTTCCACATAATCACTTATACAAGCACGAAAATACACTCTATCTGCACCGTCACTAGACCAACCTGTTGCATACGACTCATCGGCAGATATTCCATTATCATACCAAGGAAGTGAATTACTTAATCTGGTATCTTCTATTTCACAAGAAGCACCGCATCCTAAAGCGATGTTTTGACCAAAAGTAAATTAAACTACATACCATCTCCAGTGTCAAGATTTCCATCATCACACTGTTCCCCCGAGTCCTCATCACCATTTGAGCAAATGAGTCTACTATTTCACTTGAATTAAGCTTTTATGTTTTATACCAGAAGCTTTTGGTAAGATTAGTTCCTGTGTCTCTAGAATCCACAAAAGGATCAGGACTATCAGTTGGCCAAAAGCACTCCCAGCCATCTTCAACAGCACATTCATCATCACATCCGTCTCCAGTTGTATCATTATCATCATCACATTCCTCAGTGTGAATTAATCTTTGTCCAGGAACATCCGCGTGAATATTTTCCACACCATTCCCACAGATTAAATTGCATGCTGTCCCTGGTGTTGGACATTCCCACCCGTCTGTGATTGACATGCAATCATGAGAACATCCTATTTTACAATTTATACACAAAATAATTCAATTAACCATCTTCCGTCATTGCTCCATGTGTTTCATCATCATGCGATCCTGAGGTGTTGTCATCACAAATCTCTTGTTCATATTCATAAACATTGTTTGGATCTCCAGCTATTTGAAATCAATGAGAGTTGTGTTGTACCATAATAATCGAGAACACCGTTCCCGCATGGCACAATACAAGGTTCACTTGGCCAGGGACAATAATAATATTCCTCGACTGTGCATTGATCAGAGCAACTATCAAATTATGATAACATAATTCATTACCCAGTTCCTGTGATTGTAATTCCAGAACCTGTATCTACTCTATGTGCAATGTCGCATTCTTCGTGGTCTGGATGAGTTGCGTCGTCGTAGTAATCAAGAAATCCATCCCCACATTTGTTTTCAAGACAGTGACCTGTAAGAAGTCAATTTAATTTGAGAATAAAAGTACTTCTTGTGGGCCATGGATCATCTTCACATCTCCAGCCAAGTTCAATTTGGCAAGTTGAATCACACTATCAACGAATTAGTCAATATTACAGAGAGAAAAATACCCCATCATAATTATCAGTGTTTCCATCATCGCATTCTTCACCAGCATCAAGATACCCATTTCCACATTCTAATAAAATATTAAAATATAAAAGATAAATTTATGAGTGAAGGAGAAATTACTCGCATTTCTGTCATCGACGCAATCCTCAAGTGTGAAATATCTTAAACTGATAAACTGAATTCGAAGAGATCCAAAATCAGTAGTTGCTAATTATGATAAATTAATAATAAAACTACCTAAAGCAGTAGGATCGCTGTAATCCAAATCATCAGCACAAGTACCAGGATACACCACAATCATGTGATATCTTCCAAAATCAATAGGAAAATCATAAAAATTCATTTTGACATCTGAAAACACTTCTTTCTTAACATTTGTGAGTCTAAAAATAGATCCCTTCGTATCAGAATTAATCTACAAAATTAAAAAAAGCAAATCGATTACCGCAAAAACAGGTCTGTCTCCCTCATAATCAATTCTGGTTTGATACAATTTCCAATACTCAGTATCAGATAACAACTCAGGCGAGCCATCAACATCGCCAGTAGCATCAAGCGTCTGCAGATAATACCCCATTTGCACCGGATTAGCAACAGTGTACAAAATGCCAACCTGCCTAAAACACTAAAAAGCAATAAGAATTCCTCACACAAGCGTAACAATAGTCCCAAATCTCGAATTATCCCCCAAATCAAAATTCTGCATCAGCACAGTAAAGGTATTACTGCCAGTAACCTCATTCTCCTGCGTAGTCTCCCATTTCATCACAACTTCCCCATGTAAATAAACCATCCCACTATCATCATAGCTATACCCAGCCCATACCACCACATAAGCATAATCCTCCCAGAAGAAGATCCTATCATACCCTTCACTGCTCTTATCCATTAAATAGTTAACCTCATAAAAGGACCCTGCAAATCCAAACAGATCAGTCTCAGAAGCAAGATCGGCAACAGTAATATCAATGAAATCGATACTAATACCCCCTGCTGTATCGAAGTCTACATCACAGGCTCCTGTTGGTGATTCTCCTGCTGTGTTGTATGTAAACTGGTGTGCTACTATTCTGTTGGCGCCTGCTTCGTCCAGTGGGTAGAAGAAGAAGTTCTTTGTTGGGTGGAAGTAGTAGTGTGGCTTTTGGCAGGGGACGCCGTATGTTGTGTAAAGCCCTGGGGCGGAGGTGGTGGCGATTTGGGAGGTGATGCGGAGAGTGCTTTGCCATTCTGTGAGGCGAGTGTGCAGGAAGTCGAGGTGTGTTTTGATTGTGTAGGTTACGCGGTTTAGCTCGATTGATTCTGGGGAGTTTGCTGCTGTGTTGATTATGTTGAAGTGAAACATTATTATGCATTGTTCGTAGCTGTTGTAAATTACGCGAGTGAAAGTGTCGTCGCCGTAGGTGAGCATTGTCAGGTCTGAGGATTCGTCGGTGTATTCGATTGTGTACATTCGCTCTTTGAGGTTCACGTTGTCCGTGTCTGTTGGCTGGTCGTGGCCCAGCTGGAAGATTAATAATTCATCTTTGAAATGTTGGTACTAATAAATATTATCGTTTTGAGAAATTGAGGATTACATTGTCGTATGAATCGCATTGTTGATCATTGAAGTTGATGTTTGCGTCAAAGCTTCCCAATTGTGTTTGTGTTCTCATAAAACCTTTGTATAAAAGAGCTACTTCTCCTTCAATGATTAAATAATCTTCGTAAGGAGTAAAAACTCCACCTGAGCAAAAATCTTCTCCATCATCTCCACAAGCAACTGCACCTAAAAATTCATTCAAGAATATTGCAAAAGAGACTATACTTAAGGAGACAGCAAAATGCAAGGCTAAAAGTAGAAAAATTACAAATTTTCTCATTTGATTCAAAACAAGGCTAATGTTTATTTTGATAATTCTAAATTTAGAATTAATTTTGTAAAATCTAAATAAATTACAATAAAAGTCTAACTTATTAATTTATATCTCTCTTAAATGAGAGACACTTCATTGTTTTCCATTTAAAAATTGCAAAAAAGAAGGAAATGAAATTTAAGGTTTAATTAAGTTTTAAATAACTAAGTGTTTATCATGAATTGCAAAGTTTATAATTGTATCTGGCATTTAGAAAAAGCAATGATAAGTCATAAAGCCCATGGATTGAATAATATACCAGACAGACCAGAGAGCATGTTCCCATCTACTTTGAATAAAGAATTGTTTGAATTACCCATTGCCATCCATAAGTCCATAGACAAGATAAGAGACAGTATCATGTAAATACTCAATCGAATCTCTGCACTGATCACTGAAGTTGAAATGGATTAATTTTTGTCCTTTAATCACTGACACGCTCCCTTGTCCGCATCCTACTTCTTCCCCTTTTGAGTTTTTAGCTAACACTTTTCCTGAGTAATCTCCCTTTGGCACGTACCTAGTGATTAAGGATTAATAATCAATTGGACAGAATCAAAATGGAAGGAAGATTAAAGAGGATTTATTGATGTGGGAAAAGTGATGGAGGTATATTACCAAGGGATGGCTGGAGTGGTTTCAGTTTTATCAATATCGAAATGTCCTTCATTCAAGGTTTCATGTGGGATATCAAAGCATTTCTCCAGATGGAAGAGTCCAGCTTTTGCATCAACACAGACTTCAACGACTGTCTCAGTTTTCTCCATTTCTCCTTCTACATGGAAAACAACTTTCTCTCCTTCCACTGGAGGGTTTGGGGTAATTGAAAGGTTATTCCAATCAATCTAAAGACACATTGAAATAAAAACAGTAAAATTAGCTCACTTTCATGGGTCCAGAAAATCCAGAACATTTTTCATAAGAGATTGGACCAACCTTCTTAGCATGAACTGCTAAGGCAATTAATAGCACAAGCAAGAGAGCTTTCATTTTTTAAGTCTGCTTTACAATGAGATATTTTATATTATTATTTCCAAGCAAATTATCTATTTATATTTTAATTTAAATGCCATCCTTATTCTAATTCTTTTATGTTTTAAACAATAGCCTCTATTCATTTTATCACTAAATTCCTTAAAACTAAAAGTACCTAAAATACCTTTATAATCTCCCAAAATCATAAAAACACACAAAAAAATAAAATAATTTGAAAATGCAAAATAGGAAAGCAGAATAAGAAAAATCAAGATTTAAAAAGAAACTTATTCTTCAAAGCAAAATAATTAACAGGTTTCTGAGAAGATTGGTTGAATAAACCAGGAGAAGCACGAGAATTAAGGCGAGGATATTGATTATTAGAAACACTAATAGCACTACTAGAATTAGAATGCATATGCTGCAGAGAAGCAGAATGAATAATATTATTTTTAGTGTGATGGTTAATCCTATACTTATGAGGAGGTTTATTAAAAACCTGAGAAGGATGAACAATCTGAGCATAATGCGAGTAATCAATAATCCCTCTTTCCCCTTCCTTCTCATTCTCATTCTCATTCTCATTCTCATTCTCATTCAGATTCAGATTCTGTAGCTGCTGATGATTATGATGATGATGATCCTGATGAGTATGATGCTTATTATGAGGATGAGATTTGTTTAGAACATTATGCAGAGGAGCTTGTTCCTGTATTGGCTGTGCTTTCATTGCATTGACTGAATGAAGGATCTTCATTGAATGCAGGGAATGTGCTTCTTCATTTGCTTTGAAGATTAGTGTGTTTAGCTTTATGTCTTTTTCTGAGGTGGATCCGTTGTTTGTGAAAGTGGACGTGTGTTGGTCTTTTTTCTGTTGAGGGTAGTATGCTATGCTTTTTGATTTTTGGTGCTTTTGGAGGGGCTGGTGGTGAGCGTGTTCTGGGTTTTGGTTTTTGAGGCGCTGTTGTTCTGGAAGCAGGTATTTTAATTTATTGATTTTTGGGTTTGCTGTTGTGTTTGGAGTGCAGTAGCGCAGTTGGGCTTTTTTTTGGCTTAGTTCGCCCAGGAGATCGTGTTTGAAGTAGTTGTTGCTTGTTGCTTCCATGCTTTTGTCTTTTTTGCTTTCTGAGAATTTTCTTGAAGACTCTGGTGAGCCTTTGCCTTGGAGTTTATCCAAATATGTTTTTAATTGCTGCTGGAAAAAACTGTCTTTCCAAACGCCTTTGCTTTGGTTTAATTTCTTATGCAACGTTTTCTCGCATGTTTGGGATGCGAGGATCTCAGCCATGTTACTTTTATTTTTTCGAATTCCTCTGACATGAAATTTGCAAAACTAAAATATTTTTGGCAACAATCATAGTTACATCAATGCTGTCTGAGCCAATTTTTGAAACGCTGGCAGAATGAGCCAAATTCTAAAAATAATAAACATACGAATATTATCTAATACTGTTTCATCTGATTGAACAATTCCTCCCACACTCCCAAGACTAACAAGTGAAAATTCTTGAAAGCTCAAAAAGCCATCTTTATCCTATGCAGTTTATTAATAGCTATTTTTTTACACGATCAAGGAGATTAAAAACAGCAGTCATTTTTTCTTTGGGAAGTCTAATATGCAAATTTTCAAGTCCATAAATAAATACGTTTAAATTTAATTTCCCAGACTAAATCAATAATTAAAAAGAATTAATTTTAAATTTTACATTTTCAATATCCATAATACGAAAAGCTGTTGATATTTTCTTACATTTTTCAGACAATCTGCACCAAATGTAATCAATGATGGTATCTAATTTGGAAGTGTTTTGTATTTCCCTGTGCAACTCGGCATTCGCTGTATTGGAAGTAGTCGGTCTTGATGAGAACATTGCTTTTTCAAATCCATTGGAATCATTTCTATTTTTCCTATTCAGGAATTAAAACACTGGATGTTGATTGGGTTACTTCATTATCAATGGGTTGTATTGATAATAATCCATTAAATCGCATAAATTGTAATAACTGATCAAATTTATTGATTCTGTTGTTTTATCTTTTTGTACTCCAGTTGGTTGAGTTTCTCTTAATACTTCAAGAATCCGGCTTTCCAATTCATTGTCTTTATAGCCAAAAACTGTTCTAAGCATTTCAAGGAACTGCTTTTCATTAATCATCCCATTTGTAGTTTTTGTTTTTTTAAGCAAAGCAAGACGCAGGATATTCAACTCTCGAAAATCAACATTCCGTTTACTAAATATTTCCAAAACAGCTCTAATACTATCAGGAAGCGTATTAATTTTCTGCAAAAGCTTCAGCTGATTCATTCCTAAAAAAAGCCTTAAAAACATAAAAATCAGGCACATACCACTATACTGATAATTCTGACTCCTCGCAGAAGTTTGCGACTTAACATTGCGTAAAGCAGGTTGCTGAACATGAAAAGTCTGCGTTTGCAAAGGTTTCTCCCACATCCCATCATTCTTCTTCTCCTTGATCTTACTATTACTATTACTATTACTATTATAATTATAATTATAATTCTGGTTATTCTGATTATAATGCTGAAGAGCCTGATCCTGGGACATATAAGAATGCGCTCTATAATTAGAGGCAGGATCCTGTTCTGTATGCATAGGATTAGCATGTGCTTGAGAAAGCATGTTAGAATCAGAAGTTAAAGGAGCCTGATAATGCGTATTGTATTTAGAGTGCTTATGTACATGTGAGTTTGACTCATTATTAGCATGTGTTTGATGGCTTTCTTCTTGTTCTTGTTGGTTTTGGTGTTTTTGGTGTTGGTAGGTTTGAAGATGCTGGTTGTGTGGGTTGTGGGGGTTGGAGGCTTGGTCTGTTGTTAGGATGTTGGAGGGGAGGTTGTTTTGGTGGGTGATGATGTTGTAGTTTGAACTTAGGACGTCTTTTATGTATTTATTCATGCTTATGTTTTCTGAGTGTTTTGCTTTTTCTATTAGTTGTTGGTTTGAGGTTTCTTTGTTTTCCTTTTTGGTTAGATTTCCTAATGATTTGCAGTTGTTTAGTGCTTTTTTGTTTTCTATTCTTGATGAATTTTCTCTTCCATTTGCTTCTTCATTCGCCCAAAGTGCTGGGTAGATTTGTGAGTTTGTTGATACTCGTTTTAATTCATGTCTTTTATTGCTTTTTTTATGATTCGGATTTGATGTGCCTAATTCTTCTCCTTTCCCAGAATTCATATGCTCCGCATTTGTGCTTCTTTGTGTTAATCTGTAGTTTTTAAGATGATCTTCTCTTGTATGAGTTTTGGAAGAATAAATGTTGTTTTGACGACTTTTTCTTTGAGAAGATGTCAGATTGCTGGTGTTACTATTTAGGTATTTGAGTATTTGTGTTTTTTATGAAGGTTACTGTTCTCTTTGTGAATTTGACATGTAAGGAAAAGTAGGATTATTTTTATTCAAATCAATTGCTGGTATTACATTGAGGTAATCAATTCCAAATTTATTGACGTGATCTCTATGTAGCAATCCTCGGTCCGTTTTTCCAAGATGAATTCCGAATTTTTTATTGAGAATCAAATAAAATACATCTTCGTTAACTCGTCCATTTTTTTCTAACTAAAATTGCATCATGATTTTTTTATATTTACTTTTATCAAATTGAAGGCAGAGCTTTCCTAATTTCTCTTTTAAGTGATTTAGTTCGCTGTCTTTTTCCATTGTTAAAGTAAGTTGGTTTTAAAATTAAAAAATTAAACAAAGTAACAGATAATCGTATTTTTAAATGAATATAAAGAACTAATTATGATTTTCTATATTCTTTCACTTTTGCTAAGAGCTGTTTTGCTTCTGGATCATTGATGAAATGTTGGCGGATGGGTTCCAATAGTTTGTTCAGATACACGATTGCTGCATTTTTTAAATCACCTGAAATTTAATTATGAATGAAATTATGAATTCAACCTGGATGAAGTTTATTTGAGGCATAATCTTCCTTCAATGACTGGTAATTTGTATACACACTATTAAGATTAGTTTAAATATAAAATTTACATATTTCCTCCGTTTTCTTCTGTTCTTTCAATGAATATTTCTTCAAAGGAATTACAAATAATTGTTTCAAAATAATCCAAAACTGGATTCTCCTCCACAATTCCAGGAGGGCAATAAGCTCTGTTTATTTTTTTCTTAACATCGTTCTAAAAAAATGTTATTTTCAAAGCAAATTACGCTTGTATCCTCAACGAAAATTGCTGAAAATGGATCACTTTTGCTCATTTTTGATTGCCCTTCCTTCAACCCAGACAACATATCTAAAAAATTACTAAATTTGAGAGTGTACGATGTGAAAGAATCACTGGTTTTTCTTTTCTTCCAATTTGATCACAATATTCAATCGCAAGCATATTAACCTTCCTTTGATCTGTTCCCAATTGGCAAATATCAGCTTTTAGCGTGAAAATATCAGCACATTGCATGCAAGGATAAAATATTTGTGAAGCAGCAAGTTCATCAGTTTCTTCTCGTCCCATAATTTGACTACATCTTTAACAAAAATAACCCAAAAACCAACAAAAAAAATACTTAATAATTCTATTTAGCGTATTTCTCATCGCAATATCCATCACAAGCCTCCAATACGGCTCAGGATTCTTATTAATCTCCTCAGACGCCCATAAAAACTTCACATTCCTCAAATCCATCCCTAAAAAACACTCAAATCCAAAAAAAAGCCCTCTCCATCCATACCAGCAGCTTTCCAAATCTCTATAAAATACTTGCCCACAATCTTAATCTTCTCCAAATCGCCTCCAAGCTTATGATTCAGCATGGCAAAATAATCAGCAATCCAGAATATAAAAAGGCCTCCAGCCTTAGTAAGCCTATTAACATTAATAACCTTATAAATGCCCTGAGCAATATGCATTCTTCCACTAGGTTCAAAGCCATCATAGCAAATAAACTGTTTCTTAAGCTTCAAAAGCTCACTAAGTCTTGGCTCAGTAACAATCTCTTCTCCTACACTTAAACACAGCTTGAGTCGTTCTTGAAAGGAAAGCGTGCAGGGGACTGGATTGAAATTGAGGTTGATTAAGGAGTCTGGGGAGAGGGATGGAGAGGGAAGGGTTTTGGATTCTTCTTCTAGCAGCTCTTGGGCTTTTTGTTGTGATTTTGGTGGCTTGGAGCAAAGAGAGGCTGTGGGGTCTTTTGCTTTTTTGTTTTGGAGAGGAATGTTGTCTTCTTGGAATGATAGGCCGCCTGTTTGAGGGGAAATG